>ERZ779922.1600-NODE-1600-length-15381-cov-6.671082_pt1 | contig 15381 bp, 19 predicted proteins | sample MGYA00511544_ERZ779922 | MGnify/ENA primary metagenome ERZ779922 (study PRJEB29588, sample SAMEA2154516) | human gut metagenome | biome: human gut; feature: human-associated habitat; material: faeces | place: Denmark | collected 2008/2010 ... | reverse complement strand
ATAATCCTTGCAATAGCAGTTGCCGCAAAGTCTGCGGTTCTCCGCCTGCCGAACCTGCAAATCATACGATTTTCGGATGAGAATGCGCCAAGATGCGAAGTGAATTTTTGCATTTTGCCTAACGCGAATGGAATGCAGCGTAGCAGCGCTACGCTAAATGGAATGAGCGGACGACAAAATCAAAAAGGCACAAGCAGATGGCGCAGACGAATGCGAAAATCGTATTCAGCAGATACTTCCGGATTGGCGCTGCAAGCGGCAGCGTCCGGCGGCTTGACTTCGTTTTCGTGGTATCGCGGGCGATGACCTCGTACTTCCCGTTCAGCCTGCACGCAATCACCGTGTGCTGAATCGTGATGGTGTTCTGATGGAAGTCGATGGCATCCCAGCGCAGCCCAACGGCTTCGCTGCGCCGCAAACCGTAGAATGCCGCCAGCATGACCGGCGTCTCAATCAGCGTCCCCTTTACGCAGGCGAGAAGCTGGTTGATTTCATCCTTGTCATAAAAAGCAGGCTGGAAGCCGTTCTTGCGCGGGCGGTCTACCTTATCCGCTGGATTCACGGAAAGCTGGTCTGTCTTTACCGCATATTTCAGCGCCCGATGAATGAGGGCATGATAGTGAATCACCGTGTTGGACTTTACCCGCGCCAGCTGTGCTGTGTAGAAATCCTGAATGTCTTGGGCTGTCAATTTCGTGATGGTCACGCCTGTTTTGCGGAACCACGGAACGATGGTGCTTTTCATCATCCCGTCGTAAGAGCTGTACGTCGTAATCGCTATCGTACTCTTCGCGATTTTCAGCCAGCGTTCCAGATAATCCGCAAACAGTTCGCCCTTCTCCACTGCCTCCGTATCTTCCGCCGGAAGCTGGAAGGTTTGGCGCTGTTCCATTAGGAACGCTTCCGCCTTCTTCTTGTTTCCACGGATTAGATAGCCTGTGGGAATCCACTTGGTTTTCCGCTTGCCCTGTGCATCCTTGTAACTGAGAACGGCATAGAAATAGCCGTTCTTTTCTTGCAAATGTCCTGCGACCATAGCAACCTCCTTTTCGCGCCGCATGAACACCCGCTGGTGTTGGACAAGTACATCGTAGCACCGTTTCGAGCCTGATGCAAGTCTGTCGAGATTTTTTTCTTGTTCTCTCACACCAGTTTCAAAAATTCTTCCATCGTTTCGGCAGACTTCTGTTTGGAAGCCGCATCAAGGTGCGCGTAGATGTTGGCTGTCGTGCTGAAATCGCTGTGCCCCAGCCACTCCTGAATCTGTTTGAGCGGCACATGGTTCGCAAGCAGCAAGCTCGCGCTGCTGTGGCGCAGGTCGTGAAAGCGGATATGCCGCAAGTGGTTTTGTTCCAGCGCTTTGCTGAAACAACTGGAAAGATATGCTGGGCGAATCCGTTCCCCCCAGTTTATTGACGCAAATGTAATCTGCAAACTCCCGGCTATAAGATTGACCGCAGATTTTTCGGTTCTGCTCCTGCTGTTCCTTCAATCGGAGAAGCATTTCACGCACAGTAGGCACAAGCGGCAGTGTTCGGCGGCTGGAGCGAGTCTTGGTCGTGTCCGCCGCGATAATTTGGTACTGCCCGTCAATCGTGCATCCAGTCACTGTGTGCCGAATGCAAATGGTGTTATGCACAAAGTCAACGGCATCCCAGCGCAAGCCCATCACCTCGCTGCGGCGCAGACCATAGAAGGCAGCCAGCTTCACCGGCACTTCAATCAGCGTATGGGCTCCTTTCGCTGCAATTGTTCCATACAGCTTGGTAATTCTTGATGGGTTATACACCGCCGTATCAATTTTTGCCTCGTCTGTGCTGAACCACATGTCCAGCACAGAGTGAAAATCCGCAACCACTTGCCGGTCATCCGTGCTGATATGTACCTTAAAAAGCAGATGATAGCCATTGCCGCTGTCTGCAACAATTGGCTCGCTGAATCCCGTTGCCATCAGCCTCTTCATTGTCTTTCCAGCAACAGCGTGTGCTGCTTCCTTTTCTTCTGCCGATGCACTGACACCGCTGGGGCGGACTGGGTCTGCATCAATCAAAATCCATTGAAATCCTATGATGTCATTGTCAGACGTTGTTTCCTTCGGACGTTCTACCAGACGTTCATGCTGAGCACGCGCATAGCAGGCACTTTTGACGGGGTTCAGCGACTGGTAAAACGTTCGATTCGGATACTTTGCCAATTCAGCAGCAATGCGCGGACTGTCCGCACGAAAATAACCGCTGACAGTAGGCTTAGGGTCTATACTCCTGATTTCAATGATTGCATCCGGTTCATGCAGCAAGGACAGCCACTTTACTGCGAGTTCCACTGTTCTTGATTCTCCTTTTGCGCTTTTTGTAGATTCGCCTCTCTCCACGGCTCGCGCTGAAGCCATTTGCTAATGCCGGGGATATACTGCCCGCCATCTTTCGTCCATGCGATAGAACTTTTTGCTGCTTCAAGCGCTGTCATGATTATTTCAAGCGTCGCACCATGCCGCAGTGCCTGTTGATATATGCGAAAGGCCTCATCCCAGTCATTTCTGCGATTAGCCGGATAAGCAAACCACAGCTTTTCAAACTCATCCGGATAATGAGATAGTGTATCTATCGTATTACTATTATTATATTGCTGCTGGGTGTGCTGATTTTCAAGCCGCCTGCGATGTGCAAATGCTGAAAAATGCGCATTTGCACCGTTTTCCGCTCTTTCTTTCGTACCGCATATGGACTTGTTTTCAGCACACGGCGTGCTTATTTCAGTACCGTCTTCGTACTGATTTTCGGGACAGAGTAGCCTTATTTTCATACCGCCAGCGGTCTGATTTTCAAGCCAGTTTGATACGGTAACGATAGAACCGTCCCGCGCTGTTTGTATCTGAACATAGCCCATTTGAACCAGTGCAGCCATCTTCCTCGTCAGCTTATCACGAGACCAGCCTAGTTCAAGCGCTGTCTTTCTGTATGAGAAGAGCAGTTGTCCCGGCATAAGCTGTTTCCCGCAGATTTCAGCTTTCTGACGGCAGGCACAATTCATACAGTAGTAATACAGTTTGAAAACACTATCATCCTGCCACACAAGACTATTTTGAGAAATGCAGATAGACTGTCTATTCTTTTCGGCTGCTTCTGCCACACAAGTCACCTCCTGTTATTGGAAACGCGCTGACTGTTCCCGGCGAACCAACATTTGCTCACCCATTGCAGCCAACCAGAAGCTGCATCAGCCTTCTCCCGTTTTCATCATGTTGCCGCAGCACGGGCAGAGGCAGAAAGCGCTGCTCCTCATGATTCCAGTCATACTGGATGTTATTTCCTAATAAAAGTTAATGCCGGACATGCCGATTCCCCCTTCTTGCTGAAAGAGACTTTTATCCCTCTCACCATAACTGGTAAAAAAAATCGGTTTTTTTACGCGATTTCAAGAATTTCTGCAAAAAAATTTTCACGCTGACGAACAGAAGTGAAATGCAGCGCTACGCGCAAGCAGATGATGCGTCGAAACCGGAAATAATGCCACATCAAAAATCGCAGAATGTACTCCGATGTTCTCTTATATACTTCAGCATTTGATGCAGGCGATAATGCACTGCCCTGACCGTAAGATGCAGTTCTTTCGCAGTGCTTTCCAGCGTTTCACCATTGAGGTAGCACGCAATAATTTTCGCACCATCCGGATACGCAGAATCTGCATACCGACAGATTCGGGCACACAGTGTGTTGTATCGTTCCTCCGCGATGTACTTTTCCTCCAGCGTCGATTCGCAATTCACAACGCCATAGCCGCGCGCTGCATTGTCATTGCCGAACCCTTCTGCAAAGTGTTCCGTTTCATACGAAACAACAATTCCTTCCTTGCGCCATGGACACACGAAGCAATCCCCATTGCAGCGACGGTAATCCGCCTGTCCGCAGATTTTTTCCTGACGAGCTCTATAACGTTCCTTGTTGATGAGTTTGTCCCATTCCTTCTGCAGCTCCGGATTCAGATATACTTTCTTCCCTGCAATCCAAACGTAACGTCCTTGTGACATTGCAATTTTTCCTCCATTCCTTTGTCTCGAATGGAGAAAATCGCAAAAGAAGGGTATACTGAACAGTGCCGCCTACCATCATGAATTTCTCCATTCATTTGGTTGGCAGCAGCCATTGCCTCGGCTGATGCTGATATGCGCCGTATCCTTCATCAGGCAATTCCTTCGGGGATGCCGGCTCCGAAGGGATTCTGCATACGGCTCTTTGTTACAAAAAAAGCGGTCAGAAATAGTTCTCTTTTGAGAACTAATCCTGACCGTCAGACAGCTCTATGGATTTATCTTTTTCGCACATACATTTTGACTGTTCAAAGAAAGCAATTGAGCTGCTGGTCTTGCAATCACAGTCATTATGTACATATGGAAAGTGTTAGCCTTTTGACCAGCATTTTAGCAAACAGGTGTGATGTATTTGGGGGCATTCGCGTTTTCCTAATCTGCTCTGTTGCGTCAGAATTGCCTCTTGTCACCACCCTATTGCCATTTGCTTTCACAATTCCACTCCTTTCAGCTTCAGATTATTCTGAAGTTCATTTATTGCTGCAAAAATCAGCATTAGATATATTTGCAGTAAAGTTTTCCATGTTTTTTGTAACATAATGTGATTGTCCTGTCAATATCATCTATCAACTTCTCCTCCCCTTTCACCTCCCATACAGCAGCAGCGCCAAGTGCGCCAGCGCGCGATCCTTCTTCTTGTAGGCGGAGCTCCGCTCCACGCAAAACCGCTCGCTGATTTCCTCTATCGCGTCTGTTTTCCCATTTTCTGATAGATAGAACATCGTCAGCACCGTTTTTTCGTCCTCCCCCAGCGCATCCCACGCCGGCTGAAACCACGCCATGAACTCTTCCGCCTGCCGCTTCCGCTCTTCCAGCACATCAATTTCCGCAATTCCATGCAGGATCTGGTTTTCGCCTGCCTGCGGATTTCGCGCACCATGCGCCGACTCCTCGAAGCGCATCCCGCCAATGCGAACCATGTCCTGCCGCACATTCGCAATCTCCTCCGCCGTTGTCGCCAGAATCGCCTTCATACTGCGATAATCTTTCAGCGCCGCCATTGCCGCGCTCCGCTTGTCCAGATAGTTCCATGCAATACTCATTCCGCAAACCTCCTGTCGTTGCTTCGTAGCCTCATCATAGCAGAAAAGTTCGCGAATTCAAAACCAGAAACTGAAATCCTGAACCCCAGTAATTCCAAGGGGTTCAGGACTTTTCTTTTTGCCGTCTACTTGAAAGTCGGGACAATGCAAGCCTTCCCAGACTGCCTGAATTTCAGTTTCTGAAACGCGAAAATGAAGAAAATTTTCAGGCATAGAAAAAACGGCACACGGCCGAGTGGGTGTCGGTTGTGTGCCGCCAGTAATTATCAAAGATAGAAGTTGACGTTTACTATACTACTTACGAGAGATGCCCATTCCTCATCATTTTGTATAAGAAGTTCACTCATGAGCATACGTTATTCTCTTTCGCGATAATTTCAAACTTTAAATAGAATTTTTGATAAATCCATTGTGTAATGATTCGAATCGGCGGAGTAAGTAAGAACACTAATGGGCTATACAGACCAGGCTTACCGTTTTTAAGCGTATAAAGGCTAATTACAGTTGGTACAGCTAATGATAAAGTCCCTGAAATTACGCGCATTGCGCAATAAGAATTATAATTGACAACAATTTTCTTGCCGCACACACTACATGTATAAAGTGTATCTCGCCGTACAAATCCTTTTTCCATTGGATAATGCCGATGTTTCAGCATATGTCTCTCCCTTCTCGCAAGCTCTCACTCCAAATAGTACAAGAACAGTTCTTCACTCAGAATTTGGTCTATGTTTAGTTCAGATTGCTTAACGCCAAATGCATTCCAATCCGTATTTAGCGCCGATCCATCTTCTCCTGCTGTTCTAATCAAAACATACAGCAGTTCACTTTCTATTGCGGAAGCATCATAAATTGCAATCGTCGTGCTATATTGTCCGCTCATAACATAGGTACTTTCGAAGCCGCTTGAATAGAAATTCATTCCAATTGTCGAAGCATATGATACAATTGCAGAAAGTTCTGCAGACGGAATAAAAGTTCCTACAGCAACCCAGAAAATACTAATGGCTAACATCGTACCATCCTTATTTTTTAATAACGTTTCCGATATTACTTTTGCCTCCTGATTATTCATCACAGTAACATATCTGTTCTCATTCAGTAATGGCATATCTACGTCAGCACCCAAACCAAAATCACGATAAAGATTCAGCGTTGCAGGAGCAGTCATGCTATCAAATTCAAGTCTCTGTGGACGAGATAGTTTTATTCGACAGCCACCAGCTTCGCTGTCACAAAGTGCCATAGAAAAATTCGCCGATGTAGTACTTGTACCTTTTGCATCTTTATTGTTAACAGGCGAACTGCTGCAATATGCAAACAAGTTTTGGGTTAAGATACTATCCGCATTAACAAACCGCCCCCACTGCGGATTATAGTACCGACTCCGCAGATAGTACAGCCCCGTTTCCTCATCAAACACATACCCGCGATAGCGGAACGGCTGCACCTTGCCCAGCGTTTCCGCCAGCTCACCAGTACACCACAGCGGCGCGCCCCACGCATCGTAGCCGTAGCTGACGACGGCATTGCCATTCTCATCCAGAATTGCAACAATATCGCCCTGCAAGCTCTTGACATACGCATACCCCGTGCCGTTGTACACCACCACCGCCGGACGGTTCTGCGCATCGTAGAAGAAATGCAGCTCGTCGTTGTCTTTAGTCATATGCACAACATTCTTTCCATGCAAGGTATAGTCTGTTACCACCCCATTTACTGTCTTTTTCACCCGCAACCCGTTTTCATTATACACAAACTGGGCGTCGGTGTCAATGCTTCGCATTCGCGCAAGTTGCCGCCCGTTTTCCCATGTGTACGTCCACTTACCGTCATTCAGCGGGTTGCCAATGACACAGAAAAGGCCACCCGGCAATGCCGGATGACCAAGGAACTTCAGTGCTTTAACTATCGATTGACGTGTTGTGTTAGTTCATTTGTTATGGGATATGCCACTTACTCCCACCATTCGCCATTCGGATCTCGAACTTGATACTCATCCAAAGTTTCAAAATGAGTGGCAGGGTTCACTGTGATAATGCTGCATTCTTCCGGAAAGGCATTGTAGCCAACAAATTGAACAGACTCAGAAAGTGTAACCTTTGTCAGCTCCCAATTGTAATAGAAAGCATACTCTCCTATATACTCAACGCCGTTCGGGATACTGATGCTTGTAAAAGCACAGTTAACGAAACAATACGCAGGTATTTGAGTGATGGTAGATGGAATAGCAAGTTCTTTTATTCCTGTTGCGTTGAAACTATACGGGCTCAAATTGGCGAGCTTTGCAGGCAAAACTACATTTTCCAAATCAGGAAGATCATAAAAGACACCAGTGCCGATTGCAGATATGCTATCCGGTAATACAACATCGGTCTTATCAGTTAGCCAGTTATCAAGGCACTGTTCACCCAGATACATAACCGGTGGGATTGCTTCTTCTGAACTACATGGAGAGGAATACAGCAATGTTTCTGAACGTGTATCAACGAGGAATCCCTTGTTCATGACATAAAACGGATTGCCTTGAGGGAATGTAATCTCCGCTTTGACATGAAACATACTTCCTTCGGAAATTGTTTCCAGAGTGGATGGTAAGCAAATGATGCTCGCCTCGCAACAATCCGTGAATGCGCCGTCTTCGAGGAAAACAACACCTTCAGGGATGACAATTTCAAGAGGGTCAGTAATAGGCTCGCTTTGACTGGAGGCAAACGTCCCAGAGCCTATCCCAATTACTGGCTTTCCACCAAGCGTGTTGGGCACTATCAATGTAGAAAGCGGCAACTTCTCTCCTGAATTTTCCCAGTCGACCAGTACTGCACCTTCATTGGTCATGTAGTAAGAAAAATCGCCTTCTGTATAAGTTATATCTTCTGAAACTGCGGTGTTAGAAAGGAAGAACAGAATCAAAAAACTTAGAATAGTTAATTTCATTCACTACACCCCTTTTGCGCAAAATGATAAGTTGGTAAAAACAAGAATCACGGTTTACTCGTAGAAATCATCAGGTTCATCTCTGACACGCCAGAGAGTCGGATTTTCCTCCAGTGTACCGAGACCAGCTGGCCACGCGATATATTCGAAGCGGCGACAGAGTTCTTCATACGTAATGTCCTCCGAAAGAATTCCTTCTTCCGTTCCTGCAGCATGATTGATTGTGAGCATACCATTAGCAAATGTTGCTCCGTGACCGTATCCTGCCCCATTATATCCAGCAGTGCGAAGGAAGCACTCAATGAAGTAATGTGTCACATTCTTCGAACGTAAATACGATATGCATGGAATGATCAATATAAAACGCTTTCTTCTCTGATTCAACGAGCGCCCAACCATTAAAAAACGGTGATACTGAATCCCATATGCAGGGGCATACCACATTGCCGGATAAATCGGCATATCCCCAGCATTCTTGTTGGTCTTTGACTATTATTAGCTGTTCATATACATTACATCCCCGCTCACTATCAATGAATAACTTCCGCTCTGGCTCGATAATATCTGTTCCCAACCGATTGATTAAACTTGTACCTTCGTCATTTGTAACGAGAATTAGCTCATTTGTAAAATAGGACAATTCGGAATGGCAGTCAAATTTCCGAAGAGTGTGACCGTCTTCGTCAATCAGTAAAGGTTGTTGTTCCAGACTTACTGCAAAAGAAATTCCATTGAACCAGTATTCATTATCATATTTAGGAGAACAGCATATATTGCCCATTCTGTCAATATGTCCCCATTTCCCGTCTTGTAAAAAAGATGCAAAGCCATTCAAATGCGTGGAAACATCCTCGTATTGTGGGGAAATTATACAATTCCCGTTATAGTCAGCAAATCCAAAGAGACCACTTTCTTTGTCGCGTACAGTGATCAAATCACCTAAGCTTACAGGAACAAGTTCATCTGGAAGCAGAACAATATCTCCTTTTTCATTAAAAACAACATATGTGTCATCCCGCTGATCAATAATATATCCACCAACAAAACCGCTAAAACATTCGCCGGTAAACACATAAGGAATTTGAAGTTTTCCATTTGTTGTATCGACATACCCATAGTATGTTCCATCGATGGACACCCGCACAAGATCAGACTCTTCACAACAATACCATATATCTTGATTTCGGTGAAAGATAAATCCTGAAAAATATCCAGTTGTCACATCAAAAAATCCCACGCCCTCTTCATTCTGAAGCCAATATATACCTGTATGCATACCGCCACAGTATACACCGTTTTGACCTTCTTCAATGCCACCAATAAACCGCATTACATAATTTCCGTTTATATCAATTATTCCATATTCTTGCGTTTGACGGTCTATCATTACAGATGCATAGCCTCTGCCACGAAATTCACCTGCATCTTCCCATTGACAAGGAATTATTATTTTTCCGCTATCATTTACATATCCATAATATCCATTTTGGAAAATGAGGTGCGGATAGACTTGTGCTGAATTCTCTTCGCAGATGACGGTCAAGCATGTTTGATGGCAAAGCAGAAAGACAAATAGAAATACAACCATCAAGTTCTTAATACCTTTGAAAAACATGATGATCACCTCATTCTATGTAAAATCACTTATACAGATACCATTTGTTGTTCGGATCAAGCATAAATGCATCTGAACCCTTCGTGTAATCCGGATGACCAAACGCATCCCAATGCCCAATTTCATCCAAAGCCGTTATATTAGGCCCTGCATTAGAATCATCCATGAAGACAGCTGTAGTGATTGTTTTCGCTTCGGTTGCTATATTTGCCACACTAGTAGATTGAAACACTGCCAGTCGGCATCCTTTTCCATCTCCAAAATCGTACATGATAACCAAACCGCAATGACTTTTCCCTTGATAAATCTCCATTCCTGGTTGTAACTAATTTAAGTCAGTAAGTTCTTGCAAATCAGGGCAAGAAGAAGTGCTACAATGTCACCCGGCAAGCTCTTGACATACGCATAAGGAACTCCGTTGTACACCACCACCGCCGGGCGGTTCTGCGCATCGTAGAAGAAGTGCAGTTCATCCGTGCCGGAAGTCATATGCACAACATTCTTCCCGTGCAGGCAACCGCTCGTTGCTCTCAACACGCCGCATTGTCATAGACGAATGTCTTTGACCGCGGCGAAGCTGATGGGCTTCGCCGCGTTTTTTCGTAACGTTTGTTTAGACACCAGTACCTGCATCCTTACTTAAAGAGATACCACACAATTCGTTGGCAGCGTTGCTGATGCTCTTGTACGGTATTGTCTGAGAGCCTAATCTTATTTTACATCCGCCCTTTTTTCTATTATATATGTAATTACTTTTTCTGCATAAATCATGATGAGTTGAGTAAGACAGATGAGAATAGATGCGAGATCTCTATTTCCACCGAGCGTTTCCGCAAGACGAGCTTTCCCGTTTGACAGTATAAACCAAACAGGAAAAAGTAAAATAAATATTTCCCAACTTGCATCAACAATATACAGAAGCCTATTCTTTCGATTAGCCAAGATTTGAGACAGTAACCTTTTGATTTTCATAATTAATCGTCTCCAATCCAATCTATATCCAACAATTCCTGCATGGTCATCTCGCCAACCTTTTGTTGCGGTGTTACCGCTTATTGCTACATTGTTTGAATCTTCAGAGATGGAGTAGTTGATGTTGTGTAAATCAGTTCATCATGAGGTTAATTTCATTTCCAGTAGTATCGATATAGTATTCATAGTAATCGTCATCAATCCACTTTCCCACTTGCGCCACTCCTTCTACGAAAGGTGTTGCCCAATCGTACTGACACTCAATAACCACATGTCCAAAGCGGTCTACATATCCAAAGCCTGCATCCTTGTCTTCTACCAGAACTAATTCATTGATTCCAATACCCTCGTCAGCAATTGTAACTGAAAACCATTGTGGTTCAACAAGTGTCTTGGTTGAAATGCAAAAGAATCCCATATATTCTTCATCATCAACGCAATCGATGATAATATAGAATCCATCACTCAGACCGCCAATGTAACTGTTAGAATCTTCAAATGGCGTTGACTCATAACATGAATACTGATCCCAGATGCTATCGTATCGGCATGGTACGAGATATTCGCCGTTTTCATCTATAATCCCCCACTGCCCATCGGTAGAGCAAACGGCTGCGGTTCCGCACCGATACCACCCCGCAACAGCCCACTGCGGCTGTATAACTATAGAACCAGTACGATCGGTATATCCCCACATGCCATTTTGTTCATAAGGTGTCAATACCTCAGTATATTCCTGCGACGTAGACTGATCAGCTGACACCTCAATCGGAAGGAATATCATAGGGAAGAGCAATCCAAGAACCGCACACACCGCTATAGTCAACACATGCCAGTTCGCCCCACTCATAGAAACCATGCCCAGTTTCTGGATTGTACAGTCGTTCTTCCAAATTCGCATAATGCATTCGATCTCCTTTTCCTGTGGTTTCAATAATACAATGCTCATATCCATTATGACTCCCGATGTAATATGCCATGTGCCTCTTTCCTTTCTTATCTGGAAGAGTAAATAGCACGGCACCATATGTGATTTCCTCCAAAGCAGTGGGATCAATATCTTCTAAGCGGGAAAGGTTGTTCGCTCGGATTCCACTTGCAGTCGCACGAATATTAGCATCCAAGGTTCTGCTGTTTTTGAAAAACTGTTGTCCCATGAACCTCGCACCGCCAATACAATCAACATATCCAAATCCCATATTGCTGCGATACTTCCAACCTTTTTTACCATCGACGACGTCGTTAACCATATAGTGGAGGCCATTCACGAAATAGAACACACTCATTTGCTCGCCATCAACGGCAGTTCCCCAACGAGGACTCTTCCGCAAAGGTTCAATCCAACCCTCAAACCACTCTTCTTCTGTACCCATTGGTATGGGGAATTGCCCCCCTTACACGGTATCTCCAGTTTCTTGACGCAATAGAATTGAGCTGATACTATTATAAGCATACTCATTATAGGCTAAAACAATGCAGTGGGGATTACTTCGCATCTCTGAATAGGTTGTATGGGGACGTGTTTCGGCGTGTGAAGAATCAGATTGTATACAGATGTATTGCTGTTTACGCACATAGGGTATTGAGGCGGCATACATAACTTGAGGTAAGTTGACAACCCGCACATCCACTATGTCAGAAAAGTTGAAAGTACGTAATGCTTTCCCGGTAGGACTATACAATGCAACAATACGCTTGTCAACAATAATGTGTACATACTCGTTACATTTAATTGTTATCAAACAAGCTCTCCATGCTACGATAGATAGAATAACTGAAAAAAGAAATGAAATAAACACAATACCCTGCACTTGGTTTCCCAAATACAACACAAGGAACATGAGTATAGTTACCAATAGACTCGTTATGGATGTAATGGTACAGAAAAAAGCACTCATTTTTCTATATACTGTCGGTAGAACAGGAAAATACACTCTAACACCTCACTCACAAACACAAATTAAGGCAATCCCGCACAAAGAAAGAACAGCCAAAAGGACGAAAAAGGGGTATAATAAAGAGGTGAAGAAGCAATTCAAGGAGCAGAATGAATAAATTTGTAAGAAAAACTATCGGTGCGATCCGGATTAGGCTCGATATATACTCTCGGAACGCGATATAGCAGAACCTCATTCGGAAGACAATTGACATCATGAACGACTTTACCATATTGCATTTTTTTTGCATCAGGTTGTTTACAATACAGATACTCAATAGAAAATCCGTAACTGAGGATGTAAGTATATTGTGAAAAGTCAAAACCAACGAGAGAATTATACTGATTATAAATCAACTTCTCTTCCGACGAGACAAAATCATCAGGGTGAAAGAATGTGCGCCATGTGTACATATCTGCTTCGGCTTTATTATTGTTTTTATCTCTAAAGGAAAAATCGGAAGCGTGTGTGTAACACAATTCGATTGGAAGAGAACACCAAGATCCTATGTCAAACCACCAAACGAATTGACATATGAGCAAAGCGAAGATGAAAAACATTATCAACATATTCTTTTTCACCAGATACATTTCCTTTCATTACCATATCAGTCAATCCACATCCCGTCTTTTGAGAAGGTCACCCAGCAACTTGCATATAGCCAATTCATCAAGTTGCTGAAATTTTTCGACAAACCATTTGACCACTTGAGGCCAGGAGATTGATAAGGTATTCCCGTGCCTTCATAATAGTTAACAGAAGCGTATGCTGAACCCATAGTCGGCGCCCCACCGGCTTTTGAAGAAAGCATACCAATAGCTGTCATATATTCTGAGTTTGGCGTGGCGCCGTTACACGAAAGCAGGTAAATGCCCTTATTGACTCGTATCTCTTTCAATTCATTGATAGAGCTATAACAGTGGTTCCCGTTCGCATCTTCACCTGATTCAGTAGTTTCCTTCAAATAACCACCTGCACAGTCAATAGTGCCAGGGCTGCCGTGCGCATAAATGATAATGTAATCGTATTCGTAAGCTCCGGCATTGTTCCATGCTGCTATGAACTCAGGAATATTGGTAAAACCAGCAGGCATTACGTAATGGCCATTTTCCCGCAAAGCGTTGATTGCCCATTCACCTTGAAGGGTTAGACCCTTATATTCAGGATGTTCATCTGTAGCATTGGGGCGACTATCATAAATGACATAGATACTGTCCTGTCCGTTAGCATCAGCACGGATTGTCGGAGCATTACGGGAATAAGCATAGGCATTTGCAGAAGTATGTGTACCACGGGTTGACAGCATTGAGTCAGCAGAGATACAACGACTGTTGTGTGCATTGTAAAATCTGTTTCTCAGATAGTACAGCCCCGTTTCCTCATCAAACACATACCCGCGATACCTAAACGGCTGCACCTTGCCCAGCGTCTCCGCCAGTTCACCAGTGCACCACAGCGGCGCGCCCCACGCATCGTAGCCGTAGCTGACGACGGCATTGCCATTCTCATCCAGAATTGCAACAATATCGCCCTGCAAGCTCTTGACATACGCATACGCCGTGCCGTTGTACACCACCACTGCCGGGCGATTCTGCGCATCATAGAAGAAGTGCAGCTTGTCCGTGCCGGAAGTCATATGCACAACATTCTTGCCGTGCAGCGTGTACTTCGTCACCACGCCGTTGACCGTTTTCTGCACACGCAAGCCGTCCGCGTTGTACACAAATTCCGCCGTCACGCCCGCCTTCTGCATCTTTTGCAGCTGCCGGCCGTTCTGCCAAGTGTACGTCCACGTCCCGTCATTCAGCGGATTACCAATCGCATCATACGCAATGGCGTTCCCGTTGACCGCCGTGAGCTTGTCGCGCCAGTTCGCGTCGCCGTAGGTATAGGTCTGGAGCAGCGTCGTGGTATTTCCCTTTTTCTGGGAGACGGTCAGCAGGTTTCCGGCTGTGTCGTAGGTGTAATTATAGGTGATATAGGCTTCTGCCTCTCCGGACTTGTAATATGCCTCCGACGTCAGCTGGTTCTGGCTATCATAGGCGTACTCGACGAGCTTGTTATATTTCCCGGTGCTTTCGCTGATCATGACCAGATTACCGGCCTTGTCGTAGCTGTATTTCTTGCCCTCGAGGAGCATGCCGCTGTCGCTGCCGAGGCGGACGTTGCGGAACTCGACCTGCGCGCTGCCGCGGTTCCAGCCCACGTCACGATACGCGTAAGCCGTGTTCAGGATCACGGAGCTGCCGTTTTTCACCGTAACGCGATTCAGCCGCTTGAGGGCGTCGTAGCCGAATTCCAGACTGTCGCCCGTCGCGGCCGTCATGGACGTCAGGCTGCCGTCGCCTTTTTCGCCGTCGCTGTAGGCGTAGCGCTCCGAGTAGGTCTGCGCGCCGAGCGTCCAGCTCTGGCCGGAGAGGCGGTTGAACGCATCGTAAAGATGCTCCGTTCGCTGCGTGACAGAGCCGTTTTCATCCATGGCCGTGCTGCGGATGAGCCGCCCGAGGCTGTCGTACTCAAAGGCGTAGGAGCCGACCGTCTCGCCGTCCTCCTCGTACCGCAGGCGGGCCAGCTGGCTTTCGGCGTTGTAGGTGTAGCGGATGGTGAAGTCCGGCTTTCCAGTCTCGTGATACGACTTTTCAACCAGCCGGTCGAGGAGGTCGTAGCTGTAGGTCACGGCCACGCCGTTGGCGTAGGTCGTCTGCGTCAGGTTGCCGCCGCGCGGGGCGTAATCGTTCGTGGAGAGGACGCGGCTGCCGAAGGGGCGGAACTGCTAAAGATGAAAGTTTC
>ERZ779922.1597-NODE-1597-length-15399-cov-2.904914_pt1 | contig 15399 bp, 13 predicted proteins | sample MGYA00511544_ERZ779922 | MGnify/ENA primary metagenome ERZ779922 (study PRJEB29588, sample SAMEA2154516) | human gut metagenome | biome: human gut; feature: human-associated habitat; material: faeces | place: Denmark | collected 2008/2010 ... | reverse complement strand
GTGCACAGCAGGCGGAAAAGACCCGCTGTTTGGGCATGTTGACGGTTTTCGGATAGGCCCTAAAATCTTTAAAAAAGATTTTAATTGAATTTCAGTATCAGTCACCTTCGGTGACAGCTCTCCCAGAGGGAGAGCCAAGGGGTTGTACCCGCATGTTGGATTGAAAAATGGAGCGTACCTGCACGGATACGCCCCATTAACTTTACGACCACCCATCAAATCCGTCGGGCAATTTCCTTCCGGAAGCGCCTACGGCGCGGAGGGCCGTCAACTTGTTTACATTTCCTTTGTCAGTCTGCGGCAGGCCGAGGCCAGCTCCCGCAGGGTGCTGCACGATACCATGGGGCAGATGGACGCCATGGTCTGAACGCTTCTGATATACTGCCACTTCCCCTCCGGGATAGGGTTCAGGAAGATCACCCGTCCCGCCTGACGCTTTGCCTCCCGCACCGCCGCGACCGCCCGGGGCTGGTCGATGGTTTTGGTGTCGGAGAGGATGAGCAGCGTCGCGGACGCCCCCAGCACGCTTGGATGCATGGCACACAGGGTCTCCAGTGCTTCGCCCAAGTCCGTACCCCGTCCGTAAATCCCGGAATCCTTTACGTAGCTGCGGAACAAATCCATATTTTGCAGCCGGAAGGCGTCCGCTTCCACCGCCGTTTCGGAGAACAGAAATACCCGGGAGCTTTCCGAGACCTGGTTCAGGCTCTGGATGAACCGCAGGGCAAATTCCGAAAACTGCACCATGGAGCCGGACACATCGCACAGCAGCACCAGACGCTTCCGTTTGGCGCGCTTCTTCCGGTAGCGCAGGCGGTAATAATAAGCAACCATATCCTCCCAAAAGCTGCCGCCGGTTTCCAGTCCCTTGCGGATGGTGCGGCGAAAATCCAGCTTTCCCATGTGACCGCCGGAGTGACCCTTGGCCGCCAGCTCCCCGTTGATCTCTCTGGCTACGGCCTGAATCAGCTCGATTGCTTTGGGGATTTCCGTGTCCTTGAACTGGGAAATGTCCCGGTAGAGAATGCCGATCTCCGGGTCCAGCTCCTGCCCGCCCACACCGGCGTTTTCCATGAGCATCTGCTGCTCCATAATCGCCCGTGTGAATACGGAATGGATGAAATCCCCGTAGAGCTTGGGGTTGCGCTCAGCGGTGCCGCGGTACTTTTCCATGAACCCCCGCAGCCGCTGCCGGGCTTCCTCCGGCATGGCGGCGTAGGTCTCCCGCTGCTTTTCGCTCAAATCCATGGGCTGTCCGTTCAGCTGAAGCTCCTCCTCCGCTTCCTTGCGGTGCTGCGCAAGCTCCTGCTCCCGTTCTATCTGCTCCTTTGCCTGACGGCGGATCTGTTCCTCTGAGAGGAAAAAGCCGTCGAACACCCGGTCAAATGTGATCTGCTCCTCCCGGGATTTGGCGTAGACAGTTCGAAGGGCAGTTTTTACCCGCTCCCGGTTGTCCATGCCCAGGGCGATCAGCAGTCGGGCGGCGTCCTCCGTCTCCTTGGGGCTGACGCTTAGATTTTCCAGATGGAGCATCCGGGAAAAGGCAGACAACTTTTCCAGATAAACGTCCGGCTCAGCCATGGTGATGCCCCTCGCAGCCGCCGCAGTGGCAGCCGCCCATTTCTTCTGCATCCAGCGCCGCCATGTCCTCGTTGTTTTTCAGCACGAATCCGGCGGTCTTCCGCAGGGCGTCGGGGGTCAGCTCCCGGATGCCGAGAGCGTCCAGCGCCGCCGCCCAGTCCAGCGTCTCCGCAATGGAGGGCTTTTTCAGAATGACCTCGTTGGAGCGGAGCTTCTGCACCGCCAGCGCCACCTGCGCGCAGAGGCGGTCGTCCACATGGGGCAGCTTCGCCCGGAGAATGGCCAGCTCCTTTTCCATATCCGGGTACTCGATATACAGATAGGCGCACCGCCGCCGCAGGGCTTCGGACAGGGGCCTTGCCCGGTTGGAGGTCAGCACCACGAAGGGGACGGAATTGGCCTTGATCGTCCCCACCTCCGGGATCGTCACCTGCATTTCCGACAGCAGCTCCAGAAGAAACGCCTCGAATTCCTCGTCGGCTTTGTCGATCTCGTCGATCAGAAGCACCACGGGCTTCTCCGAGCGGATGGACTTGAGCAGCGGCCGTTCCAGCAGGTATTCGTCGCTGAACAGCGAGCGGCTCAGCGCTTCCCTGTCCTGGGCGTTCATATTCACCTGAATGGACAGCAGCTGCTTCTGGTAGTTCCACTCGTAGAGCGCCTTGCTTTCGTCCAGCCCCTCGTAGCATTGCAGCCGCACCAGTTCCCGGTCAAGGGCGGCGGCCATGACCTTCGCTACCTCTGTCTTGCCCACACCGGCTGCGCCCTCGATCAGCAGGGGCCTGCCCAGCTGCAAGGCCACGTACAGCACCGTCGAGAGCGTATCGTCATAGATATAGTGATCCTCGTCCATCTTTCTTTTTAATTCTTCCAGATTCATGGGAATCCCTCCTTTTGTATCGATTATACCATAACATTTGGATTTTGCAAAGAAGTATTGCCGTTTCTTTTGCCTCGCATTCTGCCAACCGTACAGCAAAAGCTCTCCCGGAATCCGGGAGAGCTTTGCTTATTCAGATTCAGGACTCCGCCGTGGGCAGGTCGGTGTCGCCCTCTCTCAAATACCAGCCGACACTGTTGGGGATGATGTTGTCGTCCAGGCGGAAGACCTTCCGGAGCATCCCGTAATAGGGCAGGTATTTGTCGTGCTCGTCGTACCGCCAGCCGCGGCCATAGGGCTGATCGCCGGTGTACTGGGTCAGGCAGTCGGGATGAACCTCGGCAAACCGCTTCTGCTCCTCCGCCGAGATCCGCTTGGCGCTGTAGTTCTGGGCGAACAGGGTCTTGATGGGAACATTGTCCAGGGGGGACAGATCCTTGACCTTGGTAAAGCTGATGTTCACCATTTCCAGCTTCTCGCACTGCGCCAGCGGGCTGAGGTCCTCGATATTGCCGCAGAAGGCCGCCTCGAAGAATTTCAGCTCTTTGCAGTTGGCGAAAGGCGTCAGGTCGGAGACATAGGCACTGGAAATGATAATGGCTTCCAGCTTGGGCATTCCCTTCAGGAAGGAGAAGTCCGAAAGGAAGGTCACATCGTTGTGTCCCACGTCCATGAACCGCACGTCCTCGCAGTAGACCAGATTCTGGGCGTTCTTGTCCGTCAGCTCGTAGGTGCAGCGGATGACCTCGCAATCGGTCATGCAGCTGCCGCCGCCGTAGGGCACGCGCCAGACCACCTTGGTCTTGTCCCGGTAGTCCTCACGGAGCTGCGCCATGCTCTCGTTGGAGATCTTGCAGTTTTCCAGCACGAAGCGGCTGCAGTTCTCCATCAGACCCAGCGCCAGCCGGGCTTCCGGCAGTCCCTCCTCGCCAATGTTCACATTCTTGATGTGGACTTCCGTGGTCTCGGTGGTGGAGAGGGTCTCGCCGTAGAAGTCGAAGACGTAGTGGAAGGATGCCGCCGGAGCTGCTTCTTTCAGGGTCTTGACGTCCTCTTTTGTCAGGCCCGTGGTGCCGTCGGATTTCATCAGCTCCACGCTGGTCAGTCCGGAAAGCATACCCAGCTTTTCGCTCACGCCTGCCACATCCCCGGAACTGATTCCGGACAGGTTCAGCTCGGTGGTGTCCATGGTATACTCCGTGCCGCCGATGTCCACCGTGCAGTCGATGGTGATGTTCCCAAAGGTCGTTTTCAGCTCGTCGATCTGTTCCAGGGACAGTTCCGGCTTTTTCAGCGTGATTTGCTGCACGTCGGGCAGATATTGGAGATTCTCCATCAGCGTATCGTAGTCATAGTCCCCGACCTCCAGCGTCAGCTCGGTGACCTCCGGCGCGAAGGACTTGCCTCCCAGATTGACTTCGTAAAGAATCTCGCACCCGGGCAGCTGCTGCTTGGCGGATTCCAGAACCGCGTAATCGCTGCAAGCGGTGGCGTCCAGGGTTTTCAGCTTGGGGAAATAGTTCACAAGAATCCGGATATCCTTCTCGGTCAAATCCGCAACCGTCAGCTTCGTGGTATCATTGGGATATTTGCCGACCTGGAAGGGTACGTCCCAGTAAATTTCGCAGTTCGGCAGCTGGGAATGGACGGCGTCATAATGCTCAAAGGAAATGTCCTGCCCCCGCAGATCCAGGGTCTTCGCGTTGATGGGGTAGACCGCGTCCTCGACGAAAATGTGGTTGTTCTGATACCAGAAATACCCCGTGACACCGGCCACCGCCAGCGCCAGAACCAAAACCACGGCAAACAGAATCCACAGTACTTTTTTTGCCAAGCTTCTTACCTCCTGTTCGGGGTCTGCGACCAAAGCGGCCCCCTGTCTTCAAATTGCAATTCATAATACCATATTTCGCCCAAAAAAGCAACACTTACAGGCCGAAATGTGGCTGGAAGATTATGAAGGTTCTATTAAGCGGGTTGCATTTTGTCCTGTCCGATGATATACTGAGATGTACAGGGGAATTACGCCGAAAAGGCGCGCGTTCCCCTGGGTTACTTTTCGCGGAGGAAGCAATATGAAAACAAAAACCGGCCGCATTCTGACAGTGGCGCTGATTTTTCAGCTGCTCGCCTTTTCGGCCTGCGCCGGATGGCTGATATACGACGCCAAGGTCGATCGCAGCGGCTGGGCGGAAAAGGACGGCGTGCGCTTTTATCGGGACTTTCACGCCAAACCCGTTACCGGCTGGCTGGATATAGACGGGCAGCGGTATTTTTTCCTTGAGGGCGGCATTCCCGCCACCGGCTGGCTGGAACAGGACGGCGTTACCCGGTACTTTGGCAGCGACGGCGTCATGCTGACCGGCTGGCAGACCATCGGCGGAAAAACCTACTGCTTTGGCGATGACGGCGGGATGCTCACCGGCTGGCAGCAGCTGGACGGCGTGCCCTGCTACCTCCCCGATGGCGTTCTCGCCACGGGCTGGCAGGAGATCGATGGAAAGCGGTACTATTTCGGTGACGACGGCAAAATGCGGACCGGCTTCACAAACATCGGCGGGGACATTTACTATCTTGACGAAGGCGGTCAGCCCCTGACCGGCGACGTATTTATTGGTGAAAACCGCTACCATTTTTCCGATGAGGGCGTCATGCACACCGGCTGGCTCACCTCCGAGGACGGACTGCGCTACTATCAGGCCGACGGCACCATGGTGACAGCGTGGCAGGAGATCGGCGGAAAGCGGTATTATTTCGGCGAAAACGGTGCAGCCACCATCGGCTGGTATCAGGAGGGCGAGTACAACTATTACTTCCTGTCCGACGGCTCTGCCGCCGTCGGCCCCACGGAGATCGATGGGGAGACCCACTTTTTTACCCCCAAGGGCATGGAGGTCATCCTCGTCAACGCCGCCCACCCGATTCCAAGCTACTATACCGTCAACCCCGTGATCGTGGTGGACTGGCACCGGGTCGATCAACGTTGCTACGAGCCGCTGATGCAGATGCTCTCCGATTGCTCAGGCGCGGGGATCGAGTACATCTTCAACTGCGGCTACCGCACCATGCAGGAGCAGACGGACATTCTGGAAAAGCGGACGCAGGAACACATGAAGGAATTTGACCTGGACTTCGACGAAGCCCGGAAAAAGGCGCTGGAAACTGTAGCCGTCCCCGGCACCAGTGAGCATCAGATTGGTCTGGCCGTGGACATCTCGGGGGAGGCCGCCAATATCTGGCTGGCGGAGCATTGCTGGGAGTACGGCTTCATTCTCCGCTACACCGAGGAAAAAGCGGAGATCACCGGCATCACCAACGAGCCGTGGCATTTCCGGTACGTAGGCAGGGAAATTTCCATGGACATGAAGGACTCCGGGCTGTGTCTGGAGGAATACCTGGGTGCGGCATAGACGTTGAAAATGGAACACATAAGTACAAATTAGGATTTTTCGAGGTACAATATGAGCATAACGGTTAACATATACTATTCAGGGACAAACGGTTCCGCCCGGAAATTTGCGGAAGAAATGATGGCAACCGGCACTGTAGCTGCCATTCGAAGCGAAAAAGGGAATCTCCAATATGCGTATTTCTATCCTGCGGAGGATCCTGAAACAGTCCTGTTGATTGACAGTTGGGAAAGTCAGGCCGCTATTGACGAACACCACCATACCCCAATGATGCAAACAATCATTGCACTTCGGGACAAGTATGATTTGCACATGAAGGTTCTTCGCTTTCTTTCAGATGATGTACCGGAGGCAGATCATGGCTTTATTCGCAGTTAAGCGACCTGCCACATAGCTTCAAAGCAGCATTACGCCGCCGGTTCCCTTTTCGGGAACCGGCGGCGTTCACTTTTCGGGAACCGGCGGCGTTCACTTTTAGTCTCTGCGCAGTGCCTCGATGGGGTTCAGGTTTGCCGCCTTGTAGGCCGGGAGCATACCGAACACCACGCCGATGAAGGTGGAGAACACCACCGCCACGATGATGGCCGGCGCGCTGATGGACACCGGGATCTGCATCATGTTGGAGATCAGCTCCGCGAGGATCACGCCGCTGATGACGCCGATGATGCCGCCCAGACTGGTCAGCACCGCCGATTCCGTCAGGAACTGGAGCAGAATGCGCTTCTTTCTCGCGCCGATGGCCTTCTTCAGGCCGATCTCCGCCGTCCGCTCCGTCACGGACACCAGCATGATGTTCATAACGCCGATGCCGCCTACCAGCAGGGAGATGCTGGCGATCCAGATCAGCTGGGTGTTGGTGGACTGGGACATTTTTTGCAGCTGCTGTGCCTGTTCCAGCATGTCCTGACTGCGGTAGTCGAAGTCGGAATTTTCCGAATCCACGATCTGCTTCTGGGTCAGCAGGTCAGCCGCTTCCTTGCCTGCTGTGGCCATGGTGTCGGTGTTTTTCACCTTGATGGCCACGTTCTGAGGTTCGTCAAACTGGAACGCCGTCGGCCAGACCGTGCTGGGGATGTACAGGCAGCCGGAGGAGGTGTCCGCATAGAGGAGATAGTCCTGCAATGTCTCAATGGTGGGGGTGAACTCCTTGGAAAGGGCAACCACGCCCACCACGGTGAATACGTCGCCCTTGACCTCCAGCGACTTGCCCACGGGGTCTTCCCCGCCGAACAGGGTGGAGACCGTGTTGGCGTCCACCAGCGCCACCTTGCGGAAATTGTCGTAGTCCGCCTGGGTGAAGCCCCTGCCGGACTTGACCTGATAGCCGTAAACCGACAGATAGTGGGAGTCAATGCCGTAGGTCTCGCCGTTGAACCCCGTGTTCTGATAGTACACGGACTCGGAATTTCCCCGGGAGTTGTACAGCGACACTTCTTCCACGCCGGAGATGTTCTTTAACTCCTGCCGGGTCTCCTCGGTGATGACCCGCACGCCGTCGGGGATGGAATTCCAGCCCATATCATAGGAATACCCCGACTGATTCAGATTGACGGTGACCACGTTGTTGCCCGCGCCGATGAGGTTTTCCTTGATCTGCTCGTTGGTACCCTGAATGGTGGAAACGATGGTGATGATGGCCGCGATGCCGATGATAATGCCCAGCATGGTCAGCACGCTCCGCATCTTGTGTCCCCAGATACCCTGAAAGGCAAGCCGGATATTTTCTATCATAAATTTGCCCTCCTTAGTAACTGTACAGGTCGCTCACGTCGCTCTCCACCGTGGGCGCGCCCTCTTTCAGGTTCTTGCCGTAGGGGAATGCGATGAGATCGTCCACCGTCAGGCCGCTGCGGATTTCGGTATAGCTGCCCCAAAGCGCCTTGCCCGTGGTCACGAACCGCTTCTCCAGCTTACCGCCGGCACCCTGGACATAGACGTAGGACTGCCCGTTCTCGGTACGGATGAAGGGGTTCTCCAGGTAAATGCCGTTCTCGCTTTCCGCGGAGGAATACTGGATATTGACGTACATTCCCGCCTGCAAGTCCGCAGTTTCGTCCACGAAGACCGTGAAGGGATAGTAGGATACATTGGGGTTGCCAGAACCGTTCCAGCTGTCGCTGTTGGTGGGGAAATCGCCCATGGAGACGATCTTGCCGGTATAGGTCATGCCGGTGTTCCAGTCGTTGACCGTGACCTCCTGGCCGATCTGCATCTTGTCCTTTTCCAGCTCGCTGACGCTGCCCTGGATGTAGAATCCGCCGCCGCCGGAGACCTTAAGGACGGGCTGGTTTTGGGTCTTGGCTTCCTCCTCCGTCAGGACGGAGACCACCTTGCCGTCAAAGTCGGCGTAGATATTGCCGTCGCTCATTTCGGTCTGCATGATCTTGTAGTCCGCCTCGGCCATCTTGATCTTGAATTTCGTTTCCTTGATGGTCTTCTCCTGCTCGGCGCGCATCTGTGCCAGCTGTGCGGCGGTGTAGCCGCTGCCGGGGTCGGGCATATCCGGGTCAGTGGGATCGGTATTGTCCGGGTCGTCCGGGTCGGTAGCCATGTGGTCAGGGACGCCCGTAGCGTCAAAGAACTGGAAGGTGAAACCACTGCCCACTTTCCTAATGTACATTCCCTGCCAGACCACCCGGGCGCCCATGCGCTTGTTGCCCTCCGTGGCCTTGATGACCATGTAGTAGGAATTCACGGTAATGGTAGGCTTCTCGTCAGGGTTTTCCGCAGCCGATGCGCTGGAATGCTCACCGCCTTCGCCCTCGGAGGTTTCCTCCGTGGAAGGTGTAGACGCTTCCGTACTTGGTTGTGTAGGCGGTTCCGTACTCGGCTGCGTAGGCGGCTCTGTACCCGGCTGCGTAGGAGGCTCCGTAGCCGGTTCCGTAGTCGATTCTGTAGTTGACTCAGTGGTTGGTTCCGTAGACGGTTCCGTTGGGTCGGGTTGGTTCTCATTTTGGAATTTCTCCGCCTGTTGCCGTGCCTCTTCCAAAAGGGCGTCATCGACGGTGGGCGTCACGCGGTCACCATTGGCGTTAGTCGTCAGACGGAGCCAACAGATCAGCGCTTTACCCGACTCGCTGCCGTCATAGGCATGGTCGTAGGATAATTCATAGTCTTTTTTCAGATCACCTTCGTCATCCGAATCCTCATCGCTGTTATCAAAATCGTCAGGACTCACGATGGACATGGGCTTCATGTTCCGAATGTCCTTCAGCTTCTTCTGGGCAGTTTCCAAGTCCAGCTTCAGCTTTTCCACTTCCAGCCGCTTGCGTTCCAGCTGGAGGTCGGACAGGGTGGTGTCGAAGGTCATCAGCACGTCGCCCTTTTTCACCTCGTCACCCTGAGCGACTTTCATTTCCGTCACCGTCTGGGTGGAGGAAAGAAACACGGTCTGGATTTTATCCGTGGAGACGGGGCCGTAGCTCTCCTGAGAATCGCCCCAATATTCCGTCATGCCTACGCTGTTAAAGGCAAACACCTTCACCGGCTCCGATCTGCCCCGGCTCACGCCGAACCACACGCCAAGGCCGATGGCCACGACCAGCACCACGGCGGTCACCGTTATGATGATCTTTTTCTTATTCTGCTTCTTCATTCCCGGCACCTCCCTCCTGCTGCTCGTCGTAAGTACGGAGCTGCCCGTCCAGAATGTGGTAGATCTTGTCGGCACACTGGGCAATGGCAAGCTCGTGGGTGATCATGAGGATGGTCATTCCCTCGTCACTGAGCCGCCGGAAAATATCCATGATCTGGTTGCCCGCCTTGGTGTCCAACGCGCCGGTGGGCTCGTCTGCCAGCAAAAGATCCGGCTTTCCCACCATCGCCCGGGCGATGGCAACGCGCTGGCACTGTCCGCCGGACAGCTGGTTGGGGAAAAAGTCCATCCGCTCTTCCAGCCCCACGGCCTTCAGCGCTTCCGCAGCCCGCTCCCGCCGTTCCTTCAGGCTCACCCCGGCGTACAGCAGGGGCAGCGCCACGTTGTCCAGCGCGGTGAGCTTGGGCATCAGGTAAAAGCTCTGGAACACGAAGCCCAAGTGCTTATTCCGAATGTCCGCCAGTTCATCGTCGTCCATGTCCTTCAGGTTCTGGCCGTCCAGCTCGTATGTGCCGGAAGTGGGAACGTCCAGACAGCCGATAATGTTCATCAGGGTGGTCTTGCCGGAACCGGAAGGCCCCATGATGGCGAGGTAGTCGCCCCGCTCCATGGTCAGGTTGACATTTTTCAGCACCCGGACAGGCTCCTTGCCCTGCACATAGTCCTTGCAGATGTCCGTCAGTTTCAGGATGGCCACTTAGCCCACCCCGCCTTCCGTGGACACGGTCTCGGCTGGCCGCCGTATCCTCACCGGGCATCTCCCCGGTTTCCCCGGAGATGCTTTCCTCGGGCATCATATCCATGCCCTCAGCGGGCATATCCTCCATGGGCATGTCTTCCATGGGCATGTCCTCCATTGGCATATCCATGCCGCCTTCGCCCATGTTGTCCATGGGCGTGTCCGCATTCTCCGACGCCGTCATTTCATGGGTGGTCGGCGCGCCGTTGTGGCACAGCTGCTCGTCGGGGAAGGCAATGTAATCGTCCAGCGTCAGGCCGTCCAGCACGTCGTAGGTGTCCGTTGCCTCATCGTGCTCGCCCAACGTGATGCTGCGTTTCTCCAGCTTGCCCTTCTTCTCCGCCCACACGTAGGCAGAGCCGTCGTCCTCAAAGCAGATAAAGGCGCTGCTGAGGGGCAGACCGGAGGACGTGCCGTCCCCTTCCGTCAGCATTTCCAGGTAAACATGCTGTCCCAGAATCAGGCCGTCGGTGCTGTCCAGCTCCACATAGAACGGGTACTTGCTGGACGCGGACATGGAATCGGTCGACATACCGTAATACCGGTCGGTGTCGCTCCCCTGAGAGGGGCTTTCATAATCCACCAGCTTGACCGTGCCCGTCCAGGCAGCGGACGGATCCGTCCGGGAGGTGATCTTGATGCGGGTGCCTTCAATAATGCTGCCCCGCTGCAATTCTCCGATCGTACCCTTGACGCGGTAGGAGCCCACCTCCTGAATGGTGATGTACGGTGCGGGGTTGCCGTTTCTGTCGGTGCCGCTTTCGTTGATGGACTGAATGCGGCCCTTGATGGGCGACACCACGGTGGCGTTTTTCAGCAGATTCTCCGCCTGCGTGACCTCGGTCTGCTTCGCCTTGGCGTTCAGCTCCGCTTCCTTCATGTCCACCTGAGCGGTCTGGATCTGGATGGTATATTGCAGCTTGTCCGAACCGGACGCCCAGCCGCGCTCCTTTTCCAGCTCCTTGATCTGCTGCTGGTAATTCTCGATGGATGCGTTCAGCTGCTCCAGCTCCAGCTGCTTCTTTTCCAGACTCAGCTGCAGCTCATCGGTGTCGTACTCGAACAGCTTGTCGCCCTTGTTGACGTCGTCGCCTTCCTTGACCAGTACTTCCTTGACGGTCTTTTCCGAATCCTTCTTGATCTCCGTCACGTTTTCGGAAACGACCATGCCGGGGAACCGATCGCCGGCCGCAATGCCGCCCATTCCCGTCAGATTGGAAACCGACTGCACATACACCGCCGTATCGTTGCTGCCGCAGGCCGCCAGAGAAACGGTCAGGCACAGGATCAGTGCCAGAGCCAGCCATGCTCGAACTTTCATAATTCTGTCCTCCACATGTAAATGTTTCATTTTGTAATCCATATTATAGCGAAAATGCCTGCGGAAATCAACTATCTTGCCATTAAGGATTCATTAAGGTAGGATGGGAATTTCTGTCGGAAAAGGAAACGCCCCGCGCCTGAATGGCGCGGGGCAAGGGGATTATTCCTTAGTCAGCCTATACAGGGGGATTAGCCCATGTAAGCAGCCAGCTGCTCCTGAGCAGCACCGACAAAGTCGTTGATGCCAGCGTCTTCCAGCTTGGACAGGAAGGTGGGCAGAACATCATCGGGGTTGACAGCACCGGACATCAGGTTGAAGCCGTACTCGGCAAAGACGTTGGACAGAGCGGCGATTTCGGTGCTCAGCTCAGAGGAATCGAAGACGAAGCCGCCCAGAGGCAGAGGCTCAGCCGCGTCATAGTAAGCGGCGAAGCGATCCCAGAAGTCAACGCCCTGTGCGTCGGTGGGGGGCAGGATACGGACGTTGCCCATACCGTTGGTCCAGGGGGAGTAGTTGGCACGGTTCTCGGGGATAAAGGTGATGGTGCCGTCGCTGTTCTTATTGTAGGTGAAGCCCTCGGTACCATAGTTCATCATGGTCATCAGCTCAGGATCGGTGTTCAGCAGGTTCAGGAACATCAGAGCCTTCTCAGGGTTCTCGGAGGTGGCGGAGATGGCGATCATAGCGCCCTGGCCGGAGGTGCAGTCCATGTAGGCAGCAGTCTCGGGAACCATACGGACGTCGATACCACGGGCCTTGGAGAAGTCCAGTTCGCAGCCGAAGGCGTAGGACTGGGTGCCGAACAGGTACTCGCCGGTGGACTGGGTAGCGGTACGGTAGTCGTTGGCGGTAGCGGTGGACTGGCAGCTGGGGGAGATGTAGCCCTTCTGGGCATACTCGTAGGTCTTCGCGGCGAACTTGGCAAACGCATCGGTGGAGAACTTGTTCACGATGGTGCTGCCGATGTCCTTGGAGGGATGCTCGGCGTCGTAGTAGTAGGACAGAACAGCGCCAGTGGGCAGGTCGCCAGTGATGATGGAGGAATGAGTGACCATTCTCTCAAGAACGACAGGCTCGATCAGCAGGGGGTAGAAATCCTTGCCCTTCAGATCCTTAGCCTTCTGCAGCATTTCGGCGAACTCGTCGGAGTAGTAGTCCAGACCGGCGTTGCAGACGTCGTCAACATTGTAGCCCAGTTCCGCCAACAGGGTGCCGTTGACATCCCAGCAGTTCTGAGTAGCGGTGTCCTTCAGGCCGGGAACGGCATAGATGCCCAGGCCGTCGTAGCCGTAGGTCTTGGCGCAGTCCCAGATGTCCTGGGGAATGGTGGCCTTCAGCTCGGGCGCGTAAGTGTCCAGCATGTCGTCCAGCTTGACCCAGTAGCCGTCCTTGGCGTACTTGTTATACTCGTCGGCAGACCAGTTGCAGGTGAAGTACATATCGACCTTGTCGCCGCCGGCCAGAGCGGTAACGGTGGCCTGATCGAAGTCGCCCCAGGTGCCCCAGATGGGCTCAATGACGACGTTGATCTTGTCCTTCAGATAAGCGTTGACGGACTCCATGACCTTCTCGGAAGCGTCGGGAGTGACGGTGCTGCCGTGGAACCAGATCTTCAGGGTGACAGGCTTCTCCTCAGCAGGAGCAGCAGTGGCGGGTTTGTTGTCGGCAGCGGCGGTGGGAGTGGTATTGCCGGAGCCGCAGGCGGCCAGACCGAGCACCATTACCAGAGCCAGCAGCAGAGCCAGTAACTTTTTCATGTGTCTTCCTCCAAATAATTTGTTATTTACTAAACAGCCGGACGCGGCTGCGTTAGCCATGGGTTGTGCCGCCAATTCCATCGGCGGACTTGAGCGCACGGAATCAGCCCTTCACGGAGCCGACCGTCAGGCCGGAAACGATGTAGCGCTGGAAGAAGGGGTAGGCGCAGGCGATGGGAACAACGATGAACACCACCAGAACCATCCGCAGAGCCTGGGACGGCATTTTCGCCGCTTCGGCGATGGCGTCCGGGCCAAGCATACCTGCCATACGGTTTAAGTATTCCGTGTTGTTCTGCAGTTCCATCAGCAGCGCCTGCAGGGGCTGCAGGACCTTCTTCTGCTGAATGTACAGCAGGGAGTTGAACCAGTCGTTCCAGTAAGCCAGAGCGTTCAGCAGAGCGATGGTGGCAATGCCGGGCTTGGCAATGGGGACGACCACACGGAACAATGTGGAATATTCGCCGCTGCCGTCAATGGTGGCTGCTTCGATCAGCTCCAGAGGGACACTGCTCTTAAAGAAGGAGCGCATCACGATGATGTTGAAAGGGCTGACCAGCAGGGGGACGATCAAAGCCGCATAGTTCTCGCTCAATCCCAGCAGCTGCTTGCTGACGATGTAGGTCGGCACCAGACCGCCGCCAAAGATCATGGTGAAGAAGCTGAGGAAATTGAAGAAGCTGCGGAATTTGAAGTCGGGACGGTACAGGACGTAGGCGTACATGGCACACATGGTAGTGCTCAGCACCGTGCCGATGACCGTGATGTAGATGGAGTTAAAGTAGGAGCGCCAGATCTGGGGCAGCTTATTGAACGCATACTGGTAAGCGTCCATGCTCCAGCTGGTGGGGATGAAGGAATAGCCGATAGTGGTGATGGATTCCTTCGACGAGAAGGAAATAATGATAACGAAGAGGAAGGGGATGATGCAGCAGACGGAGAACAGACCGATCAGCACATGAAAGACCGCTTCGGTTCCCACGCTGACGCAATTCAGACGGAGGTTTTTCTTCTTTCCAGCCATTTTGAATACCCCCTTAGAACAGGCTGCTTTCGGAATCGATCTTCTTTACGATTCCGTTGGCCGTCAGGATGCAGACGAAGCCAAGCACATTTTGCAGCAATCCGGCCGCGGAAGACTGTCCCGGGTCACCGGTCGCCATGTAGGCGCGGTAGACGTAGGTATCAATGGTCTGGGTCACGGAGAACAGCGCGCCGTTCTGCATGGGAACATTGTAAAAGAGGCCAAAGTCAGAAGCGAAGATCTTACCAACGTTCATGATGAACAGAATGGCGATCATCGTGCGCAGATGAGGAATGGTCACGTGCAGCACCTGCTGCCATTTGGTAGCGCCGTCAATGGCGGCGGCTTCATACTGGTTTGTGTCGATGCCGGTGATAGCCGCGAGGTAAAGGACTGTGGAGTAGCCCACATTCTTCCAGAGGTTTGCAAACGTCAGGATGAACGGCCAGGGGCCGGGGGTCGTATACCACGAGGTGCGGGCATGTCCCGCGGCTTCCTGCATGGCGGGGATCATGCCGTACTGGGCGTCCAGAAATGCGTTGAGGAAGTAGCTGACCACGACCCAGCTCAGGAAGTAGGGGAAGAACATCATGGTCTGGTAAGCCTTTTTGAAGAACTTTCTGGTAATCTCGTTCATCATGATGGCGAAGGCCACGGGAATGATGACGCCCAGGATAATGAACACGATGTTGTAGGCCAGCGTATTGCGGATCATGACCCACGCGGAGTCGGTCTTGAACAGGAACTCGAAATTCTTGAATCCCACCCATTTACTGTTGATCAGATTGCTGATAAAGGAGGGATTGCGGGGGTTGACCTTGTAATTCTTGAACGCCAGCACGATACCGCCCATGGGGAGGTAACGCAGCAGCAGCAGCCAGATCGCCACGGGAGCAACCATGGTCAGAAGTACCAGAGTTTTCTTGTTCTTCTCAAACCAGCTCGGGGACGTGGTTCTTGGCTCCAGACGTTCGGTGATTTTTGCAGCCATTCACTTTTCACCCATCTTTCATAGGATTCACAGTTTTGCCGTTCCGGCAGTCGTTTCATACTATTTCCTGATTAAAATCTTTGATTTTAATCAGGAAG
>ERZ779922.1593-NODE-1593-length-15416-cov-2.798320_pt1 | contig 15416 bp, 17 predicted proteins | sample MGYA00511544_ERZ779922 | MGnify/ENA primary metagenome ERZ779922 (study PRJEB29588, sample SAMEA2154516) | human gut metagenome | biome: human gut; feature: human-associated habitat; material: faeces | place: Denmark | collected 2008/2010 ... | reverse complement strand
TGCCTCAAGGTTTTCCGCGTTTTTTTTATGCCGGGGCGTTTCATCCCGTATCAGGACCAGGTGGCCCTGGTTTTTGCTGCCGATGGGGGAAATGAAAATGTTCAGGAATCTGTGTTCCGGGTAAAAGATTTCCGTGTCCCGGGAGACGGCGGTCTGGCTCTGCTGGATCGTGTCCCATGAGCAGTCCCTGCCCAGGAAAATACAGAAGTCATCCGGGGTTATTTGCCCGCGTTCCTTGTCAAAGAGTTTAAGGGCAGCCTTGTTGACGAACAGAATTTTTCCCTTGTTATCCAGCAGGATCAGGCCTTCCTGAATGGCTTCAAATACCTGCTGGAAAAAACCCTGCTGTTCCGCCAGCTTGACAAAAAAGCGCTGGAGATCCTCCTCCTTGATGTGGTCAATGCGGCCGATCAGCTTGTCAATGGTGTCTTTTTTCATGGCGGCGGGTCCGTTGCCGTGCGGCTTGCTCTTATATATAAAGAGCGGCATGTCACAAATCAAGCTGATGTGACATATTGTCGCGCATTTGCGGCTGGACATGGTTCCGGGGGAGGAGGCAGGATGATGGCATGCCTGAAGATTTTCCCTGCATTCCCTTTGTCAGAACGCGCCAGGTAGCTTTTCATGATACGGATGCTTCCGGGGTGGCCCACTTCTCCCGGCTGCTTTGTTTGGTGGAAGAAGTGGAGCACGAGTACCTGCGTTCCCGGGGGGTGGAGGTTCTTTCCCCAGACTGCGGATGGCCCCGCGTGCATGTGGAGGCAGATTACTCCAGCTCTGCGGGGCTGGGAGATTGGCTGAGCATAGAATTAAGCCTGGGAACGGTGGGAACCAGTTCTCTGGAATGGAAATTTGCCGTATTTCATTCCGAGCGTCCGGTGATGAGGGGAAGATATGTAGTCGTCCGTGTGGGGAAGGGCGGCAAACCTCAGGCAATTCCGGAATCGGAGAGGGAATGCCTGATTTCAGGCTTTTCAAAAGGAGGGGATGCCTGTAAATAAAGCCTATGTCTTCTAAAAAGCCTGTCGTTCTTGTTATTCGCGACGGCTGGGGCCGCAATCCGTTGGGGCCTGATGTCGCGAAAGAGTACGGTGACGCCACTGTTCTGGCTGATACCCCCTTTACTGATTACCTCCTTGCCAACTATCCCCACAGCCTGCTGGGCGCTTCCGGGGAGGACGTGGGCCTTCCGGACGGCCAGATGGGTAACTCCGAAGTAGGACACTTGAACCTGGGTGCGGGCCGCGTTGTCTTTCAGGACCTCTGCCGGGTGGATAATGCCATCAAAGATGGGTCCATGGGGGAAAACGCCGTGCTGAAGACCGCTTTTTCCCAGGCCGCTTCTTCCCGTCTGCACCTGCTTGGCCTGGTGAGTGACGGCGGCGTGCCCAGCCATATCAACCATTTGATCGGCATCGTCAAATATGCTTATGAAGCGGGTGTCCGCGATATTTGCATCCATGCCATTACGGACGGCCGTGACTGCTCGCCAACCAGCGGGGCCGGCTTTATTCGCCAGCTGGAGGAAGCCGTCAGGCCGTACGGCGCCAAAATTGCCACGGTTGTCGGCCGTTTCTATGCGATGGACCGGGATAAGCGCTGGGACCGCAACAAGCTGGCATGGGATGCCATCGTTCTGGGGCGCGGCGAACAGTGCTCCTGCTCCCCTGCCGAATATGTGGAGCAGTGTTATGCGAAGGGGGAGACGGATGAGTTCCTGAAGCCCGGCATTTTTGCCTATGGCAACGAACAGCGCGTGAGGGACAACGATGTGGTGTTCTTCTTTAATTTCCGTGCGGACCGCGCCCGGCAGATGAGCGACGCTTTCCTTTACCCCGAATTTGACGGATTTGACCGTGAAGTAACGCCCAAAGTGCACTATGTGACGTTGACGGAATACGATGCCAAGTATCCCTCTCCCATTGTTTTTGAACAGGAACAGCTGAACAATATTTTCGGGCAGATTGTGTCGGAAGCCGGGAAAACCCAGCTCCGCATAGCGGAAACGGAAAAGTACGCCCACGTTACTTTCTTCTTTAACGGAGGTGTGGAGACCCAGTTCCCCGGAGAAGACCGCATCCTTGTTCCTTCCCCCCGGGAAGTGGCTACTTATGACCTGAAGCCCCAGATGAGCGCGGCGGAAGTGGCGGATAAATTTGTGGACGCTGTGGACAAGTATGATGTGGTAATCATGAATTTCGCCAATGGGGACATGGTTGGCCATACCGGATTTGTGGAAGCCGGCATCGCCGCCTGCGAAGCAGTGGACAGCGCCTTGGAAAAATGTGTGAAGAAGGTGTTGGAACTTGGCGGCAAGCTGCTTATTACGGCGGATCATGGCAATGCCGAACACATGCGCAATGAGGATGGTTCTCCGAATACAGCCCACACGACCAACCTTGTGGATCTCATTTACGTGGCGGACGACAAGGATCAGGTAACTCTCTCCGATGGCATTCTGGCGGATGTCGCTCCCACGCTGCTGAGCCTGATGGGGTTGAAACAGCCTGCCGAAATGTCCGGACATTCCCTGGTGACCCCTGGGAAATAGCGGGCTGCTGAGTTCATTGATGAAATCCGTTTCCGGATGCGTTCCGGAAACGGATTTTTCTATGTCATGCTTTCCGGACGGGGCAAAATGGGAAAGCAGGCAGGTTAACAATAAATAATAGACCAGCTGCCGTTTTTATGAAAAAATTTTTCGTGAATTCTGATGGAAAGCTTGTTTTTTGTGTCTCTTCGGCACTTCATGCATTTTTTTCTGCGGTAACATACCGGACATGAAGAAATGGTTTTTTTGCCTGTGAAGAAGATTTTTTGTTTCATCCTCCATAGGTGGAGAACTGCTGGACGGGGAGGAAAAGAGATCCCGGGAGCCCGAAATGGAGTTTTAAAAGGAGCGGGGAAAATGGAACGGATAAAATATTTAGGAAAAGATGAATAAAAGACTTGTCATGATATAAAATCACGTTATATTGGCCGTCCCCAAACGTGCCGAAAGGCACAAGAAATACGTTTTCTATCGGGTTTGCCTCCGGAAAAAAGGCGCGCTTCCTGCTTATAAAAAGGAATGTTCGCCTTGAATATCGGATCAGACCGACGAACCACAACCAAAGCAGGAAAACATGCCGACCATTAATCAGCTCGTCCGCAAGGGACGTATTACTCCGGAAGAGAAGTCCAAATCACGCGCTCTTCATAGCTGCCCGCAACGCCGCGGTGTTTGTCTCCAGGTGATGACCCGTACGCCCAAAAAGCCGAACTCGGCTCTTCGTAAAGTGGCTAAAGTCCGTCTTACCAATGGTGAAGAAGTGATCGCCTACATTGGCGGCGAAGGTCATAACCTTCAGGAACACTCCATCGTGCTTGTTCGCGGCGGTCGTGTGAAGGACTTGCCGGGTGTTCGCTACCATATCGTCCGCGGCGCTCTTGACTGCCTCGGTGTCGACAAGCGCCGCCAGGGCCGCTCCAAGTATGGCGCCAAGCGTCCGAAGGCTGCTGCCAAGTAAACCAAACATCTTACCTACTATATATTATGGCTCGCCGTAAACGCGTTTATAGAAAAATCGAACGTCGTGACCCCCGTTACGACAGCGCTCTTGTTGGCAAACTGATCAGCAAGGTTATGCTGGATGGCAAGCGCTCCCTTGCGGAACGCATTGTTTATGCCGCTATTGACATGGCTAACGAAGGCACGGACAGCATTGATCCTCTGGAAGTAATCACCCGCGCTATTGAAAATGCCAAACCCCGTGTGGAAGTAAAGAGCCGCCGCGTCGGTGGCGCTACTTACCAGGTCCCGCTTGAAGTGGATCCGGCCCGTTCCGAATCCCTGGCCATGCGCTGGATTGTGAACTACGCCCGCAACCGCAAGGGTGTGCCGATGCACAAGGCTCTCGCCAACGAAATCAAGGAAGCCGCCAACAATCAGGGTTCTTCCGTTCGCAAGCGCGACGACGTTCATAAAATGGCTCAGGCCAACCGCGCCTTTGCCCATTTCCGCTGGTAATTCCTTCTGCGACTGTCAGCCGAATCATTCACTTTCGATCACTACAGATACTTTCCAGACACTATGTCCGATCACGTAAATAATCCCAATCGCAAGGCTCCCCTTGAGCGTTACCGCAATATCGGTATTTCCGCTCACATTGACGCCGGCAAAACCACGTTGTCCGAGCGTATTCTTTTCTACACCGGCATGATTCACAAGATTGGTGAAACCCACGACGGTTCCACCACGACCGACTGGATGGAGCAGGAACGCGAACGCGGTATCACCATTACCTCCGCTGCTGTCACCACCAACTGGAAGCAGGTGAAGAATGAAGGTATCAGCAAAGTGTTCGAAGGCGAAAATTTCCAGCTGAACATCATCGACACTCCCGGACACGTTGACTTCACTGCTGAAGTGGAACGTTCCCTCCGCGTGCTTGACGGCGCCATCGTGGTGTTCTGCGGCGTGGCAGGCGTGCAGCCCCAGACGGAAACCGTGTGGCGCCAGGCCACCAAGTACAGCGTGCCCCGCATGTGCTTCGTCAACAAGATGGACCGTACCGGCGCTAACTTCAACAACGTGCTGGACGATATTCACAACAAGCTGGGCGCGAATGCCGCTGCCATTCTGATCCCCATCGGCGCTGAAGACCAGCTCCGCGGCCAGATTGACGTGGTGAACCAGAAGGCCGTCATTTACGCCGACAACGACCGCCTGGGTTCCACCTACACGATTGAGGATATTCCCGCCGAACTCAAGGAAGAAGCCGAACTGGCCTACCATGAACTCGTGAGCCGAGTGGCTGACGTGGACGATGAGCTTGCTGAAAAGGTGCTCATGGAAGACCCCTTCACGCCCAAAGAGCTCAAGGAAGCTATCCGCCGCGCCACTATCGCCAACAAATTTGTGCCTGTTGCCGGTGGCTCCGCTTTCAAGAACAAAGGCGTCCAGTTCCTGCTTGACGCCGTGGTGGATTACCTCCCCTCTCCGGTAGAAACCGTTCCCGCCCACGCGGAAAGCACGCTGGATCCGGAAAAGACCTTCGAAATCACCGCTACGGACGATGCCAAGCCCATGGTGCTGGCGTTCAAGCTCTGGGCTGACAAATTCGTCGGCAAGCTGGTGTTCATCCGCGTGTACTCCGGTGTTCTCAAGAAAGGTGACACCGTGTACAATCCCCGCACCCGCAAGACGGAACGCGTGGGCCGCATCATTCAGATTCAGGCTGACCAGCATACGGATATTGATGCCGTGTACTCCGGTGACATTGCCGCCATCGTGGGGCTGCGCAACGTGACCACGGGCGACACCATCACCAGCCCGGACAATGATATCTGCCTGGAACCCCCCACCTTCCCGGAAACCGTTATTTCCATGGCGGTAGAGCCCAAGACCAAGGCTGACCAGGAAAAAATGTCCAATGCCCTGGGCCGTCTGTCTGAAGAAGACCCGACTTTCCGGGTGAAGACTGATGAAGAAACCGGCCAGACCCTGATTTCCGGCATGGGTGAACTTCACCTGGAAATCATTATTGACCGCCTGATGCGTGAATTCAAGGTGGAAGCCGATATCGGCAAGCCCCAGATTGCCTACCGCGAAACCATTACTGCCCCTGCCCATGGCGACGGCAAATTGGTCAAGCAGTCCGGTGGCCGCGGCCAGTACGGCCATGTGGTCATCGATGTGAAGCCGAACGAACGCGGCAAGGGGCTTACCATTGAAAACAAGATCGTAGGCGGCGCCATTCCCAAGGAATACATGAACGCCGTTTATGCCGGCCTTAATGAAGCCATGACCACGGGCGTCGTCGCCGGTTATCCGGTGGTGGACGTGCACGTTGAAGTGGTGGACGGTTCCTACCACGAAGTGGACTCCAATGAAAATGCTTTCAAAATGGCTGCCATCTTCGCCATGAAGGACGCTTTCAAGAAAGCCAAGCCGATCATGCTGGAACCCATCATGTCCGTTGAAGCTTCCACGCCGACCGATTATCAGGGTGACATCATGGGCGACCTGAACCGCCGCCGCGGCCAGATCAGCAACATGGAAAACAAGGCCAACGCCTGCATTTTGAAAGCTATGGTCCCCTTGTCCGAAATGTTCGGTTATTCCACCGCCATCCGAACCCTTTCCAGTGGCCGTGCTTCCTATTCCATGGAACCCTCCCACTTTGAACAGGTGCCCCAGAACCTCGTTGACCAGATTGTCAGCGAGAAGGCTAAATAAACAAACCTTTGAAGTATAACCAATAGACCGCACGTCCATGCAAAGTCCAAAAATCCGCATTCGACTCCGCGCATTTGACTACCGCGCCATCGACCGCTCCTCCCAGGAGATCGTTGAAACCGCCAAGCGCACCGGAGCCAAAGTTCACGGCCCGATTCCGTTGGCGACCCGTATTGAAAAGTTTTCTGTGAACCGTTCCGTTCACGTCAACAAAAAATCGGCTGAACAGTTTGAAATCCGCACCCACAAGCGTCTGCTCGACATCGTCGACCCGACTGCGCGCACGATTGATGAGCTCAAGAAGCTTAATCTTCCGGCCGGGGTGGACATCACGATCCGCATCTAGTTTGGCACCCGGATAAGTAATTAAAAAACAGAAAGACACACTACAATGGCTCTAGGACTTATCGGAAAAAAGGTCGGTATGACCCGTCTGTTTGACCAGGAATCCGGCGCTATGGTTCCCGTGACCGTCATTGACGTCAAGGGCAACACCTTCGCTCAGATTAAAACGGAAGACAAGGATGGCTACAATGCTATCCAGGTTGCTTTTGATGCGCAGAAGGAAAGCCGCGTGGCCAAGCCTCAGGCCGGCCACTTCAAGAAACTGGGCATCCAGCCTACCAAACTCCTCAAGGAATTCCGCGTAGAAGCATCCGAATTGCCTGCTGAAGGCGCAGAAGATCCCGGTGTGGATCTCTTTTCCGCCGGACAGTGGGTTGATGTGATCGGCACTTCCAAAGGCAAAGGGTTCCAGGGGGCGATGCGCCGCCACAACTTCCACGGCTCTCCCGCCGCCCACGGTTCCATGATGCACCGCCGTACCGGCGGCGTAGGCGGTTGTTCTACCCCCGGCCGCGTCTGGAAGAACCAGAAGATGCCCGGACAGATGGGCAATGCCAAGCGCACGGTGCAGAACCTGAAGGTTGTCGCCGTTCGTCCGGAAGATAATGTCATCCTTATCTCCGGCGCTGTGCCCGGCGCGCGCGGTTCCTACCTCGTGATTCGCCCCGCCAAGAAGAAGTAAGGCTTTAGTTAACCTCACATTGATTATAGGAAAACCTATCTATGTCCGCAAATACCTTTACATTAGAAGCCGCCGCCGCCGCCAACATCCAGGTTGTAGGCAGTGACAAGGGCTCCCAGGCTGTGCATGACCTGATCGTGGCTTACCAGGCGAACCGCCGCACCGGTTCCGCCAATTCCAAGACCCGCGCAGAAGTCAGCGGCAATAACAAAAAGATCTTCCGCCAGAAGGGCACCGGTAATGCCCGTCACGGCGATAAGCGCGCTCCCATCTTTGTGGGCGGCGGCGTGGTCTTCGGTCCCCGCCCCTGCGACTACAGCAAGAAGGTGAACAAGAGCACCCGACGCCTGGCTCTGCGCCGCGTACTGGGTGACCTGATTGCCGCTTCCAAGGTCAGCACCGTTTCCGAATTTTCCGTGGCTGACGGCAAGACCAAATCTTTCATCAAAGCCGTCAAAGACCTGACGGATGCCAAGAAGGTGCTCATTGTGGCAGCTTCCTTTGACGAAACCACCTACCGTGCCGCCCGCAACGTTCAGGAAGTTCTCCTGATGACCGCTGCGGAAGTGAACATTGAACAGCTCATGAATGCTGATGCAGTGATCCTCGTTGACAACGCTTTAGAAACCCTCGCCAGCCGTACTGCTTAAGAAGCCATGAAAGACATTTACCAAGTCATCAAGAAGGTGCGCATCAGCGAAAAGGCCACCATGCTCCAGGAAACTACCGGCGAGCTGGTCTTCGAAGTTGATCGTGACGCCAACAAAATCGAAATCAAAAAGGCTGTCGAAGTTGCTTTCGGCAAGAAGGTCGCATCCGTGCGTACCGCCAACTATGACGGCAAGCTCAAGCGCCAGCGCCGCTCTGATGCAGGTCGCACCGCTCATTGGAAAAAAGCTTACGTCAAGCTTGCCAACGGTGAAACCCTTGACCTCGTTTAAAGCCCCTATTAGGAAGGAAAGCTATCATGTCCCTCAAGTCATTCAAGCCAGTTACTCCCTCTAACCGTTACAAGGTGTGGCCGTCCTTTGACGAAATCACCACCTCTACCCCGGAAAAGAGTCTCTGCAGACCCCTCAAGAAATCCGGTGGCCGCAATAATAATGGCCGCATCACCACCCGCCACATTGGCGGTTGGCCATAAGCGCAAATATCGCCTGGTGGACTTCAAACGCAACAAGTTTGATGTGCCCGCTACTGTCCTTACTATCGAATACGATCCCAACCGTACCTGCCGCATTGCTCTGATTGAGTACAAGGATGGTGAAAAATCCTACATTCTGGCCCCCACGGGACTGCAGGTGGGCATGAAGGTGGAAAGCGGCCAGAAGGTTGCTCCCAAGGTAGGCAATGCCATGCCCTTGAAGAACGTTCCTCTGGGTACTTCCGTTCACAACATTGAAATTCGTCCGGGTTCCGGCGGCAAGGTAGCCCGCGCTGCCGGCCAGCAGGCCATCGTTTCCAACCGTGAAGCGGGTTACGCGCTGATCAAGATGCCTTCCGGTGAAATCCGCCGTTTCAATGAAGATTGCTACTGCACGATTGGCCAGGTAGGCAATACCCAGCACATGAACGAAATGTCCGGCAAGGCCGGCCGTACCCGCTGGATGGGCGTTCGTCCTACCGTGCGCGGTATGACGATGAACCCCGTCGACCACCCGAACGGTGGCGGTGAAGGCAAGTCCAAGTCCGGTGGCGGTCGCCAGCACCTCAAATCTCCGTGGGGCCACGTCAAGGGCCAGAAGACCCGCCGTCTCCGCAAGCCCAGCGACTCCGTCATCGTACAGCGCCGCAATGCCAAGTAATCAATATATTATAACTTTAACTAGGATTATATAACATGGGACGTTCTCTCAAAAAAGGCCCTTTTGTCAGCCAAAAGCTTCTCGCCAAGATCGACGCTCAGCTTGAATCCGGCGACCGCAAGCCGATCAAGACCTGGAGCCGCGCATCCATGATTACGCCTGACTTCGTCGGCCTGACTTTCCTGGTGCACGCTGGCAAGAACTTTGCCACCGTGTACGTCACGGAAAACATGGTAGGCCACAAGCTTGGTGAATTTGCCCCGACTCGTGTCTTCAAACAGCACGGCGGTATCGGTAAGAAGTAATCAGTAAGTTAACAATCAACATGTCGAATTCTTCTTCCATCCTTGCATACTCTCTTACCACCCTGGTAGGGCTGGGCGGGGCGTTGCAGGGAGCGGAAGAGGATACGGCGGCACTGACGCGCAGAATCGAGCGCCTCGAAAAGCAGAATGCAGCCCTCAAGGCATCCTATGTCCAGGCCCGCAGCGACGCCGACAAGGCGGCCGCACAGCTGGTGGACATCCGTTCCAGGCTGGAAGCTTTGGGGGGCGCTGCGCTAGGTAACAGCGAGGAACGCCTGATTCAGGCGATGGCGGACATCGAAGCTTTTAATGACCGCGTCCAGCGGTTGGAGCAGGCATCCGTCAAGCTCTCCGGAGCCATCCTTGCCTACATGAAACAAGCCATATCCGAAGATGCGAACGCCAGGACGGCTGTGGAGAGTTCTCTGCGCCTGCTGGAATCCGTTCTGGGATACAGGCAACAGCCCGTGCGAGATGGCGCGGGAACCCTGGCGGAAGCCAAGGTGCTCAGCATTGATTCCGAATCCGGAGTGGTGGTGCTGAATACCGGCAGAACGGCAGGAATGCAAGTCGGGATGCCGGTTCGGTTAACCCGGGGAGCTCAAACCATCGGAGAAGCCGTAGTCACGGACGTCCGCAAGGAAGTATGTGGCGCGCTTGTTCAGAAACTTGAGACGCCAGCCGATCCGGTGCGCGTCGGAGATTCTGCCTCAGTAAAAACCAACGACTAAATCATCTTCATAATAACCTGCACTACGAGGAAAAACCCATGGAAGTGAAAGCTGTTTACAAATACGCCCGCATCTCCGCCAAGAAGATGCGCGATGTTGCTCAAGAAATCCAAGGCTTGTCCGTCTCCCAGGCGACCGACATCCTGTCCTACACCCCCAAGAAAGGTGCCTACCTGCTGAATAAGACGCTCAAGTCCGCGTTGGCCAACGCCGAGAATAATGCGGAACTGTCCGTTGATACGCTGGTGGTCAAGTCCGTCATGGTCGATGAAGGGCCCACGATGCGCCGCACGATGCCCCGCGCCCGCGGATCCGCCAACATGATCCGCAAGCGTACATCCCATATCACCGTTATCCTGGCCGATCAAGAAGGCTAGGCCATACCAATCTAACACACATATAGCTGAACTAATATCATGGGTCAGAAAGTAAATCCAATCGGGTTCCGCCTCGCCGTCAACAAGGACTGGCGCTCCAAGTGGTACGCCACGGGCCAGGATTACGCCACCAAGCTGCATGAAGACTTGGTGATGCGCAAGTACATCAAGGAACAGTTGATGTCCGCCGCCGTTTCCAGCATCGTGATTGAGCGTGCCTGGAACAGTGTCCGCATCACCGTCCACACTGCCCGTCCGGGGCTTGTCATTGGCCGCAAGGGTGAGGAAATTGAAAAGATCCGCCAGTACCTCCAGAGCCTGTGCGGCGCTTCCACCCAGGTCAACATTGACATTGTGGAAATCCGTTCCCCTGAAACGGACGCCCAGCTTATTGCAGAAAACGTGGCCGTCCAGCTGGAACGCCGCGTTTCCTTCCGCCGCGCCATGAAGCGCGCCGTGCAGGTTGCCATGGAACGCGGGGCCGGCATCCGCATCCGCTGCGCCGGCCGTCTTGGCGGGGCTGACATTGCCCGTGCCGAATGGTACCGCGAAGGCAAGGTGCCGTTGCAAACGCTCCGCACTCCGATTGACTACGGCTTTGCCGAAGCCCGTACCCTGTACGGCATCATCGGTGTGAAGTGCTGGGTCAACAAGCGCGATGAAGTCGTCTCCCAGCAGAATTCCCGTCCGTCCGGCCCTCGCGGACCCCGTCGTCCGCGCGCCTAAGAAAGCCGCTACCACATTTGTTCATCACACTTAACACAAGGAGGAATAAGATATGCCTTTAATGCCCAAGAGAGTGAAGCACCGCAAGATGCACCGCGGCAGCCGTTCCGGCAATGCCACCAGCGGTACCTATGTTGCTTTTGGTGACTTCGGCCTTCAGGTGCTCGACCGCGGTTGGATCACCAACAACCAGATTGAAGCCTGCCGTATTGCGATCAACCGTTACCTGAAACGTAAAGGTAAGGTGTTCATCCGCATTTTCCCGCAGAAATCCTTTACGTCCCGTCCCCCGGATACTCGTATGGGTAAGGGTAAGGGCGCCGTGGAAGGCTGGGTAGCCGTGGTTCGCCCCGGCAACATTCTGTTTGAAGTAGGCGGCGTGACCGAATCCCAGGCGCGTGAAGCCCTTCGACTGGCTTCCAACAAGCTGGGCGTATCAACCCGCTTCGTCTATCGTCAAGGCGTTCAACACTAAAGCTACTCATCACCATGTCCGATAAGAACTCCGCCAAAGAACTTCGTGCTATGTCCGCCAAGGAGCTTTCCGCTCTGGTGCGCAGCCTTCGTGAAGAACTTTTCAATCTCCGCCTCCAGCAGGCCACCGGCCAGTTGGAAAACAACCAGAGAATCCGCACCGTCCGCAAGGACCTTGCCCGCGCCCTTACCATTAAGGGTGAAACCGGGGAGGTTTAATTGAGGATTTCCGGTAATTACAGAATATTCTAACACTTTTAGAATCCAATGTCCGAACAAACCGAAACAACCAAGAAGCCCGGCCTTCGCAAGACGCGCGTCGGCGTGGTGACTTCCACCAAGATGGACAAGACCATCGTTGTGGAATACGTTGCCCGCGTTCCGCACCCCAAGTTCAAGAAGATCGTCAAGAAGAGCAAGAAGTTCTATGCCCATGACGAAAATTCCACGGCCAAGGTAGGCGATAAGGTACGTATCGTTGAAACCCGCCCGCTTTCCAAGCTGAAGTGCTGGGAACTGGTGGAAGTGCTTACCCATTAATCAGGAATCAACCATTAAGTAAAGGAGATTTGATACCATGATCCAGATGGAATCCCTAGTCCAGGTAGCCGACAATACCGGCGCTCGCTCCGCCAAGATGATTGGCGTTATCGGCAAGCGCACCCGTCAGGCTCACATTGGCGACATTATTACCTGCCACATCCGCGAATCCATTCCCACCGCTTCCGTGAAGAAAGGAACCGTGGTGAAGGCCGTGGTAGTGCGCACCGCCGCCCCGATTCGCCGTGATGACGGTTCCGTGCTCCGTTTTGACGGCAATGCCGTCGTCATCATCGACAAGGACAACAACCCGCGCGGCACCCGTATTTTCGGGCCGGTCGCTCGTGAACTCCGTGAAAAGAAGTTCATGAAGATTGTTTCCCTTGCTCCGGAAGTGCTCTAACCGAGACGTCTCAGGATTTTGGACGCCATCCTCCGAAAAGGAGGATGGCGTTTTTTATTGTCCCCGTTTTTCTGATAAGTTTTCATTACGGTGTGCTTCCCATATAGGGAGAAGGTTGCCGGAGCGCAGCCCTTGCCTGGCGCAGGAGGCCGGCAAATCCGGAATAGGTTATGAGGGGGGAATTCCGGTTGTTGAAATGTCCGGTTGTTTTTCTGGACTGCCGTTTTCAGGGATATGCTTTTCCATGACGTTGAACGCATGTTTGAGTTGCTAGGATATCCGGAGGAAGGAGGAAACGTATTTATCCGGAAGAGACGGAGAAACGGCCTTCTTGCCGGATTTTTCCGAGCCGGTTTTGAGGCGGTTCCTCATGGTGGCTTTTTATAGAATAAGTTACCGGAAGGGGGCGTTGCCGGGAGCCGTTCCATGAGATACGGAAGCGGGCAGGGGCTTCCTGTCCCGTCAGAGCGTGGGGTTGAAGTGCGGGGAATAGGGGCAGATAATGGAAGGGACGGACAGATGGAGGAACCGCCTTCCGAATGCCAGGTAAGGGGAAGAAAGGAGGCAGGAGGCCGGGATACCGTGAAGCCTGGCGCAGGAATTAAGCTTCGTTAATGCCTGTGCGGTTCGGTACGGGGTTTTCCCAGTTGCTGGGAGGAACCGCAGGCCGGGCAACGGAACCAGCGGAAGAGGAATATATGCAGTGCCGTGGCGAATACGTAGCCGAACAGGGGAATATGGTGGGCCGCCTTATTGCGGGTGTATTTTTTAAAGGAAAAGACATGGGCCCTGCACACGCTGCATTTCCGGGGAAGCGCCAGGGAAAGATAGAGAACCAGCGCCAGAATCCAGGGGCCGAAGCAGAGGCTGATTAATGGCCAGCCTCGTTCTCCATTGAGAAGCACAAGGGTGGTGACCGAAATGGAGAAGAGGATGCAGATGAACAGGAGCAGGACGATAACGGCTCCCATCCATGTCCGGAAGGAGGTCATGTGCTTGATGCCTTTTTTGCGAAGGTAGGTTTTCGGCTCCTTGTGGGTGTGAACATGTTTTGCGGGCTGGTAGCTGTGTTCTTCCTGCAGCCTGGCCTTGGCGGAGAGATGTTTTGGAGGTCCGTCCGTATGGGAACGCCCACGTTCCCTTCTGTTTTCTGAAGAATCAGTAATCGAAGGGTCAACGGGAGTGGCAAGGGGGAGGCCGTCGCCCTCATGGATGGGAAGAAGCTCCGGTTCCGGCGCAGTAGGAGAAGAAAGAGCCTGATTCACCCATTCCCTGAAAACGGGAGCGGAAGGAATTTCCGTCTGCAGTTTCAGCATCCGTTTTGCCTGGTGAAGTTCAGGCAAAACGGTGGAGGGGTCCGCGGAAGCGAATTGTTCAAGAGTACGTATGCCCACCGCTTCAAGCAATTCAATGAATTGCTCGCGGCCGGCAAAGTACTTTTGAATATTATTCATTCCCGGAATGATAGATGGTTAGGAAAGGGAATCAAGCATCCCTTTTAACTGGGATTGTTTTGCCTCCCAGTCCGCCAGACGGGCTTTTTCCTGATTCACGACTTCTGCCGGAGCTCTTTCCACAAAGCCCGCATTACCCAGCTTGGCCGCGGATTTGGCGATTTCCCTAGCTATTTTGTCCAGTTCCCTGCCCAGGCGTTCCTTTTCCGCTTCCACGTCAATAAGGCCTTCCAGGGGCAGGAAGAGTTCCCCAAGCGGCGTGAGGGCCGCAGGCGTTCCCTTGGGGGAGGAGTAAGCTGCGTCCCGGATGACGGATTTGGCGTTCGCCAAAATGGCCAGACGGGAGAGGATATCCTGGGGTACGTCGTGGGGAGTTTTCAGGATGAAGCTGACGTTTTTATTGTTGGAAAGGTCGTATTCCGCTTTCAGGTTGCGGGCCTTGTTGGCCGTTTCATAAAGGGCTGCGGCCTGGGTATTCGCCAAGGTGATGCGGCTTTCATCAAGTCCTGCCAGGAGGTTTTCGGCAGAGGGGAGAGGAGTGCGCATGAGCGGCAGGCCGCCGTTGCTTTCCGCAAAGCCCAGGGAGGCCCAGAGTTCTTCCGTGATATGAGGCATGACCGGATGCAGAAGGGCCAGGTAGTGCCTGAGCACCGTGTCCATCGTGGTGAGCGTGGCTGCCCGTGCCGCTGGGTCCGCCCCGTCCTTCAGGTCACCCTTGACGGCTTCCAGGAAGCGGTCGCAGTATTCGTTCCAGAAGAATTGGTACAGGGTTTGGATGAGGGCGTTGAATTCGTAGTCCGCCAGCGCTTTTTCTACATCTGCATGCAGTTGCTTGAGCTTGGAGATAATGGAGATATGTACGGATGAGTAGTGAGGGGCCGTTTCTCCCCTGGTATCTCCCTGCATCAGCCGGAAGCGCGTGGCATTGTACAGCTTGTTGGCAAAGTTGCGGCCTTCGCTGATCTGGTTTTCATCAAAGCGCACGTCCGTTCCTGTGGGGGCGATGCGCATGAGTCCGAAGCGGAGGCCGTCCGCTCCGTAGTTGGCGATCAGGTCCAGAGGATCCGGGGAGTTGCCTAGGGATTTGCTCATTTTACGCCCGATTTTGTCACGGATGATAGACGTGAAAAAGACGTTGCTGAACGGTTTGTCATGCTGGAAACGGTATCCGGCCATAATCATGCGCGCCACCCAGAAGAAGATGATGTCCGGAGCTGTTACGAGGTCGGACGTGGGGTAGTAGTAACTGAGTTCCTCGTTGCCCGGGTGGTTGATGCCGTCGAACAGGGAAATCGGCCACAACCAACTGGAGAACCAAGTGTCCAATGCGTCCTTGTCTTGACGGAGGTCGGCT
>ERZ779922.1584-NODE-1584-length-15453-cov-3.795428_pt1 | contig 15453 bp, 16 predicted proteins | sample MGYA00511544_ERZ779922 | MGnify/ENA primary metagenome ERZ779922 (study PRJEB29588, sample SAMEA2154516) | human gut metagenome | biome: human gut; feature: human-associated habitat; material: faeces | place: Denmark | collected 2008/2010 ... | reverse complement strand
CCACTGCCAATGTTGCTGAGATAAATGCTAAAACTCTGTTTTTCATAATATTGTATCTTTTAGTTTTTTCTTCCACTCTCTTAAATACACATTTCTCAGAATCTTGCATCACATTGTCCCGAATTTTTTCAGAAAATCATTCCGCCTTCAGTACGCTGACCGTGTCATCCTGAAAACATACATCACTGCTGTCCTCGACATTGTCCTCCGCCGACTGCGTAGAATCCTCCACAAACATGGAGTAGTCTTCAATGAATTTTTTATGATCTTCCAATTCCTTGAGCATTTTGTCCTTGTCGAAACGTATGACGCAGGATGTGGCTGCGAGAGCGACCAGCGTTATGGCCGAAATATATTTTAATGCTTTCATAATCATTGACTTAATTAAAAATTTCCGGGCCGAATCCGAGAAGCTGGAGCTGTCTGCGGATTTTGGGCACTGTTTCATTGACAAATTCTGTTTTCTTATATTCCAGGACCTTTTCCCTGGCGTCCTGCGAGATAAAGAAGCCGAGTCCGCGCTTGTTGTAGATTATTCCGTCCGTCGTCAGTTTCTCGTAGGTACGCATTATCGTGTTCGGATTCACGCCGGCGTCGGACGCGAAGTCGCGCACCGACGGCAGCTTGCTCCCGGGCGGAAACTGCCCGAGAATGATCGCGCGGGCGATCTGGTCCACGAGCTGCGTGTAGACAGGCGCGTCGTTGCGGATGTTCCAGTTCATGATGCCGCCTCCTGTCGAAATTGTGTATCGCTGTATTAAGCGATTAAGACAATAACACGATGTGCGCGGGATGTCAAGCCCAATTTTGCAAAAAAACAAAAACCGCCCGCAGCGATCGCTGCGGGCGCAAAGATTGCAGATTCAGATTTCGATTTCTTCCTTGACCGTGTCTTCCGCGAACGGAAGCGCAGCGGCCCTTCGCTGTGCGAGCAGGCCGGGGAGGATGGACACCAGACTGCCGCAGAGGATGCACGCGATACCGGCGAGCATATTGCCCGGGATTGCCTCGTGCAGCACCAGAAACGCCAGCAGCGGCGCGAGCGCGGGCTTGAAGAAGAACACGAGCGACGTTGTCTGCGCACTCGTGACCTCCATCGACAGGAAGTAGCAGGTAAAGCCGATACCGGTCACGCCGACGTAGATGAAGAGCACGATCGGGAGGTTGGTCAGCGTGTAGCCGGTGAAGAAGGGGATGCTCGCAAACGTGTCCAGACCGGCGGCCGTCAGGCCGGCAGAGAGGGCCGGAATGTGTGTCAAACCGGCGATCGCGATCATCTCGGCCGCGCCGAACAGAAAGCCGAAGCACGTCACGACGATGCCGCCGAAGCGCGCGCACTGGCGCTTGCCGCACACGCCGTAGAGCGCGAACAGCAGCGTCGCCAGCAGGACGTACACCACACCGAGCGCATCGAGCCGCAGGTGCCACGGCTGGATGATGAGCACGATGCCCGCCACGTCCAGCACGAGGCCCGCAATCTGGTTTTTCGAGATCGTCTCGTGCAGGAGCAGGAAGGCGAACAGCGTCACGAACACAGGGTTGCTGGAAAACAGCACGCCGACGACCGAAGCCTGGATGCGCGTGACGGATAGCTGATACAGCGACATACTTACCGCGATGCCCATCAGGCCCAGCAGGGCAAACGAGCCGAGCGCTTTGCCGTCAAGCTTCCGGCCGCGCTTTTTCAGTTCGCGCACGGCGAAAGGAATGAGCACCAGCCCGCCGACGAGAAACCGGCTGAAATTGAGCTGGATAGGGTTGAACTGTCCGGAGATCAGCTTCAGCGCGACCTCCATGCTGGAAAACAGCAGCGTCGTGACCGCAATGTACAGATAGCCTCGTTTTATATCTGCGCCTTCTTTGTTTCGTACTTGCACAAGCGGTTTCCGTTGTAACACTGTTTTGGACGCTTGTCAAGAAACGTCAAATTTCCAACAAGCAAAACCGGCGCCCGGTGTCAGCCGGGCGCCGGGGCATATGCAGTTCACTCAGCGCGGCAGGCGGCCGGCGTTGCGCTCCCAGAACACGCCGTCGGCGTAGCCCTGGATGGCGGGGTTCGTCTCCGCCAGCTCCAGCCGCTTTTCGGCCCAGGCGCAGTACTGCTCGCTGCGCTCGATGGCGACGAAGCGGCGGCCGAGCTTCTTCGCCGTCACGGCCGTAGAGCCGGAGCCGGCGAAGGGGTCGAGCACGATGCCGCCGGGGTCGGAGCTCGCGAGGATGAGCTTGGCCAGCAGCTTTTCGGGCTTTTGCGTCGGGTGCGCGGTGTTTTCCGGCATGGACCAGTAGGGCACGGAGATATCGTCCCAGAAGTTTGACGGGCACGTGTTGCGGAATTTGCCGTCCGGCGTCTCCTCCCAGTCCTTCGGCCGGCCGTCGGCGCGGTAGGGCGCGCGCACGCGGCGGCGCACCTTCACGGCGTCGACATGGAACGTGTAATCGTCCGTGCGGGTGGCGAACCAGATGTCCTCCATGCCGTTTTTCCAGTTGCGCAAAGCGCCGCGCCCCTTTTCCCGCTGCCAGGTGATGCGGTTTTGCAGGCGGAAATGGTTTTTCAGGACCGGACCGATGACAAGACTTGATTTCCAGTCGCAGCAGACGTAAAGGGAAGCGTCCGGTTTGAGCAGCGGTTGCAGCTTTTCGATCCAGCTTTCGGTATAGGCGGCATATTCGTCGTCGCCGATTTCGGTAAAACGGCGTCCGTGGTAGTCTTTGGTGAGGTTGTAAGGCGGATCGACGATCGCCAGATCAACAAAACTTTTCGGCAGTTGTTCCATAACCGCAAACGAATCGCCGACAATGGTGCGGTCGGCCGGCAGCGGCGGCAGCGGTCGGTCGGCAAAAAGGCAGCGGCCGAGATATTTTTTTGCTTCCGAAGGGTTTAGGCTCAGCGTCTTGTTGCGGGGGGATTTGGCTTTGCTTTGCATGTTCTTTCCTCAATACCGTCTTTTTATAACAAAAAACGGCAGAAAAGCAAAGATTTTGTCACCGGAAAAAAATAAATTTTTTTCTTCGTTGCATTCTCGAAATTAGCCGTTAATATCCGGCGTATACGAATTTGTGACCAAAGCAACCGGAGAGGATTATGTACTACAGTCTTTTTGAAATTTTTGCCGTCGGAATAGGGCCTTCCAGTTCGCATACGGTGGGGCCGATGAAAGCCGCCTGCCGCTATGTCGGAAATCTGCGGGAACAGGGTCTTTTGGCGCAGACGGCAGCGGTTAAAACCGAACTTTACGGTTCGCTGGCGCTGACCGGCCGCGGCCACGGTACCCTGAACGCGGTGGTTTACGGCCTGCTCGGATTGAAGGCGGAAGAGGTGGATCCGGAGACCGATTACATCGGCCGGGTGAAAGAAGACGGAGAACTGGCGCTCGGCGGAGAAAAGACAATTCCGTTCGACATGGAGAAAGACATCGTTCTCAACAAAAAGACCTTTTTGCCCGAACATTCCAACGGCATGAAGTTCAGCGCCTTTGACGACAAGGGAAAGCTTTTGCTGGAAGAGGTTTATTTTTCCGTCGGCGGCGAGATCACCCATAGCGGCGCGCCGTTGTTCCGGCTGGCGGACAGCGAAATGGCCGGACGAATCGGACGCGAGCCGTACAAAGTGCCGTTTCAGTTTGACAGCTGCAGAGAAATGGTCGAATTGTGTAAACGTTACAATCTGACGATTGCCGATCTGGTGCTGCAAAACGAAGAAGCCCTGCGCGATGCGAAAGAGGTAAAGGCCGGCATTATTGAGCTGGTGCGGATCATGCAGGACGCGGTTACCCGCGGCATTCATGCCAAAGGCGTGCTGCCGGGGGGATTGGGGCTGGCCCGGCGGGCGCCGGAAATGTATCGCCGGCTGGAGGAAAAGTTTTTTGAAAACGACGTTGATCCGCTGATGATTGTCGACTGGGTCAACCTGTGGGCGTTTGCGGTGTCGGAAGAAAACGCCGCCGGAGGCAAAATCGTGACCGCGCCGACGATGGGGTCGGCCGGGATCGTGCCGGCGGTGATGCGCTATTATCAGCGTTTTGCCCTGTCAAAGTCGCCCTATGAACGGGAAAAGGCGGACATTATCTTCATGGCGACGGCTTCCGCCGTATGCAGCCTTTACCGCACCAACGCTTCGATTTCCGGCGCCGAAGTCGGTTGCCAGGGGGAAGTCGGCGTGGCATGCTCAATGGCGGCGGCCGGTTTGGTGGCGGCCATGGGCGGAAGTTACAAACAGGTGGAAAACGCCGCAGAAATCGCCATGGAACACAATCTGGGGCTGACCTGCGACCCGATAGGCGGCCTGGTGCAGATTCCCTGTATCGAACGCAATGCGATGGGTGCTGTCAAGGCGGTCAATTCGGCGCGAATAGCCATGAAAGGCGACGGTACGCATTTCGTGCCGCTCGACGACGTGATTAAGACCATGCTGGACACCGGCCGCGACATGAATAACAAATATAAGGAAACCTCACTCGGTGGTTTGGCCGTCAACGTCCCGAACTGCTGACGCGGAACAACTTGCAGAATTTGCTTGCTAATCGGTGCAAAATGGCTTTTAATCCGGTTAATGGATAAATAACCGGAGTTTTGATAATGTTTAAAAAACTGCTCGACGGAGAACTCAGCCTGAAAGACACGTTCTGGAAGTTTGGCGTTGTCGGTCTGGTCTTTGTCAATATGCTGGTTCGCATTTTCGGCTCCATGCTGGCTCAGAAACTCAACGGCATAACAATCCTCAACTATTACCGCACATATTTTAACCCGCTTAAAATGGACAGTGGCATGGTTTTGCTGACGGTGCTGTATCTGGTTTCGCTGGGCATTTTGCTTTTTTACTGCGTAACCGTTGTTCTGGGGACATGGCGCTCTTCGGCACAGTATGACCGCAGCCTGTGGCTCCGCCATCTTTCGCGCTTTTTGATTCTGGTTATGGTTTTTTATTCTGTCCGTTCGTTGTTTTAAGGGTTTGTTCCGATGAAAAAATTGATTTTGCTGGTTTGCTTTTTTCTGCTGTTTGGCTGTAAGGTCGGCGAGTTTCCCGAAAATCGCAACCGTCTGCACGAATTGGGGCATGAAAAAAACTTTTGCCAGAAGTCCCCGGAGCGTTGCGTCGATGGCGTGCAATGGTAATTCACAAAAAAACCGTCCGAATCCGGACGGTTTTTATTTTGCCTGAGAAGCTTTAGTCTATATTAACCACAATACCCTGATTGAGGATAAACTCCGGCGTTTTGCCGTTGAACGAATTGTATTTCCTAACCAGTTCTTCCGCTTCGGGGTCACGTTTGGGCTGCATCGTACGGCAGGCATTGTTTTTGGCACGCGGCTGTCTTCCGGTTCTGGCCTCAATGGCCTGCGCGTTGCGTTCGGCTTCCTGTTCCTTGGTCTTATCGACCTTAATTTCTTCCGGCGCTTTCAGAATCTTGTCCAGAACGCCCTGAGTCTCGCGCGAACGGCGGTTGGTATAGACAATGTTCTGTTTGTCGGCCGGCAGCATTTCGAGAATTTTTTCCAGATTCGGCAGCTGTTTCTGTTTTTTTATCAGGTTAATGTCATCTACGACCAGAATATTGGTTTTGGACAGGTCGACACGGCCTTCGGCGGCAATGTCCAGCAGCAGGTCCGGCGAACCGATGATGACATTGGCTTCGTTGTCGATGTCTTCGTCACGGTCCTTAATTGTTGCCTCGTTGATTTCGTGATATTTGTTAAAAACGGCCAGGCGGTCGGAAACTTTGACCGATTGTGCCGAATCCGGCGTGACAATCAGAATGTTTTTGCCGCTGCTGCCCTTGTCGGAATTGTTGCTGCTGATGATGTCAATCAGCGGAAAGACGTAGGACATGGTTTTGCCGCAGCCGGCCGGTGCAATCGTAAAAACGTCCTTGCCTTGCAGAATTGAAGGAATGACGTCGGTTTGTACGGTCGTCGGCTCTTTGATGCCAAATTCATCGATAGCCTGAATGGTTTTTTCGCTCAGGCCCAAATCTGAAAAATTCATTGTACTTCTTCTCTTTAAATATTGGTTTATATTGTTTTTTTAGATACTATGTATTTTATAAAGCCTAGTCAACCCCAAATGAAAACAAGGACGGATAAGATGTTGATGAACAGACGGAATTCACTTCTCATGATTATTGACGTTCAGGAACGCCTGGCGCCGGCGATGGATGATCCGCGGCAGGTTATCAGCAACAGCGCCCGGCTGGTCGGTGCTGCCAAGGCCATGGGCGTGCCTTTTGTCATTACCGAGCAATACCCCAAAGGTCTGGGACAGACGATGATTGACGTCCGGCAGGAAGCCGGAGATGAGGCGGCGTTTTTTTCAAAGCTGTATTTTTCCTGTGCCCGCGAACCGGAAATTATGCAGGCAATACAGGAGTCCGGGCGCAGGCAGATTATTCTTGCCGGCGCCGAAACCCATATTTGTCTGCTTCAGACGGCTATGGATTTGAAAGGGCAGGGGTATGAGGTTTTTGTCGTATCCAATGCCAGCTCTTCGCGGGATGCCGTCCAGAATGTGATGGCATTGCAGCGGATGGCGCATGGCGGCATTGATATTGTAACCTCCGAAATGGTCATTTTCGAATGGCTGGAAAAAGCCGGAACCGATGAGTTCAAACAAATCGTCAACAAATATATTTTGTAAGCTGAATATTAAAAACCGGCATGCCGTAATTCGGTGTGCCGGTTTTATATGGCAATGTGTCATGAACACATGCTTTTGCCGGAAACCCGGACATAACTGATGTTCTCTTTGTCAGTCCTGTATCTTTTTTCGTCACGTACCGAACCGATACGGTTAAGCATGTTGTCACGGTATTTTTCCGGCACGTTCAAAATCCGCAGCTGCAGTTCCCAGATGTTGAGCATGGTATCCATGTTGCCTTTCAGATAACCGCCGACATCGTTCAGTCCGTTGCGTTCGGCGCCGCTGATAATCCGATCGACCAGCTGCGTGCGGTATTCGATGAGTTTCGGATCTCTGGCATGTTCGTCCTTGTAACACAGTGCGCCCGGAAGCAGTCCGCGGGTCAGATACAGGGGCGTGTTAAAACCTTTGGTCTGGTTTTTCGGAATACCCGGGCGTTCGGTAATAAACGGTTGCAGGTCGATAATGAACCAACGCTGGTCTACCGCCGAATACAGAATGTTGCCGGTATTGGTAAACAGGCCGCCGCCGACGTCCATACTGTATTTCTTTGACGACAGGTAATGCAGGTCGTCATAGATGAAGTCGATGGCGCGTTCGGGAATTTCCAGCATTTTTTCGCTCAGCAGCCGGGTTTTGATTAACGCTTCTTCACTGTCTGGTTTGGGGCGTCCCGGTTTGTAAACCTCAAACGAAAAACCCGGACAGTAGCGGTTAACCGTCAGCACCGGTCCGTCGTCGTCCAGCAGTTTCGGATGGTTGAAATAAGCCACCGTCTGCGCAAAGTTTCGTTCGCCGAAGATGTCCGGCTGCATAACCGGTTCGGCTTCTTTCAGCGCTGCGGCCAGTTCGTTAATCGGCATGTCGGTCAGTCTTTTGCGTACCGTAAAGTTGGGGTTTGTATGAATCTTGAATACCTGGGCTTCGGCGCCTTCGCCGAGCGGCGCTTCGCTGACGGCAAAAACAATTTCGTCAATCTCGGGCAGGTCGGTTTTTCTCACAATCGCAATCCTTGTTATTTTGTCAAAATTATGTATATTTATACACCGGATTTTTATAAAAGACAACATGCAATGAATATTTTTTTGTCTATAAAACGTAAAAAGCTTCCGCCTGGCAACGGAAGCTTTTAATGAAACAGGAAAATTCCTATCCGGCGCGGCCGTAACTGTCTTCGTAACGGATAATGTCGTTTTCGTCCAGAGTTTCGCCGGTCTGGACTTCGATGAATTCCATGTTCTTGTCAGTGTTGTTCTGGATGCGGTGTTTCATTTTGACCGGAATGAAAACGTTTTCGCCGGCTTTCTTGACAATTTTGTCTTCGCCGAGCGTAACGACCGCTTCGCCGCTGACGATAATCCAGTGCTCGTTACGGAAGTCGTGCGACTGCAGCGACAGTATGTTGCCGGGCGTGACACAGATTCTCTTAACGCAGAAACCGTCGCCGGAATCCAAAACTTCCCATGTGCCCCAGGGGCGGTTGTCACGGTCGCCTTTTTTGTAATTGTTGGCCATTTTTTTTGCTCCTTAACTAAAGTTTATACTTGATGAAAATGAATATAGGCAATATAACTTAAAGCGCAAGAATTAAATTTTTTTAAGATGGAACAATTATGCAGTCACCGGCCATAAATCAGGCGATGGACATTTTGAAACTTCTGCGTCAGGTCACCGAAGGACAGGATGAAGCGCCGGTCAAGCTCGCGAAAATCATCAAAATCATTGCCGAAAAAATGAATGCCGACGCCGCGGCCTGTTATGTCGCAGTCGATGACAGCTATTTGGAATTGTTCGCGTCTTACGGGTTCAATGCCGATGTGGCGCATAAGGTAACCATCCGTTATGGCGAGGGTTTGGTTGGCGAAATTGCCCGCACCAGCCGTTCGCTGGCCGTTGCCGATGCCTGGGGACATCCGAAGTTTTCCTACAAGCCCGAACTTGGCGAAGAAAATTACAAGTCTTTTCTGGGCGTGCCGTTGGTGCGCTGGAGTCGTTCAATCGGCGTTCTTTCTTTGCAAAACCGCGAAATCCACGAATATTCGCGGCTTGAAATCGAAATCCTCGAAACCGTGGCCATGGTTCTTTCCGAAATGATTGTTTCCGAGGAAATGACCGAATACAAAAAAAGCCTGATTAAGGCGCGCGGGCTTGCCTCCCGCGAGCGCGTCAAAGGTCTGAGCCTGAGCAAGGGCTACGGCATCGGCAAGGCGGTGGTGCACCGCCGCCGGCAGACGGTCAGCAAGATTTTTGCCGAAGACCGGGAAAAGGAACTCCGCCGTCTGGAAACCGCCTATAAGCAAATGAATGACGATTTGGACAGGAAATTTGCCTCCACTCAGCTCGGTATCGGCGAGCATGTCGACATTCTTGACGCGTATCGCATGTTTGCCAAAGACAAGGGATGGTATAAGAAAATTGAGGACAACGTCAAAAGCGGCCTGACGGCGGAAGCGGCGGTCGAACGTTCTTATGAGGATATGTGGAACCGTCTCTCGGGTACCAATGACCAGTATCTCAAAGAGCGTCTGCACGATCTGCGCGATGTGGCGGATCGCATGCAGTCTTACCTAAGCGGAGATTTTAAGGATATCGGCGAAATCCGTAACTGGAGTGATATTGTTGTCGTGGCTCAGACCATGGGTCCCGCTGACCTTATGGACTACGACTATCACAAAATCCGCGGTCTGATTATCGAAGACGGCACGCCGACCATGCACGTCGCCATCGTTGCCAAGGCGCTCAACATTCCGGTCATCGCCAAGATCAAAGGATTGTTTGAAGAGGTCAAAACCGGCGAACTTATTGCCGTAGACGGCAATGACAGTTATGTCTACATCAATCCGCAGCCGGCTGTTCAGGAAAAATTCAAAGCTAAAATCGCCGAAAAGGAAAAACTGCTGGCCCGGCTTGCCGAACTCCGAAAACTGCCGTCCAAAACGCAGGACGGCGTCCGTATCGGCCACTACATCAACGTCGGTCTTTCCTTTGATCTCGACTATATCGAAAGCACCAACTGTGACGGCATTGGGCTGTATCGAACCGAAATCCCGTTTATGGCTTCCGATGTTATGCCGAATGTCGAACGGCAGTTGGGGTATTATAAGGAACTTATGGACCGGGCCGGAAACCGGAAAGTTATTTTCCGCAGTCTGGACGTTGGTTCGGACAAGCTCCTGCCTTATTGGAGCAATATGGGGGAGGAAAATCCGGCTATCGGCTGGCGCTCGATTCGCATTTCGCTGGATCGCCGCGCCATTCTGCGCAAGCAGGTAAGAGCGTTTTTGCGTGCTGCCGCCGGCAAGGAACTGAACGTAATGTTTCCGATGATTTCCGATTTGTCGGAATTTGAAGAGGCTAAGGAAACCCTGATGATTGAGCTGGAAAAGGAACGGCGCAAAGAGCTTCCGGTGCCGTCAAAGGTCAATGTCGGGTTGATGATTGAGGTTCCCGCCATTGTTTTTCAGCTGGAAGACGTTTTGAAACAGGCCGACTTTATTTCCATCGGCACCAACGATCTGGCACAGTTCACTTTTGCCTGTGACCGGGGCAATCCGCGCCTGACCGAGCGTTACGACGTTTTGTCCTCGCCGTTTTTGAAAATGATGGGCGATATCGTTGCCAAGGCTGATGCCGCCGGAGTTTACTGTTCCGTTTGCGGCGAAATGGCCAGCAATCCAGTTGAAGCCATGGCACTTATCGGCCTTGGTTACCGCAACCTGTCTTCGTCAGGCGCTTCTTACGGCCGCGTCAAGTCGATGATACGTTCGGTCAATGTCGAAGAAGTGACCGATTATGTAAAAACCCTCTTAAAATCGCAAAAAAGGACTTTACGTCCGCAATTATTGGCTTATGCTTATGACCATGGTATTGAAATCTACTGAAATATATGATTGAATAGGCAGAAATTAATTTTTTAGACAAAGGGCTGAAACGTGAAAAAAGAGAATAGGAATAAGGCGGCGGAGGAAGTCAAAAACGTCGCGCCGGTTGCCGAAACCGAAAAGGAAGAGAAGGAAATTCAGGTTAATCAGGATAAGGTCGGTTCTCTGATGCATGAGGCCCGTCTTAAAAAAGGGCTTAAGATTGCGGACGCTTCCAGGGATTTGTGTATTCGCGCTTCTTATCTGGAGGCTATCGAAGCCGGAAATTATGAAGAAATTCCCGAACCGCCCTACGGTATTGGTTTCATTCGTTCCTATGCCGATTATCTGGGGCTTAATTCCGCCCGTATGGTGCAGCTTTTTAAGGAAGAAACCGATGCCGCTTCCAAAAACAGCGACTATTATGTCATGGAGCCGCAGACGGAGGTGACGGCGCCGAACAAAAAATATCTGCTGATAAGTCTGGCGGCTGTTTTTGCGGTTTACTTGGGCTGGTTTATGTTTAACGAAAGTCAGAATAAGGCCGCCGAAGACGTTTCCGAAACGTCCGGGTACATGGCCGAAACCTCGGAAACGGTTGTTGATTTTCCGTTGCAGGTTGAGGATTTTGCTTCGGTTGAAGAAAACGTTGCCGATTCTCCGGCCGTCGACGAACAGCTTCCCGTTGTCGATGTGGCGCCGGTTTCCGACGGCACCGGCGATAACATTACCGTCAGTGAAGCCAGCTTTGTCGAAACGCAGCCCGTTGCTGAAGTTGTACCGGCCGCTTCTTCCGAAACGTCGGCCGCCGCAGAAACAACTGCCGTTCAGCCCGCGCCGGAGATCAGAGAACCGGTTGCCGAAGTCATGAGCAAAAAGCCCGGTTCCCGCGTAACCGTCAAAATCAAGGGCGGCGACAACTGGGTAGAAGTCCGCGACGGCAGCAAACTGTATATCAGCAAGGTTCTGCATGACGGCGATGTTTATGAAGTTCCCGCCGGCGAAGGCATGATTTTGTCCGTCGGCCGCGCCGAGGGTGCCGATGTTTTTATTGACGGCAAATTGACCGAAGTCGTTAAACCTGCCAAAAAGACAGGCATTGCTCTGGATCCGTTTTTAGCTCCCGCTAACCATTAGCGCAGCGTACATATTGCAGAAAATAGCAGGTTTTGCGCCTGCTGTTTTCTTTTTTTGTTTGTAAGAGTTTTATAAAATCGAGGTATAATATGGCAAAATTACAAAATGTTAGAGGAACTTATGACCTTTACGGCGAAGCTAAGCGCAAAATGAAGAAAGTGACTTCCGTCGGTTCGGAAGTTGTCGAAAAATATGGTTTTGAAGAAATCGAAACCCCGATTTTCGAGTTTACCGAGGTTTTTTCCCGTAATCTGGGCGAAACTTCGGACGTTGTGACCAAGGAAATGTACTGCTTTGAAGACCGCGGCGGCGAAAGCCTGACCCTGCGTCCGGAAGGTACTGCCGGCGTCGTGCGTTCCTTCATTTCCGAAGGCATGCAGCAGAATCTCCCAGTCAAGCTCTATTACAGCGGTCCGATGTTCCGATATGAACGGCCGCAGAAAGGGCGCCAGCGCCAGTTTACGCAGTTTGGCTGCGAGCTTCTGGGCGTTGAAACGCCGCAGGCTGATATTGAAGTCATCGCCATGGCTTATGAGTTTTTGGAAAAACTCGGCCTGACCGGTTCCGTTACTGTTGAAATCAATTCCCTCGGCGATAAGGAAAGCCGCGACGCCTACCGTGAAAAGCTGGTCGCCTACCTGAAAAGCCGCTATGACGAGTTATCCGAAGACAGCAAAACGCGTCTTGAACGCAATCCGCTGCGCGTGCTCGATTCCAAGGAGGAATGCGACAAGGCTGTTGTCGAGGGCGCGCCGCTGTACAAGGACAGTTTGAACGAAGCCTCGGCTGCGTTTTTCAACGCCGTGCTGAAAGGGCTGGATAATCTGGGTATAAAATATAAGGTTAACGATCGTCTGGTGCGCGGCTTGGACTATTATTCGCACACTGTTTTCGAACTGGTTACCGATAAGCTCGGTTCGCAGGGGACGGTGCTGGCCGGCGGCCGTTATGACGGCTTGGTCGAACAGATGGGCGGCGGTAAGGTTGCCGGCATCGGCTGGGCCTGCGGTGTCGAGCGCCTGAGCATGCTTCTGGAAGCCGACGTTTCGCTGCCGCGTCCGATAGCGGTTATTCCGGTCGGTGAAGATGTCAACGAGAAGGCGGTCGAAATCGCTTATCAGCTGCGCCGCGCCGGTTTCCGCGTTGAACACGGCTACAGCGGCAATCTTAAAAAGCGGATGATGAAGGCCAATAAGGTTAACGCCGTTAAAGCCGTAATTGTCGGTTCTGACGAACTGTCCAGAGGCGAAGCCACCTTGAAGGATTTGGACAGCGGCGCGCAGAAGAATGTTGCTCTGGATAAAATTGTTGAGGAATTGAGATAATGAGTTTTGCCGAAAAGTTAGCCAATGTTGTCAACCGCCACGATGAAATTCAGGCGCTGCTTTCTTCGCCGGACGTCAGTCCGGACGATTTGGTGCGTATGAACAAGGAAATTTCCGAACTGGCGCCGGTGGTGGAAGCGATTCATAACTATAACCGCACCGAAAATGACCTGAACGATGCCAAGGCGATGATGGAAGACGATTCGCTGGACAAAGAAATGCGCGAAATGGCCGCGGCCGAATACTATGAACTGAAGGACAAACTTCCCGAGATGGAAAAGGAAATTAAAATCCTGCTCCTGCCCAAGGAAGAAGACGATGAGAAAAACGCCATCCTTGAAGTGCGCGCGGGCACCGGCGGCGACGAAGCGGCTCTGTTTGCGGCGGTGCTGTTTGAAATGTATCAGCGCTATTCTCAGAAAATGGGCTGGAAGTTTGAGGTTTTGGACGCAGACGAAAATTCGCTCGGCGGTTATAAGGAAGCTTCTGCCAAAATTACCGGCAAGGATGTTTTTGCCAAACTCAAATTTGAATCCGGAGCGCACCGTGTTCAGCGCGTGCCGGTAACGGAATCGCAGGGGCGTGTCCATACCTCGGCGGCTACGGTTGCGGTTTTGCCCGAAATTGAAGAAGTTGACATGTATATTAATCCGGCCGATTTGAAAATCGACGTTTATCGCGCTTCGGGAGCCGGCGGTCAGCACGTTAACCGTACGGAATCCGCCGTGCGTATTACGCATATTCCGACCGGTGTGGTTGTGCAGTGCCAGGATGACCGCTCGCAGTATAAAAACAAGGAAAAGGCCATGAACCACCTGCGCGCCAAACTTTATGACCTGCAGAAGTCAACCATTGACAAAGAATATTCGGAGCGCCGCAAATTGCAGGTTGGCTCCGGCGACCGCTCGGAACGGATTCGCACCTATAACTATCCGCAGGGACGCGTAACCGACCACCGGATTAACCTGACGCTCTATAAACTGGACGAAGTCGTTTCCGGCGACGCGCTGGATGAGATTATTGACGCGCTGGTTACCGAAGATCAGGCGCAGCGTTTGTCCGAACTGGATTAAAAAACAACAAGCCCCGCAAACGCGGGGCTTGTTGTTTCAAAAACGTTCGAAGTTTTGTGAAGTTTGAGTTGGAGATTGGTTTTTGGTGCCGGCCTCTAGATTGTGACATTCTTTGACAACATCTTTGATTGCCTGAGGAGAAATCTGCTTTTCAAAATCAGTGTCCACATTGCGCAAAACGTTACGAAGAGCGTTTGTCACTATCCGCGAAGCATCGTCTTTTGTGCAGCCTTGTTTTTCAAGATACTCGCCCATCATCTCCCGCTCCAGTTTTTCATCAAAATCAAAATCTTTTCCTCGTAATGCAAATTCATGACAGTCGTTATAATATTTTTCCCATTTTTCTCTTCCGAGTTTGTCAGGATTGTTTGTTCTGGACGCAATCCATTCGTCACATGTCATTCGGGGCATATTCCTACTCCTTTTCTCTTTGAACGGCGGTTTGCATGGCAACTTTTAAAGCAAAGTCAATGTCAATTTTGCCGTCTTTTTTGGTGAAGTCTTTGGGGGTTAGTTTGGAAAGATTTTGGGGAAGCCTTTTGTTTTTTCCGCCTTCTTGTTTTTCCCTGTGTTCCGCCAAAGATTGCCGGGCTGTTTCCAAAGCATAGTCTATGTTTAGGCTGCCGTCCGGATTCTGAAACTTTTCCAGCTCATATTTTGTATCTTTTTCCACCTGCTTTGCTTTTGGCAGATTGCCTTCGGCTTTCAGTTTCTCATAGTTTTCCCGAAAGGCTTTTAGGGCTTCCGGCAAAAGATATTCGGCATCAATAACCTGTTCCTTGAGCCAGTCTTCAAATTTAACGTATTCAGTCATAATTGCGCTCCTCCTTCTATAATAATACAATGAATAAAAATAAAATCATTACTTTTGGTGTATTTTATTTTAAAAGTACAACTATACATGAGAGGCTTTTCTATTTGTCTATATCTTAAATAATTAAGGTCAGAAATAAAAAAAGCCGTTATGAAAGAGTTTTCAATTAATTTTGCTTAACGGAATGTTTAATAACAATATTCTTCGGTTAATTCACCGCTTCGTCCGTCCAAATACCAGCCATTCCCGCTTACTGAATCGCTGCAATCAGGTTCCAGGCCGCAACTCATTAAAGTATCATCTCCTATCTCAACAGAACCGTTGTTATAATAATCTGTTCGTATGGCTCGTAAACATCCTTGATCGCCATGATTTTCGCAACTGACTGACCATACAAAACTTCCGACAACGTAAGAAGAGCAGCACACATAACAAGTTGAACCGCATTCTGTTGTTCCTGATTCTCTGATATAAGACCCGTTGTTGCAGACGGATGTTGTTGAGCCTGAAGAACAAACATCACTACAGCATTTTTTGCAGGATTCAAATTTTTGAATTGATCCGGAGTAACAGGAAGCAGAGCCGGTTTCGCCGCCGCATTCGCAGGAGC
>ERZ779922.1567-NODE-1567-length-15567-cov-3.867457_pt1 | contig 15567 bp, 17 predicted proteins | sample MGYA00511544_ERZ779922 | MGnify/ENA primary metagenome ERZ779922 (study PRJEB29588, sample SAMEA2154516) | human gut metagenome | biome: human gut; feature: human-associated habitat; material: faeces | place: Denmark | collected 2008/2010 ... | reverse complement strand
GACCGAAAAAAAGGCCGCCAGTACCAGAAGCGCCAACAAAAAGGTAAATTTAAGGCTTTTCAAAAAGCCGCCCGTTTCCGAAACCTGAGTTTCGTTGGAAGCCGCGGCGCAAATCAGCATCAGAACCTGCCCGAACAAAAACGCCGCGGTCAGAAGCGAAGCAAACTGCAAACTGTCGAGCCGGCTGCCGAAAGCGGCAAAAGCATAAACCAGCCCCCAGAACATGAGGGCAAAATAAACCGCCTTTTGTTTGAGATTATCAATTGCCAGAGCGCCCCAAACGCCCCACAAAACGGAAGAAAGGGCAAAAATTTTGAGCAGCGGATAGGAAAAAGGAGAAATTTGCAGCAAAGATTCCGTTTTTAAAAGCAGCAGGTAGCCGGTCAGCGGCGTTGCCGTAAACAAAACATAGTTCAAACGGTTGAAACCGAGCGTGCGCATTTCGGTATAAGCCCCATGAAACAAAAACAGTCCGGTTTTGACGAAGATGCAGAGCAAAAGCAGAATCGCGACAAAATCCTTATGATGACCGAATCGGGCATAATCCGGCAGCTTGTCCAGTTCCAAACCGCCTCCCTGGCCGAGGATGACGGCAAAAATGCTGACCAGGCCGATATCGGCCAGGAAATTGGCATAAATATATTTCTTTTTGGCTTCAATATTGTTGACGGCGCTGAACACCAGAACGTCGCAGACGCCGACCGCCACCAGCATCTGGACATAGTTGCCGGCAAACACCAGCATCAAAGACGACAAAAGGTTCAGAAGCACCAGCCCGTTCAGGGAATTTTTGGCATTTTCGGCACCGAAAGTATTTTGCAGCAGCACCAGCAAAGCCAATATCGACAAGGCAAACACCAGATAAATGTTGCCGGCGTTGACGACAATTTCGAGATTAACCGCCAGATTGGGTATTTTCAGCCAGGGACAGTTCAGATACAAATCGGGCGCATTCCCAAGCAGCGACAAACGGTAAACAAAATAAGAAACCGCCGCTGCCGAGAACAGCGACCACAGCACCGGCAGCCGGTTTTTGGGAACCAGCTCGGAAATCAGCCCGGCGCCTAAAATCAAAATGAGTAATTCAACCAGCATCAAATCTTCCGCTTCAACCGTTATTATCTGAATAATAACAAGAAATAAGGGCTTTTAAAGCCCTTATCACCATCTGAAAAAAGTTTTATCGTCAGGCCAGCGCCTGCAAATTTCTGACTACGCGCACCGGCACCCTGTATTCGCGGGCAACGTCGTCGTTTTCAATCTCCACCATCAGCACCTCGTTAACCGACTTTAAGGGCATGCGCGCTTCCCTGGCAATGGAATTCAGCATAAAAGCGCTTTCACGGCTGCGGTAAAGCAATGCCTGTTCGCCGCCGTCATAAACCAGACGCGGGTTTTCCGGACCGCCTTCGCGATACTTTATAATGATGAGAATTTCGCCGGCGCCGTTCTGTAAGATATCGTATCTGCCTTCCTGCTCTGAATTAATATCCTTAACCATATTTACCTCTAAACTCGTGTTTTATCAAAATTTAGGGGAATGCTAACATATAATTATTAACAAATAAACTACATTTTGAATTTTTTTAACTTTTTTTATTTTTTTTGTTGACTATAAATTTTTTATCGACTATGTATACTTCCGTTGTCGTAAACGACGGGTGCGTAGCTCAGCTGGTAGAGCATTTGACTTTTAATCAAAGGGTCTCGGGTTCGAATCCCGACGCGCTCACCATTAAAAAAAGCTTCTGTTTTTACAGGAGCTTTTTTTGTATTAACAAATACTGTGTGGTTTTATTTTCCGCGCTACGTCATCAGCAGCTTGCAAATGAACTATTTTTCATCGGCTTTTTAACTATCGCCATAAAAAATCTTATCTCCGTTAAACTTGCGCTTGCAAGTTACGGAAACATAAGCTAGACTGGCAGTGTTTGGTTGTTGGAGATCCGCAAACTCCACTATCAATAAGATTTATCCTAACGGAATGGATATATTTCGTTAGCCTTTGAAAGGCATATATCTCGACTTGATGTAAGGTCGGGATGCTTCCGACTATACAACAAACATAATGTCGGAGGTTTTGCCGATGATATTATGTTGAAGGTCGGAGGATCATTTTTAGGATAGTGATTTTTGCGGACATACCCGACCACCTTTCAGGTGGTCTTTTTTTGAAAGGAAATGTCGTGCAAGAGCTGTTAGATTTTATTTCCAAAGAATGTCAGATAAAACTGGGCGAAAACCTGCACTGGGCCAGGAGAGAACAACTGCTGGGCATTGAAGACGCCGCGGAAAAAGCCGGATGCAGCGTGGAAGACATTGACGCGCTGGAAACCGGACGCAAAGGGCTTGACCTGACGCTGGTTTGCAAGCTGTTGCGGCTTTATAAGGAAAGGCTGTACATTAACGTGGAGAGTTACAATGACTGATATGCCGATTTATCATGCCAGCGAACTCAATCCGGACACATGCCTCGAAATTGCCATGTTTCTTTTTGCAACCCGGCGAAACAGCGGACTGACAATTACGGAAGCGGCGGTGCGTACCGGCCTGTCCGTTAAGGATGTGGACGAATTGGAAACGCAAGCCGGGCAATATGATTTTGCAAAAATCGCGAAGCTGTTGGATTTATACAGGAAAAAGCTGCCGATGTCGGCAACGGGCTTGAAACGAATGCCCCAAACGCCGGCAGAGAGATATTTTGAGGGTTAAAAGAAAAGCCTCGTTGCTTTTGGGCAACGGGGCTAAAGCTTAACAAAAAGCAAAAGCCTTGTCTGCAAAAATGCAGCAAGGCTTTTACTTTGACAGAATTTAATAATTCTGATTGAACGGATGCGTGGGATCTCCCGGATCGTAATCCTGCGGTTCTCCCTTAATACCCAGTTTTCTGGTAATCCAGAGAACCGGATCAGCGACAACTGCTCCTATCAGACCGACGCCAATGGACCATCCGCGTTCCAAACCAGACATGTCTCTTTCGGTCAGCCCTTCTTTCAATAATTCGCAGAAGTAGCCTCCTTCATCGTCATCATATTTTCCCATAATATTAAGTTTTAGGGGTTAGACAATCAAATTATATAATAGAGATAATCATTTACAGATGCATAAAATTTTATCTATAAAATATACATTTGTCCGCATAAGTCAACAGAAAACGCCGAAAGCAGGACACGGCACAGCCGCCCCTGCCCTGTGCGAGGCGGCCGGCAGCCGTCCGAAACCGTTTATTTCAGATTGTTTTTAAAGAACGTTTCGATTTTATCAAACGGGATTTTATCCGTTTGGTCATATAAATCCGTATGGCTGGCACCGGGAATAATTAACAGTTCCTTGTTGTCGCCTTTCAGCTTTTTATACGCGTCTTCGCTGAAGTAGCGGCTGTGCGCCTTTTCGCCGTGAATCATCAAAACAGCGCTTCTGATTTCGTCGCTGTAAGACAAAATCGGCATATTGATAAAGGACAGCGCATAAGTCATATTCCAGCCGGTATTGGAGTTTTTGGAACGTTTGTGATAACCGCGCGGCGTTTTGTAATAATCATAATAGTCCCTGACAAACTGCGGTTCGTCTCCGGTCAGTTTGTCCGGCAGGCCGGCCTCGGCCGCATAAGTTCCGTTTTTAAAATCTTCGGTACGCTGCGCATTGAGTTTCCGTTTCAATTCATAACGCTCGTTTTCGCCCATCGCATCGAAATAACCGTTGGCATTCACTCTGCTCATGTCATACATGGTTGATGTAACCGTTGCCTTGATTCTGGTATCCATCGCCGCGGCATTCAGGGCAAAGCCGCCAAATCCGCAAATGCCGATAATGCCGATTTTGTCGGCATCGACATCCGGCCGATTGCTCAGGTAGTCGACCGCGGCACTGAAATCTTCGGTATTTATGTCCGGAGAAGCCACCAGACGCGGTTCTCCGCCGCTCTCGCCCGTATATGAAGCGTCAAAGGCCAGCGTGATAAAACCGCGTTCGGCCATCGTCTGAGCATACAGCCCCGAGGACTGTTCCTTTACGGCGCCAAAAGGTCCGGAAACAGCTATCGCCGGAAGTTTCTCCGCCTTTTTGCCTTTCGGCAAATATAAATCTCCAACTAAAGTTATACCATAACGGTTTTTAAAACTCACTTTCTGAACGTCAACTTTTTCGCTTTTGGCAAAAACCTTATCCCAATTTTGTTCTGTATTTTGTTCTGTCATCTCTGCTCCTTCGGCTGCCGAGGTTAAAACAAGAAGTCCGCACAAGGCCGACAAAACCGGCCTCATAAAACTCGCTGCAAAAAATTTCATCTTTTTCGTCTCCTGTCAGATTAAGATATAGTATTTGTTTTCGTCAACTGACAGAGCCAGCATAATTTTTAGAGTATACTCCAGGTCAAATCATTTCGTCAGTTATAAACATTTTTGTTTGCAGGATGAAAAAAGGCCATTTGTTTTCTTAACGATAATTTAAATGATTAAGCGGTATTTTTTATAAAAAAGCGGAGTAGTGTGTAATGTTTGACAATATTATGTTTGATGAAGAAATTCTGTTTACCTACATCGGCTATGCGGCCGGTCTGGCAACGATTCTGACTTTTGCCATTCAGATTTTGCGGATTATCGAAACCAAAAACGTCACCAACCTGTCCAGCTACATGTACATCATCTACAGTCTGGGGCTGGTCTGCTGGTTTGCCTACGGCGTTTACATCGATTCCTATATTCTTCTCTTTTCAAACCTGATTACGTTTTTCTGTACATTTATCATTCTTATCCTCATCATATATTATGACGCGGAGGACAAGATTGAAAGAGAGCGCCGGGACGACATCACAACGGTTTACAACCGCAAATATTTTGAGCAGGCCGTTCCTGAAAAAATTGCGCAGGCTCTGGTCGCCAAACAGAATTTTGCCCTTGTCATGCTGAAGGTCGACAATCTGGCCGAGTTTCGTCAGAAATACGGCGACAAGACGGCGGACAAAGCGCTCAAGCAGGTCGGCGGCGCCTTGGAAAAAGACTTGCGCGGAACCGACATGGTCGCCCGGTATGACAATGAAAAGTTTGTTATCTTTCTTGCTAATTCCGATGAAAAAGGCACCAAAACCGTCGCCGGACGTCTGAGCGAAAACATTAAAAAACTTTCGGTAAAAATCAACCGGAAACAAAATCTTGACCTTACGGTCAGCATGGGCGCCTGTTCTTCCAAACACGCCAAAGCGCTGACCGATTTAATCAGCGGCGCAAACAAGGCTCTGGACAACATTCCGCCGCGGAGCAAAATAAAAATCCAGTTCTGCAAGAACAAATAGCGACAAGGCCCGGCAAACGGGCCTTGATTTTTGTTTATTTGTGAAAAAAGGCTTGACTTAAAAGCTTTCTCAAAGCTTATACTGTAGAAAAACAACCGCCGAGAAAAGAATGTCCGAAGCAAAAAAAACATATCTGAGCAAAATCCAGCTTAAAGCGGAACTTGACCGTTGTCTGAACTGCAAAAACCAGCCCTGTATGCATGCCTGTCCGGTCAACTGCAATCCTCAGGAGTTTATTAACCACGCCAAGCAGGGCGCTTACGGCGAAGCGGTCAAGACCATTACCCGCACCAATCCGATGGGGCAAACCTGCGGCCTTATCTGTCCGGACAAATTCTGCATGCAGGCCTGCACGCGCAGCCGCATTGACTTTGCCGTCAACATTCCCAAAGTGCAGGCGACAATTCTGGAAAACTTTCGCAATGACGGCGAAGACTATTCGCAAACAAAGCCCAAAGGCAAAAACGTTGCCGTCATCGGCGCCGGTCCGGCGGGAATTGCCGCCGCCTCGCTGCTGGCAAAATCAGGATACGAAGTTAACATCTTTGAAGCGGGAAATCAGATCGGCGGCGCGTTGAACATGATCCCCGACGCCAGACTGCCGCATGACGTTATCGAAAAAGACTGGAAGTTTATCAGCAATACGCCGCTGATAAGGCTGCACCTGAACGCCCGGGTCGGCGACGTCCGTCCGCTGCTGATGCAGTATGACGGCGTTATTATCGCGACCGGAGAACCGAATACGGCGCAATTGAACATTGAGGGCGAAGAACTCTGCCTGTCGCATATGGAATATCTGCATCATCCCGAAAGATATGCCACAAGCGGCCGGGTTGCCGTCATCGGCGGCGGCAACGTCGCGGCAGACTGCGCTTTTACGGCGGCACAAAACGGCGCCGAACAGGTAGAAATGTTTGTCCGGCGAAGACTGTCGGACATGAAGATATCAAAAACAGAATATCTGGAGCTGCTTTATCATCAGATTAACATTTCGCCGCTGTGCAGTCCCGAAAAAATCGAAAAACGTGATGACGGCCTGCTTTTACAGACACACCGCAACCGTTATGACAACGGCAAAACGGACCCTCTGCCCGACTCATCGGTCAGACTGCCGGGTTTTGCTCTGATTATCAAAGCGGTCGGAAGCTATGCCGACGACAAAATCGAAGACGAGCGGATTATCTATGCGGGCGATTGCAAAACCGGCGGCTCGACGATTGTCGAAGCGATAGCCTCGGGCCGGACGGCAGCGGCAATGCTGGCCGAAAAGCTCGGCTGAGCGGTATAGTCAATAACAAAACGGCCCATGGTTACGGCAAAGCCCTTGAAAAAGAAATTTATGCCGCGGGACGGAAGATGATTATGGACAGTTTGACCGCGCAGAGGCTGTAAGCTGACAAAATCTGTTTACTATTCGGCCGTTTGTGTTATTTGTATAGAAGACACCGTTTATACAAGGAACCGATTATGAAAAAAATTCTGACGACCGCGTCTTTGACGCTTCTGCTTGCTTCCTGCGCAACGCTCATCAGCGGAAGCAGGCAGGATATTTCCTTTGACTCCAATGAAAAACATACCCGGATTTTCATTGACGGCAAAGAAGTCTGCCAAACCCCCTGTATTGTGAAAATCGACCGGGAAAATTCACAGGTTATGGTACAGGCGCGCAAGGACGGTTTTGAAGACAAGACAATTTTCATCAACAAAGGCCCCAATCCGATGACAGCGCTCAACGTCGTAAGCACCGTTTTTTCAACTTTCGGCCTGACGACGGACCTTAGTTCCGGCGGTTTCTGGGAATATTCGCCAAATTCGTTTTATGTAACCATGCAGAAGGAGCCTAAGACGGCCGCCGAAAAGAAACAGCGCGCCTACGAAAACAAAATACGCCATTTTGTCCTGCAGAATTACGGACAGTTGAAAACCGAAGTTTTCAGCAGCGACGGCAATCGCGAATACATTAAGACCCTGGCCGAAATGACCGGCCTGCCGAAAAGCGACGTCATTTTCACGGTTCAGGATACGGACAGCGAAGGAGAATGCGCCGAGAAAATCATTAACGCCTATATTTCAAAATAAGAAAAATCCCGGAACCGTCCGGGATTTTTTTCTTATTGCCGGCTTACTTTACGCCGCGTCCCATTTCATACGCCTCCTGCATGGCCGGGCTCGACTTTATGTCTCCGGCCTGCCAGGCGCCGACGCCGTAAACGATGCCTTTTTCCCTTGACCCTTCAAGACAATCGTCGGCAAAAGCCCGAAAACCTTCAATTGTTCGGCGCATATTGTCCCGATTGTCATCGGCGGCCGCGACAATATAATAAAAATCCTTGCCGCGGATTTCTTCATAGCGGGGAACCGTGCGGTCAATCAGGGTTTTCAGCTGCCCGTTCATCGAATAAAAATAAACCGGCGTTGCCATGACGATAACATCAGCCGCAACCATCTTGTCCAATACGGCGGCCATATCGTCGTTTTGCACGCATTTGTGCGTCCGGTTGCAGACGCCGCAGCCCCGGCAATAGCCTATGCGCATATCGCTGACATAAATTTTTTCCACTTCGTTGCCGGCTTCCCGCGCGCCCTGAATAAACCGGTCGCAAAGCATGTCCGAGTTTCCGTGTTTGCGGAAACTTGCCGACAGAACCAACACTTTTTTAGTCATCTTTACTCCTTTGCAATTTCGTTAACGGCAGCTATGGCATTCAGCGAACGCGGATAGCCGATATAAGGCAGCAGCACGGTCACGGTGTCCAGCAGAACCTGACGGCCGTTGCCCATATTCAGGTTTCCCTGAACATGCGAACGAACCTGACTGTCAACGCCGCCAAGCGAGATCAGCGTTGCAAAAGTCAGCAGTTCGCGGGTTTTCAAATTCAAACCGCCGCGGGTATAATAATCGCCGAAACAATTGGCCGAAAGGTAATCCTGAATATGTTTCAGTTCCGCGGGCGCCGAAGCGCGCATCTCATCTATATGTGAGCCGAAAATTTCCTTTTGGGCGGCCAGTCCTTTTTCCAGACGATTTTGCGGCGTCGTCCGCGACTGTCCTTCCAGAGGCAGTTGAATCCCCTTTTCGGCCATGACCTCGTTGGCGGCCAGAACAAAGTCGTAAGCTTTGGCCATGCCGACATAGGGAATTGTCTGATACAAGGCCTCTTTGGCCTCGACCGGACTGACCCCGTCGTCCAGCGCCGCGGCCAAAACCAACCGGTATTCGTTCGGCGACTGGGCGGCAACATGCCCCGCCAGCAAAATCAAATGCCTGGTTCTTGCATCCAGACTGCCGTGCGGCCGGACATCGTTATCGACAAAATTTTCCCAGAGAGCGGCCAGCTCAGGATCGGTTGCTTTCAAATTCCGCATTTTTACTTCCTCCCTTGCAGAATGCGCATGCCAGCCGGCACAGACCGAAGCGGCAATCAGCAACACCGCCAGCAAAACGCGTTTCATTATTTATACTCCGCAGCGGTTACCGGTTCAAGCCAGGTCGTTTCGTTGTTCGGCAAATTGGTTTCCACCGAAATATGCGTAAACCAGGAATCGGGCGCGGCGCCGTGCCAATGTTCAACGTTCAGAGGAATGCGCACAACATCGCCCTTATGCAGAATCCGAACCGGTTTTCCGCGTTCCTGATACCGTCCCTCGCCGTCCAAGACCAGCAGAATCTGTCCGCCGCTGTGTTTATGCCAGTTGGTGCGGGCGCCGGGTTCAAACGTGACGTTAGCCAGCGACGAATGCCAGGTTTCGTCATTGGCACTGAGACGCTGCAAATAGGTTTGTCCGGTAAAATATTTTCCGTAGGGATTCGGTTCTCCCTGTCCAAAGACGGTATCAAGCGGCGCTTTTTTCATTTCCTGTGCTCCTGCTAAAGTTGAAAAGGTTAAAATCAAGGCACTCAGGCCAAACATCAGTTTTCTGCTTATCATTTATTTCTCCTGTTTTCGGGGGTTAATCTGAGAACGGTTATTTCCGACGGCGCGAGAAAGCGCATTTGCGGCCCCCATTGTCCGGCACCGTTGGAAACGTAAATTTCGGCGCCGCCGGGCATCGGATACAGGCCGCTCAAATATTTGTTATGCAGCTTGGCAAAAACATGAAACGGAAAAATCTGACCGCCATGCGTGTGACCGGAAACTTCCAGGTCAAAATCGCGCCCGGCAAAATCCGACGGCGAATGCGACACCAACAGGCGGTAAGCTCCCTTTCCGGCTTTGGCAAAAGCGCGGTTCAGGTCGGGCGTTTTGCCGTAGGCCGCTCCGGCAAAAGTGTCGGGAACGCCGGCAAGATAAAAGTCTTTGCCGACGGCCGCGCCGTCGTTTTCCAAAAACATAAAGCCCAGATTAGCCAATTCGCGGACGGTTTCGTCATAACCGGCGTAAAACTCATGGTTTCCGGTCACGAAATATATCCCTTTCGACGCTTTTAAACCTTTCAGCAGCGCCGTAATTTTCGAAACTCTGCGGACATCATCGTCAATGATATCGCCGGCCAGAAGAACGATGTCGGGATTCCGGGCATTGGCAAGGCTGACAATCCGTTCTATTTTCTGCGGACTAATCACGCGATGAATATGCAGATCGCTCAAAACAACAACCGTATATTCGCGAGTCAGCTTTTCGGAAGAAATATGAACATTCTTTACCACGGGTACTTTGACGCCGGCATACAGCGCCCCTGCCGCAAACAGCAGGGACAAGGCCAAAATTCCCCAATTCAGCCATCGGCAGCAGAAGGAAAATTTCGTCAGCAGCGGCGTAAAGCTTAACAGCCAAAACAAAGCGTCGGCAATCAGCGTTACCGTGAAGAGGATTATACAACCAATAAAAATAAAATACAAACCGTAACGGTAAAACGGATAAAAAGAACCGAAAACGTTTTCCAGACGGTAAGAGACCAGCAGCGGGACACAGCCGGCAACCAAAAACGGCACAAACAGCAGCAGGCGCGGCAAGAGGCCGATGTTCAGGCACAGGGTATAGCGGAAATAAAGGCAGATTGTGACCAGACAGCCCAAAAAAGATGTCGTTACAGCGCAGGTAACCATTAAAACTCTCCCGAAAGGTTAAAACGAATCTGTATCGTTTTGAGCGTAACATTTAGAGGTTACTCTAAGTCAAGCGTTTTTATTTGCATTGAAAAAAATTTTTTCGGCATTAAAATATCGTCGTTTGGGAGAAACGAAATGACGGAAGACATTCTGGACAGACTGGCAAAATCAAAATTCCGCAGTTCTTTCCGGCTCAGCAAGAAATACCGCGATTACGCGGCGGAAAAAGGAGCGGAAACCATCCGCCGCCATGCCGAAGACTTTATCGCGGCACGGCTGGCACCCGCGGTTATTGCAAACGACGGGCACCAAACGCCGATGAAAAACCATCCGGTGTTTATTGCCCAGCATGCCACGGCGACCTGCTGCCGCGGCTGCTTTGAAAAATGGCACGGCATTCCGCGGGGAACAGAACTTACCCCGGAACAGCAGAAATACGCCGTTGACCTGATTATGCGCTGGATTGAAAGACAGACAACCGTTTAAGGCATTATTATATCGGCCGTCACGCAGCCGATAACTTTCCGCAAACCGGCCAGCGAGGTTTCGACCTGATAACCGACTTTTCCGGCGCTGTAGATAATCGTTGCATAATTTTCGGCGCTGCTGTGAATGACGGTCGGAAACTGTTTTTTCATGCCTATCGGCGAACAGCCGCCGTGAACATAACCGGTTAAGGGCAGCAAATCCTTTTGTTTGAGCATTTCGACATCTTTTTCGCCGACGGCAGCCGCAGCCTTTTTCAAATTCAGTTCGGCCGCAACCGGTATCATGAAAACATAATACCGGCGCGACTTGCTTACCGTTACCAGAGTTTTAAACACACGGTCGGCATCTTCTCCCAAGGCTGCCGCGACTTCAATTCCGCTGACTGCGCCGGTGCCTTCGTAACAGTAATGGTTATAGGCTATTTTCTGCCGCTCCAGAATGCGCATGACGTTGGTTTTAACTTCGCTCATGGCTTAAAGTCCGTTGACAATGCTGATGGTCAGGTTCGGATTGACGGCATTGTCCGTTCCGAAATGGGAAAAAACGATATCCCGGGCTTCGTCAACTTTCAGAACGGATTTGAACGGCGTGCCATATCCGTAGAAATTTTCAAAAGAATAATGATAATATGATGTCGGCGTATCGTTCAAAAGCAGAAAAGCCTTCGGTCCGAACGGCAGGCGGCTGACGGTTATGACACCGCCTTCGGCCTCCGAGACAAGCACGACTTCAACCGCGGGGAAAAGCTCCCTGACCTGAGCCGGAGACAATTCAACCTGTTCAAATTTTCCGTCGCGGTAAACCACTTCGAAAAATTTCAGTTCGTGCTCGCTGTAACCGATGAGCCGCCCGGCATAAAGAAACTCGTAAGTCGAAGAAAGGTAAAGGGTTTGAACATCGGAAACATATTCGGAATAGCTGCCCGAACCAGGAGAAACATGTTTGGTAAAGACAATGCGGTCTTCGGCCATGCCGCCGTTGTTCCAAACGCCGGCCGACGGCGAATAAACGACCTGATAATTTTCCCGGACGGCATCTTCCGTTACCGCTGCCGGAAATTCACAGGCGGAATTGCAGGCTGCCAACAGACAGACCAGACACAGAACAGCCAGATTTTTCATACCTATTCCCTTCTTTTTGTTTCAGAACGGAAAAAGTTTAGAGCCAAATTACCATTTTGACAACCCGCTTAACGCATTTTGTTGTCTTTTTCCATGCGGATAAAACGGCATTGTCCGTTCAAATCCTCGTCCGCGCCAAAATTCAAAGTGCCCCGGGTAATGAGATTAATGACTTTCGGACTGTTGTCATATTCGGTATGGGCAGCCACAGGATCGACGACGCCGAAGCCGAAAGCCGAAATTTCCGGGGCAACGTTTACCGATACATTGGTTACCCGAGGACAAATGCGTGAATCGAGGTATTTGTCTGCAAAAGTCTGCGGTATGGCATAGCTCAGGATATCGTTGGGATCGGAAAAAGCGACGATGTTTACACCCTTGAACAGCCTGCGGCCGTAACGGCTGCCGCCTTTGAAACAATAAGCGTCCGTCTGATTATGGATTTTCGGCAGCGGGTGGCCTATCTGCAAAATCGGCAGCTGATTGGCCAGCATAAAAACGGTTATCTCCTTCTGCTGCAGCTTTCTGACGGCAGCAAAGCGCCCGGCGCGGTTCCCGGCAGCGGCAACCTCGTCGGCTTCGGCGGGCAGCGTATCCATCAAAATTTTACTGCCCAGGGAATGTGTAACAAACATCAGGTTCTGCCCGGCAAGGCCGGCAATCCGTTCCTCCGGAGTCAGGGCACAAACGGCTTTCTGACCGTCGGGAACATCATTCCAGCCGGTTTTGAGCATCCAGCAGAGCGACTGTTTGCCTGATTTCAGAATCAAATCGCTGCGGTCAACTTCATAAACCAGCGGATCCGGCAACGTGTTATCCAGAAAAACTTTCATCGTATTGTTGAACGGCACCCGGAACTTTGAATAGCGCTCTTCGGTATCAAAGGCAATAATCTCCTTGTCCGGCGCCGTTATCATTGACCAGGTCAGTTCGTAAAACAACATCCGTTTGCCGCTTGCCTTGTTTTGCCAATAGGTAACACGCAAATTGCCGATTTCGGTTTCGCCGTCGGCAGGATCAAGCAAAGTGACGTTTTTGGGCAGACGGCTCACAACATTGAAGCCGATATTGCCGGCAAGGTTTTCCTGAAGACGCATGGAATAGCCGGGATGATGCGTGCCGACACCGTGAATCATCAAAAGTTTTAAGACCTGCCCGCCGTCCAGCGCCGAATCGACCCCGCCGTATTCAAAGCCTTCGACTTCGCAACGGTTGAGACTGACTTTGCCGGTGTCCACAATATCTTTGACGAGACTGCGTTCCAGCGAAGCGCAGCCGGCGACCAACAGCCAGGACAAAATGATGATGATTTTTTTCACGGCCTTTTCCATAAACAAAAGATTACAAAACTTTCGGTCTATATAATCGCCGTCCGAAAAAAATAAAGCGGAGCCCAGAAATTTTTATTGAAAAGCGGCCGGAGAATATTATATCAGCCTCAGACAAGGGACACAAAATGGTTTTAAAAAAATATGACATGGGACTTATCAGCGTAACCGCCATGGGAATCGGTTCGGTCGTCGGCGCAGGTATTTTCGCCCTGCTCGGCGAGGTTATTCTGCAGGCGGGCAACCTGAGCTACTACTCCTTTATCATTGCCGGCATCGCGGCGATGTTTTCCGGTTATTCCTACGCGAAACTTTCCGGAAAATATCCGGATTCCGGCGGTCTGACCGACTATTTTAAAATTGCGTTCAAATCAAGGGCGGTTTCGGGAACATTCACGCTGATTTACTACATTACCTCGTTTGTTTCAATTTCAATGCTGGCGAAGTCTTTCGGCATTTATGCCTGCAAGTTTCTGCACGACGCGGCCATGGAACCGGTCTGCGTCAACTATTTTGCCTCGGGCATAATCATTGCGCTGGCAATTCTGAATATGATGGGGGCAGACAAAGTCGGCAACGCCGAGACCCTGATGGTCGCCTTTAAGTTTTTTGTTCTGCTGTCGCTGATTGCCGGCGCGTTTATTGAACTTGACGTCCGCTCCGACAAGGTCGACTTCATGCCTACGCCCACCGCTTTTCTGGGCAGTATCGGCATCACTTTTTTCGCTTATGCCGGTTACGGCATCATTACCAATGCCGCAGCCGACGTAAAAAATCCGAAATTTACGATTGCGGCGGCCATTTATCTGACGATCATAATCGTCGCCCTGCTCTATACCAGTCTGGCGTATATCATTCTCAAATACATTCCCGAAGCCGATCTGACCGCCAACGCCGACACGGCCATAACCATTGCAGCCGAAAAACTGTTCGGCAAGTGGGGATACGGCATTATGTTCGCCGCGGCGATTATCGCCTTCATTTCCGGCATCAGCGCAACATATTTCAGCGTTTTCCGCATTTCCTACGCTTTGGCCGAACAGAAAATCATGCCGAAAATCTACCACAAAAGATTCTGGGAGCACGGCACTTACGGCAACGCTTTGTCCGTCGCTGTACTGACGCTGGCAACCATATATTTTGATTTCAATTCGATTGTCAATCTGGCAAGCGGAGCCTATCTGGTCAGTTATCTGGCGGTATTTGCCGCCAGCTGGGTGCTGCGCAGGGAAACGGGGGCTTCGCCGGTTCTGATTCTGCTCGGTTCGGCACTGATGGTTTTTATTTTGGTTATGTTTCTGGCCAACATTTACTGACCGAGCTGTTCCAGCCGTTCGGAAAGTTCAAGCCATTCTTCCTCATATTCGCCTAACGCAGCGGAAATCCATGCCAGTTCCTTCTGGCTGCGGATAATTTCCTCAGAAGTCAGCGGTGTCTGAAAAGCCGCCTCAATCGCCGCCCTGTCGGCATTGAGCTTTTCCATCTCCCGCTCCACGCGGCGCAAACGCACGCTGACGCTTTTCCTTTCCTCGCGGACATTTACCTTCGGCACTTCAGGTTTCGGTTTAACTTTTTTCTCCGGTTCGGTTTTGGCAAGCAGCAGGTTTCTGTAATCAGCCAAATCGCCGTCATAGGGTCTGCAACAGCCGTCTTTTACCAGCCACAGGTTATCGGCTATCAGTTCAATCAGATGAATGTCATGGGTAATGAGAATCACCGAACCGTTATACTCGTTGAGCGCATTTATCAGCGCTTCGCGGCCGTCAATGTCCAGATGATTGGTCGGTTCATCGAGAATGAGCAGCTGCGGCGCGTTATACGTCATAGCGGCAAAGAGCAGCCGGGCCTTTTCTCCGCCGGAAAGAAGCGCAATCCGCGTCAGGGCCTTTTCCTGTCCCAAACCGAAACGGGCAAGGTGCGCGCGAACCTTCGGCTCGGGCAAATCGGGCAGCAGGCGCGCCATAAAAGCGCAGGCCGTTTCTTCCAGAGGCAGTTCTTCGGCCTGGTGCTGAGCAAAATAACCGACCCTGAGTCTGGAGGAACGAATATCGCGGCCTTCCATCAGCGGCAGGCGCCCGGCAACCAGTTTGGCCAAAGTCGACTTGCCGTTTCCGTTGGCGCCGAGCAGCGCAATGCGGTCGCCCTTCTCGATGGTGAATTCGGCACCGCTGAAGACATGTTTCTCCCCGAAACTCATGCCCGCCCCCTTGACCTCGGCCACGATTTGTCCCGAACGGGGCGCCGGAGGAAACTTGATGCTCAGGGCGCTCAGGTCCTCTTCGTCCACTT
>ERZ779922.1545-NODE-1545-length-15732-cov-3.836831_pt1 | contig 15732 bp, 15 predicted proteins | sample MGYA00511544_ERZ779922 | MGnify/ENA primary metagenome ERZ779922 (study PRJEB29588, sample SAMEA2154516) | human gut metagenome | biome: human gut; feature: human-associated habitat; material: faeces | place: Denmark | collected 2008/2010 ... | reverse complement strand
GGCGGCGAACGCGGCCATGACCACCGTGCCGAAGCTGTTGACCAGTCCCTGCACCGTGAGAATGCCCAGATTCATGACCGACTGCTGGACGCAGGTCAGGGTGGAGAAGGAGAGAATTTCGGAAATGCGCGACCACCGCAGACTGCGAAGACGCCGGATGGAGCGCACCTGAGGGCAGCGCAGAAGGGCGTAGACCGCAATGCCGATGCCGGAAAGGTACTGGGCGATCACCGTCGCCTCCGCAGCGCCCCCGACGCCCCGCTTTAGCCCAATGATGAACCACAGATCCAGAACGATATTCACCACGGCGGAAACGGCCAGAAATACCAGCGGCACCACAGAATTTCCCACCGACCGCAGGAAAGAAGCAAAGAAATTGTACAGGAAAATCCCGGGGATTCCCATAAAAATCACGAACAGATAGGCGCGCATATCCCCCCACACCTCGTCAGGGACGTGGAGAAATACACGAAGCGCGTCCAGACAGAGGTAAGCAATGACGTTCAGAAGCACCGTCGCGGCGGCGATGGAATAGAAGGACGCGCAGATATCCTCGCAAAGGCCGTTCTCGTCCCGCTGGCCGAAGCGGATGGAAAACAGCGCGCTGCTTCCCATGCACAGGCCAATGATGATGGAGGTGAGGAAGGTCATCAGCGTGAAGGATGCCCCCACCGCCGCGAGAGCATTGCGCCCAAGAAACTGCCCGACGATCAGGGTGTCGGCAATGTTATAGCACTGCTGGAGCAGGTCGCCCAGAATCATGGGGATCGCGAACAGCAGCATGGATTTGGTGACGGAGCCTTTTGTCAGATCTCGATTCATTATGCGCCTCCGTGGTGCAGGATTTCCTGTGTTTTTTGAAAAAAGTTGTTTGACCGAGTGCTTACCGGACACCGAACAACTCCTGAGCTTCCAGCTGAAGCAGTTTGCTGACTTCCAAAGCAATATCGTTCAGCGTACAATGTGCCGCTCCAGCCCGTGGCTCCTGACCAGCCGGAGAACGTCCAGTTCATGTGGTTCTACGGCCTGCACGCAAATAACTGCGGCACCTGTGTAAAAAAGCCCATGACCCAGTGCTCCGGCGAAGAGATCATGCCCCATATCACCGCCATCCCCGTGGTCATGCCCTATATCACCAGCCAGTTCATGCCCCGCAAGCTGAAAGACCGCCCGGAGGTCATTCCAGCGGGCAACAGGAACCTCGCGTTCATCGGCCGGTTCGTGGAGCTGGAGGGCGATGTGGTGTTCACTATGGAAACCTCTGTCCGCACGGCGATGATCGCCGTCTACCGGATGCTGCTCCTTGACCGTCCTATCACGCCGCTGTTTCAGGGGCAGTACGACATTCGTATGGTCAACGTGGCGCTCAGGACATTGCTCGGCAAGGACAAGATCGAGGTCAGCGATCTGCCGAAGGTCAATCCCCTGAAGCTCCCGCAGACCATGCACGAGATCGTGAATGCCATTAATCAGATCCCGCCCGTGCCGGAGTATTATTCCGAGCGGAAGGAAAATCAATAAGCATGGCTGTGCGAAAACGCTGCTGACGCGTTGCCAATCCGTTGCCAATTTGTACCCTAAAAAGTAGGGAAAGCCCCAGAAATCAATACGGGGCTTTTCTGTGCGGCACGGTTTTGGAAACAACTGCAGGGGAAATGTTCCGATTTCATTCACATCCCTACAGGATGCGCCTGAAATCGGAAAGGACTCTCCCACGGCCTAAAAACGTGCCACCGGCACGTTTTTTTAACGGCCTTTCGAGTCCCCGCCTCGTATCAAAAAACAGACTGCCTTGCTGGGCAGCCTGTTTTTTGGTGCAGCAAAGCAATCCAAATCCGAACCGGTATTCTTCTTTACGGCTTTCTTTACGTCGTCCAGTGCGATGGTTCTGGTGCCGTCTTTGTAGTTGAAGGTGATGACCATTTTATCATCGTACAGATAGATGGCATTTACAAAGGCATCGATCAGCATTTTGCGGTGGGACTGCTGGCGGACATCCAGCTTGCGGAATTTGTGAAGCCAGAAGGTGACGAACTCCGGGCTGATTCTGGGCTTGGCAATCTTCTCATTGGCGATCTTGATTTCCAAATCTTCTTTCGTGGCCTCCAGCTCCTCCAAGCGGGTCTTGGTGGATTTGGTGAGAATGCCCCGCTGGATAGCGTTTAAGAGATTGTCAATGCCTCGCTGGGCTTCCTGAAGCTGTTGTTCGTACAGGGGAAGGTTGGTGTTCTCTCTGTCCTGCAAATCCATCACCATGGATACGATGGCTTCAATGGCCTGATCGTCCATGACCACCTTCATTACCTCATTGACCACCAGATCTTCCAGCCATTGCTTGCGCACAGGCTTTTTCTTGCAGTCTGTCCGCTTCTTTTTCACGGACACGCACTTATAGTAGTGGTGAATGGTTCCGTTCCGGCTCTTGCCGCTCTCGCCGCAGAGGTAAGCGCCGCAGTAGCCACAGAACAGCTTGGTGGTCAGCAGGTAATCGTCCTCGGCCTTGTGGCGAGCCGGGGCTTTTTTGTTTTGTGCCAGTTTTTCCTGCACACGGTCAAACAACTCCAGGGGAACGATAGCGGGGATCCCATCGGGTACAACGATGTCCCGATATTTGTATTCTCCGATGTAACGCCGGTTGCCCAGCATGTGCTGAATGCTGTTGAAGTTCAGAGGTTTTCCCAACTTGTTGCGGATGCCGTTTTCGTTCAGCCAGTCCCGCAGCTCCTTCATAGTAGCACCCTTGTCGTATTTCTTGAACACATCCAGAACAAAAGGAGCGGTCAGCGGGTCAACCTGAAAATGCTGTTCCTCATCAATCACATAACCGATAGGCAGCGTGCCGCCGTTAAACTTGCACTTTAACGCATTCTCCGTCCTGCCACGGATAACCTTCTCCGACAGATCGGCAGAGTAGTATTCCGCATAGCCTTCCAGCACGGATTCCAGAATGATACCCTCCGCACCTTCGGAAATCACTTCCGTTGCGGACACGACTTTCACGCCGTTCCGCTTTAACTGGGCTTTGTACCGTGCGCTGTCGTAACGGTTTCTCGCAAATCTGTCCAGCTTCCAGACGATGACCATGTCAAACAGTTTCTTGCTGCTGTCCTTGATCATTTCCTGAAAATCCGGGCGGTTGTCCGTCTTGGCAGAGTAGGCGCGGTCGATGTAGTGGCGCAGAATTGTGATGCCGTTCTTCTCTGCGAAGGCAGTGCATTCCCGAATCTGACCATCAATGGATTCCTCCCTCTGACTGTCGGAAGAATAGCGGGCATAAATCACGGCTTTCATTCTGCATCCCCACTTTCCAGTGTCAACGCCTGCGTCAATTCACGCAGCCTGTTTTCCAGCAAAGTCTTGTCTGGCAGATGCAGGGTATAGTCCGCAACCATGGTGGGGGACATACTTCTGCTCAAGGCATATTCCACAACTGTATCATCCTTGCTGGTGCAAAGAATCAGTCCTACGCTGGGATTCTCATTGGGCTTTCTCACATCCCGGTCAAGGGCTTCCAAATAGAAGTTCAGTTGTCCCAGATGCTCCGGGCGGAATTTGTCCACCTTCAATTCGATTGCCACCAGACAGGACAGCGCACGATTGTAGAAAAGCAGATCAATGAAGAAGTCGGTGTTCCCCACCTGTATCCGATACTCCTCACCCACAAAGGTGAAGTCCTGACCAAATTCCAGAATGAAGTCCCGCAGATTTGCGACGATACTTTTACGAAGATCCTTCTCTTTGTATGGTTCTTTCACATCCAGAAACTCGAATACATAGGCATCCCGAAGGGCAACCAGTCCTCCGCTTCTGGTCAGCAGTTCTTTGTTCTTCGTATCGGACAGCATGGTTCTTTCAAAGAGCATACTGCTGATCTGCCGATCCAGTTCCCGCTTGGAGTAGTTGTTCGCCGCACAAAGCCGAAGGTAAAATTCCCTTGCTTCATCTGTCTTGCAGCCGGTCAGAATCAGCAGATTATTTGTCCACGAAATTTCTCTCACCAGTGGTGAGAGTTTTTCGTTGCCGCGGTAAGTTTCATAGAACTGCTTCATGCGCCAGATGTTTTGGGCCGAAAAGCCTTTGGAGGCTGGATAGCGATGGCGGAGAAACTCGGAAAACTCGGTGACAACGCTTTTGCCCCAGCCATCAGCCTCAACCTTCTGGCTGATGTAGGCACCGATTTCCCAATACATATTAATCAGCTCCGCATTTACTGCCCGCATAGCTCGGGTTCTGGCATTGTCGATGATCTCTAAGATTTCATCGAACTGATTACCCATGAATGTCAAATCCTGATTCATTCCTGTCACTCCTTCAACATTTCCCGAAGGGTTTCTTTCAGCCGCTCATTGATGGGAGAGCCGGGGTCAAAGCACATCTCGATGAACTTGTCCATCTCTGGATAGACCTTTTCGATTTTCATTTTCCCCTCATACAGCTTACCCTGGGGCTTGTCCGTGCGACCAAAAATGTAATCCAGAGATACATCAAAGTAATCCGCATACCGGACCATCACATCCGCCGGGACATGAGCCTCGCCGCTTTCAAAACGAGCAACCGCCGACTGCCGGGAGCCAACAATCGCTGCAATCTTCGCCTGAGACAGCTTCGCACTTTGACGCAGTTCCCGCAGCCGTACACCGATGGTATTCATAGCCGTCACCTCCTGATCTTTGTGTGACTATTATACCCTGAATCGCATATCAAGTCAATCTTAAATTGACATAACATCATTGTTTACATAAGGGTTCGCGAACAAAACTCAAGCGCCCGCAGGGTGCGTAGCTCACAAGGAACTTGTGATTCAAAGGGCTTGGGAGATTTCCCAACAAGCAGAAAACGCGCAAATCCGCCGTGGCGGAAATGAGCGTTTTTCGCATATGGCGCGCCATATGCATTGTTTGCGACTTTTGTCGCAGCAAGGTTTGTGGCCACACATTCATTGCTTGCAACTTTTGACTCGCAGATTTATACCCCCAATACAGTTTGAGAATACTCACACCAATACTCGTCGTCTCTTTCAACACCGTGCAGCCAACAATACATAAGTGTGGCTTCCAGTTCTTGTTTCTTTCCGCGAACAAAGCTCTTTTTCGGCATCCCTCGGTAGATTGAGTCCAATCCAAACAAATTGCTTTTTTGCTTATAGTCATAATCCCAGAACAGGGAATCGTTCAGATTAACGCCGGAATATATAGACCTCTCTTCGTAGTATTTGCTCTTTTTCTTGTGCCCTTTGGGCCACAGATATGGATAGCTAAAAAAGTAATGCACCCATTCCTCACAGAACTTATAAATGTTTACTCCATGCCTGTTGTATGTCTCATATATCCATTCGTTTATCTCATCTGAAATATAAAAATCATCATATGTATGAAACGAATTCCGGATCCTATGTGCATCCTTTATAAAGCGGAATACCATCTCAGATTGACCCTCTAAAAATTTGAATTTCTTGACAGCTTTGGGATAGACTTCATATGATAAGGCACGGAATTCTGCTTCACTGTCGTAGAGCAAAAAGTAATCGTCGGTGAGAAGATTCATCAAATGCTTATGTATGTACTTTCCATAGGAAGAATACAGAGAAATGAGCCAGTCTTGCACCTCTGGACTGTATTGACTAAGTATTTTTCGATACTTGTCAACTTTCTGCTCATGAAGAGCGGTTTTTTCATCAGCAGGATGTGTATCGAGGTAATTATTAAAGTATTCAAAGATGTAGTTGACGCATATTCGGGTATTTTCCATTCTCTTTTCTAAATCAAATTCATTGATTCCATCTTCACGTTTCCGCTTAATGACGTATTCTTCTAAGGTCATATTTTAATCTCCTCCTTTACGCATTTTTTACTGCATACATTACAATAATACAACACTTTACTAGTAGCAAGCAATGCATCTGTATATACAAATGCGAAAAACCATCCATTCCGCTTTCACGGAACGAATGGTTTTTCTGCTTGTTGAGTCGATGCCCCAAGCCCCGTAGAACACATTGCCGTGTTCTGGAAACGCTGGATAAATCCAGCGGCTGCGCGATTCTTTGAATCGCTTGAGACACATTCCATCTGGTTCTGTTTGCCCTAGAAATTAGGCTTGCTACTTGCAACATGGATGCTTCCAATGTGAATGATCTCGTCTGCTGCCTGTGCCAATTCCTTGCTATGGGTCACGACAATCACACATTTCTTATCCTCGTGTGCAATGTGCTTCAACAGGTCAATCACATCCCAAGCGGTGGCCTCATCCAAATTGCCTGTCGGTTCATCTGCCAGCAGCACCTTGGCATCGCTGGTCAGAGCACGGGCGATGGCTACCCGTTGTTGCTGACCACCGGAAAGCTGCAGGACGCTGCGGTTCCAGTATTCCTCTCCGATTCCCATGCTACCCAGCAGTGCTTTGGGGTCGCCCTTGCCGCCCAGCTTTACATTTTCCAACGGAGTAAGATAGTCAATCAGGTTGTAGCTCTGGAATACCAGAGAAATGTGGTGACGGCGGTGCTCTGCCAGGTCTTTCGTGGTGATGGGCTTTCCGTCATAACAAATCTCTCCCTGAATGGGTACATCAAGACCAGCCAAAAGGGAAAGCAGCGTCGTTTTCCCGGAACCGCTGGGGCCTAAGATGGCGTACAGCTTGCCGCATTCAAAGCCATAGCTTACATGATCCAGAATCAGCTTGTCGCGCTGCGATTTATAATAATAGGACACATTCTTTACTTCTAAAATCATGCGATCCTCCTTAACTTAGTTCACTCAGGATTTCCCGCGGCTTCTTTCGCAGGACAGGGATTCCGGCAATACCAATGGAAACTACAATCAGAACAATTACGCCTGCGCCGCTGAGCAGCCACATTTCTTCCGTGATTTTCACATCTACACCCATGACTGTCTGTTCCGCTTGTTGAGAGGCAAACATGACCTTACCTGCGTCCCGATCCCTTTGGATTTCCGCTTGCTCCACTTGGGCGGCAATCAGATAATCTGCCACTGCTTCCGAAGCTACCGGGGCAAGGGCAATGGTGACTCCAAAGGACAACAGCGTGATAAGCAGGGCTTCCACGAGAAATTGACCGATGACACTGACTTTCCGAAAACCGAGAGAGAGCAGAATGCCGATTTCCTGATTTCTGTTTTTCGTCCAGAATAGAAATATCAGGAACAGAATGACAAAGCCAGCGGCAAAGGTTAGTGCAATCAACACTTTGCTGATTTTCTCAAGATCATGGAAGTTCGATGACATGGTAGCGAGATTTCCGTTTCGGTCAATCAGGTCATATCGCTCCCAATCAATGTCCGTTGCTTCCACCGCCGATTTCACAGCATCGTATTCATCTACATCTCCAACGCAAAAATAGGCGTGTTCAAAGCAGGGGGCGGTTTCGCCTTCTGCCTTTTCGGGGAAACGGAGGTCGGTGAAAATCACATTTTCTGAACGGTAAGTATCGCCGGACATCAGTGGTTGCATAAGCTGCTGCGTTTGATAGATGCCGATAATGACCGCTTCCCAAATGGGTGCGTTTTCCGGGTCGTGGCAGTCGTTGAATTGCAGGGTATCCCCGATATGAAGGCTGTTGCGCTGTGCCAGTTGTTCCGAAATCACGCACACATCACGATCCTCCGTACCGATCATGCGCCCTTCTTTCACTGTCACATTGCCGGACAGAACATTGAAATCCAGTTCCATTTTTCGGTTTCCCAGCAGGGTGACGCCACCAATATCGTTATACTGGTCATTATCGGGATCTTCGATCCGTGTAAAGTTGACAGGATTGACTGGTGTGATTTTTGTCGTTACATTATAGTCAGAAATACCTGGAACAGCAGCAAGTTTTTCGATATCGTCCATAAGCAGGGAATCAAAGGAATTGTCGGCTCCCACATACCATTGGGTGCCGTAGGCAGTTTCCAACTTACGAATGTAAACACCGTCCAACTCCCCTTCGTCCAGATACCCCGGCTGATGAGTGATCTTGTCCGTCGTTTCTTCCAGCCGTTTCGTTCGGTTGGACTCATTGCCATCCAGCCGCAGACCAGCCCCAACTGCCTGCCGGGTGGTGTCCTGGGTCTGAACGCTGGCATTTTGACATGCCATACCACACAGAAGTGACAGGCTCACCGTCACGATCACAAGCAGAAGTAAACCGCTTTTGACCGGTTTGCGAAACATGCTTCTCCATGCTCTTTGAAAACTGTTCATGTTATCCCTCCATTCTGGCCAGGGTATCTCTCGGATTTGCCCGAAGTGTGGGAAGTACCGACATGCCCACGGCAATCAGTACGATTGCACTTCCCAGAAGAATCAGTGTCAGCAAATGCGTGGGCTCCAAATGGGCACCTGTCATGCGTGCCAGATCACCTGTTGAAAAAAGGCTGTCCATAAGCCTCCGAGCAAACAATCCGCAGATCACAGTCGCTCCCAAAGCCGATAGCACAAAAAGAGTCAGGCTTTCCGTCATTGCCTGCAAAAACAGGCTTCCCTTTGATACGCCAAGGCTGATGAAAACAGCCATTTCCTTTGCCCGTGTCCGCATCCATATGCACAGCAGCAGGGAAACCACAATAACCGCCGTGCTCACGGTGAGTGCCAGCATTAGGACTGTCACGCGTATTACTTGCCTTAAGGGAGCAAGCATCTGCTGGTAAAGGGCATCCGAGGTGGTGATGCTGACGAAATCATCAACCAGCGGCTCCGCCTGTTCCCGCAGAGCATCCAGGCTGTCAGGATCGGAAGTATAAACGGAAACCGAGCAATAGCCATCCGTGTCAAAGAGCGTTTCAAACAAACTGTGATCGACATAGAGCTGATTTTCAATCCGGTATGCTGCTGCCACATTGTCCTCCTGCCTGCGCTCCATGCCTGAAAAGAAAATACCGATAATCTCGCCGGAGGCGTTTTCTCCGGTTTCTGTTTCCAGCGTGATTGTATCGCCGATTCCAAGACCGTTTGCCTGGGCAAGAATGGAATTGATTAAAATGCCGTTCTGGGCATCCGTAATATGGGTTCCTTCCAGTAGACGGTACTTCTCTTGGGCAAACAGCCCGTCAATTTCTGTATTGTCACAGGAATGAAGTGTAACGGACAAATTCAACGGGTCGGCACTTTCTTTTTTAATGATCGGAGAAAAATCGGCAGGATATGCTGTGCTGCTTGCCGTGCGGTTGATTTTCGTCACAGCAGGCAGTGACAGCAAATGGGAAACAGTTTCGGAAGAAATGCTGTTTTGCCCTCGCCGGTCCTCTAAAATGATCTTTGAACCTGTTTTTTCACGGATAGAGCGATTGACACTTTCCGCCGTTTGCAAGATCATAGCAGCGCACAGAATCAGCGTGCTAATAGCTAGAAAACAGGAAAATAGAACAATGCTTTTGCTTTTCTTTCGCCGAAGGTAGCAATAGGCACGTTGATAAAATGCCATAGACTTACCCCATAAGTCTGTAAAGGAAAACCCGATCTGCGTGAAGCACATTGTCACTGTCATATTCGCCGCAGATGATCAAAGTTGCCTGCTTCTTCACATCGCCCACGGTGGCGGTTTCATAGCGGACTTCTCCGGTTTGCGGATTGGAATAGGCGTACTGGAAGGTGCAGCCGCTGTCATAGGACACCGAAACTTGCTCCCAGTTATCTTCATATCCCGGTGCTGGCATTGCTGCCACATCCCCCTCTTCATGGGTCGGGGCTACGGTGCAGCCGTCCTCTGTAAATGCAGAAACGGTTCCGTTCAGCTTGGAAATCGCAAACAGTTCGTCTCCGCTGGCAGGATTGCCGGGTGCTGCTGTCTCAGTGGACGGTGCGTCCGGTATATGCTCCGTTTCTGCTGGTGTTTGTGATACGATTGCCTTAACATTCTTCTGATGTGACGGTTTTAAGCATCCGGCGATGATGATCACAACAAGGATCGTCAGCAGAAAAACAATGACTTTTCGATACATGGTATAAAACCTCCTTTTTGATTTCGGAGCGATCATACCATGCAGGCTCTTGAAAAGTCCTGTAAGAATTCAGGATATCCTTGCGCATTCTTAAAAGTTTTTTAGAGAATCCTGTGATATAATGAAACCGAAAGGAGGGCTTTCCATGAGGCTTTTATTGGTGGAGGACGATCAGAATCTCTCAGACGCCATTGCAGAGCAGCTGCAAAAGGAAGGTTATATCACCGACTGCTGTTATGATGGGGAAACGGCGCTGCACTACGCTCTGAATCCCGAATATGGCTATGACATCGTTCTGCTGGACAGAATGTTGCCCATTATTGATGGACTGACTGTTTTGAAAGCCATGCGGCAAAAGCAGATATTTACGCCTGTGCTGATTCTCACCGGGCTGGGAGAGCTGGAGGATAAAATTGAAGGACTGGACTGCGGTGCGGACGATTATCTGGTGAAGCCCTTTCATATCCGGGAGTTGCTGGCGAGAATCCGGGCTTTGACCCGCCGCCCGGTAGAGATTCAGGAGAGAAAGACTATCACGGCATATGGTTTGGTGCTGGATGCCGAATATCGGCGGCTAACCTATCAGGGAAAGTCTGTAATCCTAACCCAGAAGGAAACAAATCTCATTACTGTATTTCTGGAGCAGCCGGATACGGTACAGAGCCGAAGCCAGCTTCTTTGGAAGGTCTGGGGAGGCAATACGGAAGTGGAGGACGGAAATGTGGACAACTACATCCACTTCCTGAGAAAGCGCCTCCGGGAGCTTGGCTGTAAGGTCAGCATCAAGACCGTCTATGGTGCCGGGTATCGTTTGGAGGAAACACCATGATTGAAAAGTTGAGGAAAAAGCTGATGGTACTGTTTCTCACCTGTACCATGCTGATCTTCACCGCTGCTATGTTGGTCATGGCTGGCAATGCAGTGTCTCAGATTCGCAGCGCGGAAATTCAGTACGGAAATAACCTGGCGGACAGTATTCTTGAACAATTCAGCAGCAGGACTTTGGATTTTTCTGTTTACACCAAATCTAATGCCATGGTGCGCCTGTCTGACGGCACCACAACACAATCCAGCCCGGAATGTTTTCCTACACCATTGGAAGTTCTGATTGAACGGACGAAGGAATCCGATTCGGTTCTTTCCATGCAAGAGGAAGCTGCCGAAAACGGTGCCTATGGCAAATGCCGCACGGTCTATGCCATTTCCGGGAATCAGAAAGATGGGTATTACGCAATCCATAGTACCGTCCATAATGGCAAGACGATGGTGCTTGACCTGATATTGTTTTATCCCAGAGCTTCACTTTGGGAGACACTGAAAAACGGCTGCCGTTTATATCCTGTTGTTTGGCTGGGAGTATTGGCTCTCATGTATTTTCTCAGCCGCTTTTTGATTGGAAAGGCAGTAGAACCGGTGGAGGACACCATGAAAAGTCAGAAGGAATTCATTGCATCGGCGTCCCATGAACTGAAAGCGCCATTGGCTGTGATTCAGGCGAATGCGGAAATAATGGAATCCAGCCAGAAACAGAAGATCATTCTGGACGAGTGCAGCCGGATGAGCAAGTTAGTTCAATCCATGCTTGCTCTGGCCTCCAGTGACGCGGGAAACTGGAAAATGGATATCCGGGAGACTGATGTGGATACTCTGCTGATCGAAACCTGGGAGCAGTTTTCTGAAAGCGCAAGAAAGAAGAATATCCGCTTGAACCTGGACATCGAAGATCATTACCCCAAGATTCACTGCGATAAAGAGCGAATCAGCCAGGTTTTGGGGATTCTGCTGGATAACGCCATGACCTATTCCAGCCCCGGACAGACCATTGAAATGGGAGCCAAGGTGCTGCCCCCAAAGCTCGCTTTTTTCGTCATTGACCATGGTCCCGGCATCGCGGACGCTGAGAAAGAAAAAGTGTTTGAGCGGTTCTATTCCGGCGATCCATCAAGAACGGACAAAAGTCACTTTGGACTGGGATTGAGTATTGCGCAGGAGATTGTAAGGCTGCATCATGGTACGATCCGATTAACAGACACTCTGGGCGGCGGCTGTACATTTGAGATATGCCTGACAATATAGAACCTCTCCGCCAAAACGAAGCAGGACTCTACTAAGACGGCACTAATGTCATAACGTTGATCGCACTCACGCATTTAGACCCCAAAAAGTTGTTGCGCCGCAACGACTTTTTCTCTCCACTTTGAGAGGGATGGTATAGGTATATTCGGAAGCCGAAAATCGGGTTCTATATGCGGAGAAAGCTCACCTGTCGACATTAGATGGGCGGTTTTCAAAGGGAAAAAATATCCTCAGTTCCTCGGAACTTGGTCAAAAAGGTATTGGGGCACAACAGCTTTTAGACTCAAAATGTCGATACCTGGCCGTAAGTTCTGTCCGCCCTCAATCAAGATGTAGAAGAATAGAAGCCGGATTATCCAGTGGCTAATACAATTCCCTTACAGCAAGAAAAACGCAAGGAAAACCTATTGCGGCACAAGCACTTTTTCACCGCCATTCTTCTACATCGCAACCACTTTCCAAGCTATTGACACCCACTCCCAATGTGATATAATATAGGAAAGCAAAATGCAGACGCCCATCAAGCTAGTGGCTTGACAAGCGCCTGCATTTTCCGTTTCTTATGAAGGGAGCCATGCCGTCAGCAACAGATCGTCCGCCCACCCACAACTGCACCTTAAAAATTTCATATCGAACCGGAGGGAACAACCAGCTTGGGCCGCAGGAAAAAGCTCATCAACAATTCCGGCATTCCGCAGCACGAAATCGAGCACATCGCCCGGTGCATTCTCCCTGACATCCTCGCCTACTACGAGAGCGAAGAAGGTCAGCGGGAGTTCCGGGAGTGGCTGGCTCAGCGTGAAGCGAGACAAACGGAAGGAAAGGCAGGGAGAACGAAAGGTAAATGAACAAACGAGGTGCCACCACTTGGTAGCACCTCGTTATCATAGAATTGCCATCGCATCATTCTTCTCCAAACAATGATGTTTGGCATTCGATGCAAGATCGCACTAATCTTGGTTTTATAACATCATCTTCGGACACTGATCCGAATAGTAATGGTGATACAGGATTATGCTGTCTGCTATTACTTGAAACTGTCTTTTGGCTATAATTTGCGTAGCAATATAAGCAACCATTTTTGCAAGTATTATATGTTCCAATATCAATACTTGCCATACATCCACAAATTGAGCGTTGATTTTTATCTTTTTCAACATCCAATTGATAGTTACCAATACGCTCAAAACGTTCTTTGTCTATGCACCGCGCGTGTCCTATTCCGAATTTTTCGAGGTCAACTTCTTCAGCGCATGTGTCAACATAAATCCCATGTTCTTTTGCAATTGTACTAAATATACCCATGATTTCCTCAACTTGACCAGGAGAGGGTGGTATGATTCCAAGAGGGGCGATATTGCGTTGCGTATTTTTATAAAAGTCAAGAAAACTTACTGTACATTTTTCAGTGTAATCAGACAGCTTGTCTGCAAGAAGCTGAAAATACTTAATGTGGTAATCCATTGTGTATTTTTCGTTAAAAAGGATCGGGTCATATCTCCAAACTACGCGCTCTTTTCCGATCTGAGAAGAAAGCTTTTGGAAGGCAGGAATGACAATGTCGTTCTTTGAAGGTACATTAGTCTCAATATCTGTTCCATATGAGTTAAGTGTAAATTGAAAATAATAAGTATATTCATCCAGTTCGCCCAACCGTTCTATCATAGGTGCGGGATTTTTAGTCCAAAAAACAATTCCATCGACTACTTCTGTGGAGAGCGAAATTTTGCTTATTTGGTGATAGTTCATCGGATTTCGTACATATACAAAACCTTCCTTTATCCGATTAAAAAACCACTCAGAGTAATAAGAAGGTATATCTGTCCGTCTACTTGCGCTAATAATCATTTACTTCACCTCCAAAATTAACTGCGCACCTTCACATCTAATTGCAACTTTATACTGGTCTTTATATGCCTCCGGTATAGAAAAAACATTTGCTTGTGAAGAATATCGAATAGAGCCTGCATAATGATTATGCTCTTTGAAACGGCATCTGTATTCGGATATTACCTTGAGCCCGAGTTTCTCGATTTCCTCACGAATGATCGGAAACGCATCTCTGCCTGTGTTGATACTATCGGCATCATTGATTATGATGAGCATCGGCGAATCGGTCGGCTTATGGGATACAATCTGTTCGGCAAGCTGTCTGAACCAACTTCTTACTCCTCTTTCACCCACATGGCTATAGAAAAAAGAAATAAGATACTCGATGCAGATTACATTACAGTGTTCTATGGCATTATTTTTAAAAAAGTTCAGAACATCAATACCTCGGAAAAATCTTACGGCACCGTTGTCAAATCTACTCTCAATGAAGTTATGGATCTTTTCCCAACTGGTATTTATATCGATGCCTCTATAGTTGATAATCTGCCCTGGATTTAAATAATCAAACGCCATTAAATCGGGTGCTCCACCACATCCAAGCGACAAAATATTAAACCTAGGATTCCCAGATAAATCAACATTATTAAGCGCATAAATCATCTCAGAACAATACTTGTAGGAATATCTACATTCGTAATAGTCCAAGAGATGTTCACAACTATAATCGGTGCGAATTCTGTTATTATGATAGTGCAGATCATCTAAACATTTTTTGCAATCATGATCACAAAGAATCTCATTACTGCAGTGTTCGCAGACATGGTTGCGATATTCATTGTCACAATAACTCACAACATCATCAATTAACATATTATACCTCCATTTCGTCCAACAGGTGATATGACATGAGTAAAGTACAACTCCCATTTTCAAACTCGCAAATCAGCATTGTATGTTAATATTATACAGTAAAAGTTCATGAATAACAATATTGCAAGACATAGTTTTTGAGTTCAGCCAAAATGGAGAAAACACTTAAACCTCTTTAGAAAAGTAGTGGGTTAATTGCACCTATCTCAGTTTTCACCCGGATAATACTTCGTCACATTTCTCAAATTCTTCCTAATACCCCTTTAAGGTTGAAGGTTCACATAGTCGATTGGTACATTATTAACAAACTATTCCTGCTCACTGCTTTCGTACATATTCCGTGCAACCTCTTCTTCCACCAAAGTACAGTCGATGGAAATCATGCTTCCGTCAGCGAATTTGACCTCGACACAGGCGGTGTCGATATTGAACTCGCAGGAAATAGCCTTCTTATCCATAACAGTGTCCTCCTAAATCAGTTTCTTTTTTCTCGGCCCTCTGGGCTTTGATTCTGGTCGCTTGATGACACCGTTTCGAAAATGGGTTTCCTCGAACTTGTCAAAGAATACAAATAATCCGAACCCATCTCCCGCAGGGAAGATCTGGTTCGGATTATATTGCTTTGGTGCCGGTGACCGGACTCGAACCGGTACGCCATCGCTGGCGGTGGATTTTGAGGGTGAAAGACCAACAGGAAGTCAGCGGAATTAGGTGGAGTTAAGTAGAATTTTCTGCCTGACGAAGTACACAAAATCCATTGTTTTATTCCAGAAAAAGTCATTTTTTCTTAAAGAATCAAGTGAAAATGATGCCGTTATCGCATTCTCCAATACAAACCATTTTGCGGAAGATTTTCGCGCCTAGGAGGGATATTGGAGGGATGCTACACGATTCAATGCAATGTAAAACTGTCTGTAAACAATTTAATGCTTATCGACTTAACGCAGCAAGCCGCAATATCTTGAGAAAGTCCGATTTATTGGACAGATAGGATGCTACAATGTTCCCAAAAGCAAAAAGG
>ERZ779922.1543-NODE-1543-length-15744-cov-2.953980_pt1 | contig 15744 bp, 15 predicted proteins | sample MGYA00511544_ERZ779922 | MGnify/ENA primary metagenome ERZ779922 (study PRJEB29588, sample SAMEA2154516) | human gut metagenome | biome: human gut; feature: human-associated habitat; material: faeces | place: Denmark | collected 2008/2010 ... | reverse complement strand
GATGCCAGAATAACTGCCTGAAAGCAGAAGAAAACGATGTTGGAATCAAAGGCGGCATGAACATCGAATATAAGGAAGACGACTGTATTTCCTGTGGTGTGTGTGTGAAAGCCTGCAGACAGGATGCACTGAAGATGGTGGACGGCAAAATAGAACTGGATGCGCAGAAATGTAATCATTGTGGCCGCTGTGTAAAGAGCTGTCCGGTGGATGCATGGAAAGGAACTCCGGGATATATCGTATCTTTTGGAGGAACCTTCGGAAATAATATCTATAAAGGAGAAGAACTGCTTCCTCTGATCCCGGATAAAGAAACACTGTTTCGTGTGACAGATGCGGCAATTAATTTCTTTGAAAAAAATGCAAATCCAAGTGAACGTTTCCGCAAAACATTGCAGCGTGTGGGAGAAGAAGATTTCCGCAGTCAGCTGAAAGATGCGTATGAAGGACAGTGAAAGGAGAACATAATGGCTGAATTAGATTTTGAAGTAACCGATGAGGTTGATATTACCGATAAAGTATGCCCCCTGACATTCGTGAAGGCAAAAGTAGCAATCGAAGAACTGGAGGATGGAGAGATTCTGGCTGTCCGCATGAACGATGGCGAACCAGTGCAGAATGTTCCGCGCAGCATGAAAGAAGAAGGGCATAAGGTACTGAAATTAACCGATAATGAAGATGGTACTTACACCATGTATGTAAGAAAGGTGGAAGACTGATGGCAGTACGGGTAAGCAAGACGGATTTTGAAGAGAAAGTCCTGAAGGAAAAACTTCCGGTTCTGGTGGATTTTTATTCAGATTCCTGCGTGGCGTGTAAAAAGCTGGCACCGGTTCTCGGAAATGCGGAAGACGATTATGAGGATAAGATTAAAGTATATAAAGTAAATACGAACTTTGATGTGGAGCTGGCAGAGCAGTATGAAGTGCAGGCAAATCCGACGTTGATCCTTTTTAAAGACGGACAGGCGAAAGACCGGAAAACAGGAGCATTGAAACAGGCAGAGTTAAACAGCTGGATTGAAGGATTACTCTAAAAAGAGAGCAGGCATAAAGGAGAAAAATATGTTTATCACAGTAGCAGGAGAGAAAAAAGAAGTAAAAGACGGACTGACACTTCCGAAACTGATCGCACAGGAAAATGTAGAGATGCCGGAATATGTAACCGTTTCTATTAATGAAGAATTTGTTGCATCAGAGGATAAAGAGTCTACCGTATTAAAAGAGGGAGACAATGTAGAATTTCTTTATTTCATGGGAGGTGGATGCTAAATGGCAATGACAGATGAACAGATCGAGCGTTATTCCCGTCACATCATCTTAAAAGAAGTGGGTGCAAAGGGACAGAAGAAGCTCCTGAAAGGAAAAGTACTGATCATCGGTGCAGGCGGTCTTGGTGCACCTGCGGCAATGTATCTGGCAGCAGCAGGTGTGGGAACAATCGGTATTGTGGATGCGGATGAGGTAGATTTATCCAACCTGCAGAGACAGATTATCCACGGAACAGCCGATGTGGGAAAAGCCAAGGTAAAGTCAGCAAAAGAGACAATGAACGCCATGAACCCGGACGTTCAGGTCAATACATACCGTATGTTTGTAGATGCGTCAAACATTAGAGAGCTTATCAGGGATTATGATTTCATCATCGATGGAACTGACAATTTCCCGGCAAAGTTCTTAATCAACGATGCATGTGTGCTTGAGAAAAAGCCGTTTTCACATGCAGGAATCATCCGTTTCAAGGGTCAGCTCATGACATATGTGCCGGGAGAGGGACCTTGCTACAGATGTGTATTCAAGAATCCGCCACCAAAGGATGCAGTTCCTACATGTAAGCAGGCAGGCGTTATCGGAGCTATGGGCGGAGTAATCGGTTCGCTTCAGGCTATGGAGGCTATCAAGTATTTAATCGGTGTTGGAGAGCTGCTCACAGGATATCTGCTTACATATGATGCACTCACCATGGAGTTCCACAAGATTAAGCTTCCGAAGGATACACACAACTGTGCAGTCTGTGGCGACCATCCGACCATTCTCGAGCCAATCGACTACGAGCAGGAGGTCTGCGAGGAGACAGCGGGCAGATTTGATGCACCTCGTACACAGGAATAAAAAGACAGTAAGGAAAGGAACGATATGAGTATCATAAGAATGAAATATCCGTTTCTGGATGAAATAGCAAAATATGCTAAAGCGCATCTGCCGGAGGAGGCGTGCGGTCTGATAGCAGGCAGTGAGGACGAAAACGGTCGTCTCATCACAAAGGTATATTACCTGACGAATACAGACCATGCCGAGGACCATTTCACAATGGATCCAAAGGAGCAGCTGGCAGCCATAAAGGACATGAGAGCAAACGGCCTTAAGCCGCTTGGCAACTGGCATTCACATCCGTCTAGCCCTTCAAGGCCATCGGATGAGGATATAAAGCTTGCATACGATCCAAGTGCGAGCTACATGATAATGTCGCTTATGGCAGAAAATCCTGTAATCAACTCGTTTCATATCGAGGGTGGACAGGTCACGAAAGAGGATTTACGAATATATTCTGATGAATATTACTTCTAAATCATATGTTAATGTTTTGAGTCGCAGCGAAAGCTGCAAAGAAAAGTCAGCTTCATCGAAGATGGCTTTTCTTTTTTAGAGAAAGATGTTATTATAGCATGTATATTTAATAAAACGAAAGAGCGTGCGAAAATGAAATTAAAAACGAAGGAACTTACAACATGTGCACTTTTTGCGGCACTTATTGTAGTTGGAGCATTTATCAAGATTGATATTCCACTTCCTATGTACACCATGCATTTTACATTACAGTGGTTCTTTGTGTTGATGGCGGGATTTCTGCTGGGGGCAAAGCTGGCATCGCTTAGCGTGATAGTATATCTGTGCATCGGACTGGTGGGAGTGCCTGTATTTGCGGCAGGCGGTGGTCCTACATACATTTTAAGACCGGGATTTGGATTCCTCTTAGGCTTTGTGCTTGCCGCATTTTTAATCGGAGCTATCACAGAAAAGCTTAAAAAGACCAATGCGTTTACACTCATTCTTCCGGCAACGGTCGGACTGGTGGCATATTATACAGTTGGAGCAATATACTTTTACTGCATGAAGAATTTCTATGCGGCAACACCTGTCAGCTGGGGCATCGTAATAGTAGATTACTGTCTGATAACGGTTGCACCGGACTTTATATTATGCGTATCGGCAGCAGTGTTTTCTGCTAAGCTTCGTCCTGTTTTTGAAGGAATGCTCAATGGATACAGTGTGAAGCATAAGGCAAAAAATAAAGCATAAAGCGTATAATAAAGTATAAAATAAGGCATGAAATAATGTATGAAATAAAGTATGGATATGGTATTACAGGGAGATAAAAATGGCGTATTTTCCGATGTTTGTGGATATGACGGAAAGAGAGTGTCTGATCGTCGGCGGTGGAAATGTGGCATACCGCAAGGTGATCGTAATGCTGGATTTTGGCGCGAAGGTCACGGTTGTGGCAGAGGATATATGCGAAGCGTTGAGAACTCTTATAGCTGATGATAGAGCAAATAAGGGCAGCTTCGGCTTAGATGCAGCAAACAAAGAAGGCAGTCAGGTGGAGTCAGATGCAGCTGACAGAATTACGATTATAAAAAGAAAGTTTAATCAAAAAGACTGTGACGGCATGGAAATGGTTATCGCTGCCACTGATGACAATGCTTTAAATCATGAGATTGCAGAGTATTGCAAAGCAAATGGCATCATGGTAAATGCGGTCGATCAGAAGGCTGATTGCAGCTTTATTTTTCCGTCATACATAAAGGAAAAGAATCTTGTTGCGGCATTTTCGAGCGGAGGAAACAGTCCTGTGCTGACTCAGTATCTGAAAGGCAAAGAGCAGGAGATTCTTACTCCGTTTCTTGGTGAGCTGAACGAATACATGGGACAGATCCGCGAAAAAGTAATAGCGCAATATGACACTGAAGCCGAGAGAAAGCGTGTATTTAAAGAAATATTGTGTGCAGCTATTGATAATGGAAGGATTCCGGAAATATAGTTTAAAGTATGGTATTACAGATTTTAAGTTGTTGTTCATTTATAAATTATAAATGGAAAATGGCATGATCCGTAGGAGAGTAAAATGAGGTATTTAATAGGAACGAGAGGCTCAAAGCTTGCTCTTGTTCAGACTGATTACGTGATAGATAAGTTAAAAAGAGCATATCCGGATGATGATTTTAAGGCTGTTATCATAAAGACAACAGGCGATTTAGAGCAGAAAAAGGCACTCGATAAGATTGGCTCAAAGGGTATCTTCGTAAAGGAGATAGAGGACGAGCTTTTATCGGGAAAGATTCATATGGCAGTCCATTCCATGAAGGATATGCCTGATGAACCGGCAGCAGGGCTTACATTTGCAAAGGCATGGAAGCGTGAAGATCCAAGGGATGTTTTGGTGCTAAAAAATGCTGCTTCACTGGATGAGCTTCCTCATGGTGCCGTGATAGGAACCGGAAGCAAGCGCAGAAAGTATCAGCTTTTAAAGCTGCGTCCTGACCTTAAGGTGGTTGGCATACGCGGAAATATCGATACAAGGCTTCGTAAGCTATATGATGGTGAAATTATATATGAAGAGATTGCCGATAATACTGTAAATAACAATGAGATAGCTAACGAAAAACAGAATAAGTATAACGAATACAGGCTGGATGGAATCGTACTTGCAGCAGCGGGAATAAAGCGTATCGGAAGAGCTTCTGAGATCACACAGTACTTTTCAGAGGATGATATGATTCCGGCTCCGGCACAGGGCACACTGGCGCTTGAGCTACGTGCTGACAATGCTAAGCTGATGGCAAAGCTTGATGCTTTGTCAGATGAGAAAACCAATCTGTGCGCAGGCATTGAGAGAGAATTTTTAAAGAGGATCGGTGGAAACTGTCATCTGCCTGTGGCTGCATACTGTGATATTGTAAGTGAAAAAGACCGCGGTAATGACAGCAACAAAAATAACAGGCTAAAGCTTCTTGCGATGTTTGGCTCAGAGGATGGAAAACAGCTAGCAAGGACAGAGCAGGTATGGGATATTACATCAGACAGAAACGATATTGTGGAGCGTGCGGTGCACGATATTCGGTATAAATTGGAAAATAATTAGGAAAATCATGAGAGAAAACACAGGAAAAGTAGTATTAGTTGGAGCAGGACCGGGAGATACGGGCCTGCTCACTTTAAAAGGAGAAAAATATATAAAACAGGCGGATTGTCTGGTGTATGACAGGCTGTCATCACCAGAGTTTCTTTCAATGGCAAAGGCAGGCTGTGAGCTTATTTATGTGGGCAAGGAAAATCACAAGCATGTCATGAAGCAGGATGCCATAAACGAGCTTTTGTACGAGAAATCAAAATATCATGAGCTTGTAGTCCGTTTAAAGGGCGGAGATCCGTATGTATTTGGAAGAGGCGGAGAGGAAGCTCTCTACCTAGTAGATAGAAATGTGGAGGTAGAAGTGGTACCGGGTGTCAGTTCATCGGTTGCAGCGCTTGCGGCTGCAGGAATACCTATCACACACAGAGGCATAGCAAAAGGCTTTCAGGTCATCACTGCGCACAGCAGAAAGGATGAGGAGGCAGATATAGACTATTCCCTTCTTACAGATGAGACAATCACCTGCGTATTTTTGATGGGACTTGCGCATGTAAAAAGCATTGCAGCAGGGCTTATGAAAGCAGGACGAAGAGCGGATACTCCGGCAGCAGTGATATCGAACGGCACACTTGCCGCGCAGCGCAAATGTATAGGAACGCTTGCGGATATCGGAGAAAAGATTGAGGAAGCAAAGCTGACATCACCGGCTATAATCGTTGTGGGAGATGTGGTTTCACTGAATGACAGGCTTGATTTCTTTGAAAAAAGACCGCTGTTTGGAAGAAAGATCACAGTACCATATATCAAAACAAACGAATTGATAGCAAAATTACAACAGCTTGGAGCAGATGTCACACCAGTTAAGACAGGCATAATAAACCCGATAATAATTCCTGAATTTGCCGATAAGGTAAGATCGGCAGACTGGATTGTTTTTACAAGCAAAAATGGTGTAAGATCATTTTTCTATAATCTGGAGCTGGCAGGGGCTGACATCAGGCTTATAGCAAATGCAAGGTTTGCAGTGGTGGGAAAAGCTACAGAAAAAGAGCTTGTAAAGCATCATATAAAGGCAGATATTATTCCGGCAGAACAGACTGGAAAAGGACTTGCAGATGCAATGAAATTATGTATGTCGTATGTCTATGGGGAAAGTGATGAGGATACATTTGATTTAGGAAAAAATAGTACATTGGATTTAAGCAATGGTGATATATCTGATAAAATGTGCAAAGTCTGCATTTTCTCGGCAAAGGAGGCTTCACCTGACCTTGAGGCAGGGCTTAAAGAAATATGTGAATTAGAAAAAATTGATGCATATGTAAATGAGCAGGCATATGAGAGTATTCCTGAAAGCATTGGAAACATGGTAAGTGAAGCTGTTTTTACAAGCGCATCAAATGTGGAAAGATTTTTTCATATGCTGCCGGAGAATGCATACGTGGAAACAGCATACTCGATAGGTGAAAAAACAACAGCAGCATTAGAGCAGCACAATGTCAGAGAGATACTGCAAGCTGATGACAGCAGCTATGAAGCACTGGTAGATACAATATGTTATAAAGCTTAAGAATTTATGGTGATAAAAGTTATATAATCTGAATTTGTCAAAACGCGCCAAATGTAATATACTATATCCAACTGAAACATTAACATAATAAAGGAGAAGCACAATGAAAGAATACAGTATAGGTACAAAGTGTGTACAGGCAGGCTATGCAGCCGGAAACGGAGAGCCGAGACAGATTCCGATTATTCAGTCAACTACATTCAAATATGACACAAGCGAGGACATGGGAAAGCTTTTTGACCTTGAGGCAGAGGGCTATTTCTACAGCAGACTGCAGAATCCAACCTGTGATACGGTAGCAAGAAAAATCGCAGCTATGGAGGGTGGCACTGCTGCCATGCTCACATCATCAGGACAGGCAGCCAATTTCTATGCCATGTTCAACATATGTGAGTGCGGAGACCATATCGTGGCATCATCATCCATCTATGGAGGCACCTTCAACCTCATCGCGGTAACTATGGCAAAGATGGGTATTACAGCTACATTCGTATCTCCTGATGCTACAGAGGAGGAGCTGAATGCAGCATTCAGACCGAACACAAAGCTTATGTTTGGTGAGACTATTGCCAATCCTGCGCTTACGGTGCTTGATATAGAGCTTTTTGCAAAGGTGGCACACGAGCACGGAGTACCGCTTATAGTGGACAATACCTTCCCGACACCTGTAAACTGCAGACCAATTGAGTGGGGCGCAGATATTGTCACACACTCTACCACAAAGTACATGGACGGACACGGAGCCACACTCGGCGGAGCAATCGTAGACAGCGGCAAATTCGACTGGATGGCACATGCAGATAAATATCCGGGACTGTGCACACCTGACGACAGCTATCATGGCATCACATATGCAGAGAAATTCGGCAAGGAAGGTGCGTTTATCACCAAATGTACAGCACAGCTTATGCGCGATTTTGGTTCTGTGCAGTCACCACAGAATGCATTTATGCTGAATCTTGGCCTTGAGTCACTTCATGTGCGTATGCCAAAGCATGTGGAAAATGGACAGGCAGTGGCTGAATTTTTGGAAAATCATCCAAAGGTTGCCTATGTAAACTACTCAGGGCTTCCTTCAAACAAATACTATGAGAGAGCACAGAAGTATCTTCCAAACGGAGGCTGCGGAGTCGTATCATTTGGCTTAAAGGGCGGCAGAGAGGCAGCGTCTGCATTTATGAAGGCACTTAAGCTTGGTGCAATCGAGACACATGTGGCAGATGCGAGAACCTGCTGCTTAAATCCGGCAACAAGCACGCATCGTCAGATGAATGATGAGCAGCTTAAGGAAGCAGGAGTGCCGGCAGAGCTTATCAGAATAAGCTTAGGTCTTGAGGACAAGGCAGACCTGATTGCAGATATCTCAAACGCACTCGATGCTATAAAATAAAACATATATTCATAAAATACACAAAAAGAACAAGATTAGTAAAAACAAAACTTTACGAATTGACTTACTAATGATATAGTAGTGATAGATATGAAAGAGTTTTAATAATTATTTTATTTTTGTGGGAATTATTATGAGTAATAGATTTGATGATGAAAACAATATAGAGATGGATATAAAGACCGCATTCGCATCCTGGGGAAAGTCTGTTTTTAAGTGCTTTCCCCAGGAAGGCCGTTTGAGGTCTTTTTTATCAGAGGATTCATTAGATGACTCAGAAGAGAAAAATGTGGATATTAAAAACAATCCGTTTATAGACAGCATGATTGACAGGGATAATCTGCTGAAGGCTGTTGAACAGATTGCAGAGGGCGAAAAATTTGCTACTGTAGTACTGCATGCCAAGGAAGGAACAGATACCTACAGGATATCATTCAAGTCGATTTGCTTTGATGATGATGGCAGAACAGTTGAGGCAATAGGGCTTGCTGAGCAGCTTGATGAGCGTCTTAACGAGAGTGAGATGGTGAATGCTTTAGGAAGCAACTTCAACAGTATCTACTATGTAGATGTAGACAACAATAAGATGTATCCATACAGGATGAATCCTTCTGTCCGTGCTATGTTTGGAGAAGTGCTTGAGTCAAAACCGGGCTATAATGAGATGATGGAACAGTATGTAAATGCTATCGTCTTAGAGGAGGATAAGCTTCACATGCTTTCAGAGATATCAATTAAGAATCTGCGCAGGCAGTTTTTGATAAAGGATACCTATCAGCATGATTACCGCATCGTGAGGGATGGACAGGTACAGTATTGCAGAGCCAAGTTTGTCAATGTGTCTGGCGTGGGAGAGCTGCACAAGATGATAGCGGGATTTTCGGATATAAGCCCGGAGAAGCAAAGAGAGCTTGAGCGTATGGCGTATGTGGATGCAGTGACCGGAGGCAACAATTACGAGAGCTTTAAAAAGAAGCTGCGTGACAGAAATGTATCAGGATATCTGATTTCCATGGATATTCACTCCTTCAAGATAGTAAACTCCATCTGTGGTGTGGCAAAGGGCGATGAGGCGCTTAAATGGATTTCTGAAAATATACGCGGTGTTGTAGGATATAATGACATATCAGGTCATATAAATGCAGACAGATTTGTTATTTTCTGTGCGGATGACAAGATAAATAATGTTATCAGAAAGCTAGAGAACATCAATTTACAGCTTATTAAGGTTTCAGAATCCTTAAAGATTCCAAAGATTCAGCCATACTTTGGTGTGACAAAATGGGAGCCGGGCAAAAAGGTTGAGGAAGCATACAGCGAGGCCAACTTTGCCAAGAATCGGATCAAGGAGCGGAAGGACGTGCTCTATCAGATATACAGTCAGGCCGATACAGAAAGGATTGTCGAAGAAAAGCAGATGGAGGATAACTTCTACAGGGATTTGAATGACAATCGTTTTGAGATATGGTATCAGCCCAAGTATGCTCCAAAGACCAACAAGCTGGTTGGTGCAGAGGGACTTGTCAGGTGGAGAAGAGAAAATAATGAGATTATTCCGCCATCTAAATTTATACCGCTTTTTGAAAGAAACGGCATGATTAAGGCGCTTGATGAGTATGTATTCCGCGAGGTGTGTACACATCAGAGAAGATGGCTTGATGATGGGAAAAAAATAGTTCCTATCTCAATCAACCTGTCCAGAGCGAGCCTGTACTTTGAGTCTGTGGTCAAAAGATATCATGATATAGCAAGAAGAATCGGCATATACACACATCTTGTGCCTATAGAGATTACAGAGAGTGCAGCGGTCGATAATGATGAAATCAAGAGTATTGCGGATAGATTCCATGGCAATGGATTTCCGCTTTTGGTGGATGATTTTGGCTCAGGCTATTCATCACTTGCTACCCTCAATATGAAGTGCTTTGATACACTCAAAATCGACAAGAGCCTGATTGACTATATAGGAGATTCAAATGGTGAGAGGCTGCTTGTGCACACGATAGCGCTGGCCAAGGAGATGGGAATCTGCGTGACCGCCGAGGGTGTTGAGAGTCAGGAGCAGGTAGATTTTTTGAAGAATATAGACTGCGACAGTATACAGGGCTTTTATTATTCAAAGCCACTGCCGTTAGCAGAGTATGAGATGCTTTTGGATTGATAAATATAAAAATATAAGCAGTATAAAAGAGCCGGTCACGTGACCGGCTCTTTTGAGGGGAGTATAAATAATTAATAAGAGGTATAACATTGAAAAGATTTCTCTCTTCGGAAACATTATAAAATAACAGTAATTAAAAAGCAACACTTTGAAACACAAAATAATATAATTTTAACAAAACGAGTTAATTTATTAAAGAGCTAAAGTACTAAAGCACCGGCTGTAATGATTTTGGTGATTTATCGCAGTTCACATCTCATAATAAAATGAATATCATAATGTAAATTCGTATTTTGGCGTATGGATGTATGAAATTTAAAATAGTTTATGCGGATGAGCTTTATAAGGTGCAAAAAGAGATGAATGCACTGCTTATAGATATAAGAACAAGAGAGGAATACGACAGGTCGCACTGGAAAGGCGCACTCAGTATGCCTATGGATATCACGGATTCATATGAGAGTGAACTCGATGTGTCACAGAGTGTGATTTTTTACTGCACGCATGGTGGAAGCAGCATGAAGCTGGCCAGATATCTGGGAAATCGCGGTTTTGATACAGCGACAGTCATAGGTGGATACAATGCTATGTGCGGATATCAAAAAAAGTTGCAGAAATATGGCTGAAACTATTTAAAAAAATTGAAATTTATGCAACAATATTAGATAACAATGTAAAGTACAATTATAGAAAGGCAGTTACACAATATATGAATAGATTTGAGCTTGTTGTGCCATGTCATTTTGGCCTTGAGGCAGTAGTCAAGAGGGAGATATATGATCTGGGATATGAGATAACACGTGTGGAGGACGGCAGGGTATCGTTTGAGGGCGATGCTGAGGCTATATGCAGAGCGAATATATTCTTAAGAGGCGCAGAGAGAGTATTACTTCAGGTAGGACGCTTTAAGGCTGCCACATTTGATGAGCTTTTTGAAAATGTAAAGGCTCTCCCATGGGAAAATTATATTCCCAAGGACGGCAGATTCTGGGTGAAAAAGGCTTCTTCCATAAAGAGTAAGCTTTTTTCACCATCTGATATACAGTCTATCGTGAAAAAGGCTATGGTTGAGAGAATGAAGAGGTCTTATCACATTGACTGGTTCCCGGAGGACGGAGCACAGTATCCGGTAAGGGTTTTTCTGTACAAGGATGAGGTGATGGTGACACTTGATACATCGGGGGATTCCCTTCACAAGAGAGGATACCGTCTGGCAACGAGCAAGGCGCCACTGACTGAGACACTTGCAGCATCGCTCATCATGCTTACACCATGGCATGCAGACAGAATACTTGTGGATCCGTTTTGCGGCAGTGGTACATTTCCGATAGAGGCAGCTATGATGGCAGCAAATATAGCACCCGGTATGAACAGGGAGTTTACAGCTGAGAGCTGGACCAATATCATACCAAGAAAGCTGTGGTATGAGGCTGTGCAGGAGGCTGAGGATATGATAGATAAGGATGTGCAGGTGGACATCCAGGGCTATGACATTGACCCTGATGTGGTGGCTGCAGCCAGGGAAAATGCCAAGAGAGCCGGAGTGGAGCACATGATTCATTTCCAGCAGAGGGCTGTGGCTGACCTGCATCACCCGAAGAAGTACGGATTTATTATCTCAAATCCTCCATACGGTGAGCGACTCGAGGAGAAATCAGCGCTCCCGGCACTGTATTCACAGATTGGAGAAGCTTATAAGAGGCTTGATGCATGGTCGATGTATCTGATTACGAGCTATGAGGATACAGAGCGCTATATCGGCAGAAAAGCTGACAAAAACAGGAAAATCTACAATGGTATGATAAAGACATATTTTTATCAGTTTATGGGGCCTAAGCCTCCGAGAAGGAAAAAGGATTAGCAGGGTATATGAAATATTCAAAGAGATATATTGCATTTACATTCATCTTGGCACTTATCTTTGTGTCTAATTTTTACATATATGCAAAGGACAGCTCTACACTTGGCGCGTTCAGAGGAGCACAGATAGATAATACTATATGGAGTCCACTTGTGGCTGCTGATGTAAATGGCACCACCATCAGGCTTAGGATAGAAAATAAGGATTATACGAGCGAGGATGAGCATGTGTATATGGATGAGAACAGGAATATAATGGTTCCCGTGTCCATGCTTCGCGATGCACTAAACAGCAGTGCACATGTATACAATAAAAATGAGCTTCTGGTGGAAAAGCACAGTCTGACAGCTGATTTCAAGCTGGCAGATGACAATGGCTTTGTACAGTATAAGGGGCAGTTTTATGCAAGCTTAGACAAGCTGTCTAAACTTTTGGATATGACCTGCAGCTTTGATACGGCGACAAATACACTCACTATGACAGACAAATCCGAGGGTGTATCAACGGTGCCAACAAAGTATGATCTGAGGGAAAGACAGCGTGTGTCACTAATCAGGGATCAGGGCAGCTATGGCACCTGTTGGGCTTTTGCGGCCACAAGTGCACTCGAGTCAGCCCTTATGCCGGAGGAGCAGCTTTTGTTTTCCGTGGATCATATGAGTATGAGCAATTCCTTCAACGTCAATCAGTATGACGGGGGAGAGTATACCATGGGAATGGCATATCTGGCAGCATGGCAGGGACCGGTTTATGATGCGGATGATCCTTACGGAGATGGAGTGACACGCGATGATCTTGCTGCAGTAAAGCATGTGCAGCAGATGCTTATCATAGATGGAAAGGACTATCAGGGCATAAAGGAGGCTGTTTTCAAATATGGTGGTGTGCAGACATCGCTTTACAGTACAATAGCAAGCTCAAAGACAAAGACGCCTTATTACAATAAGCAGACTAATTCTTACTGTTATATGGGTCAAGATAAGCCAAATCATGATGTGGTTATAATTGGCTGGGATGACAATTACCCTAAGGAAAACTTCAATGTGGATCTGGAAGGAGATGGAGCCTTTATATGCCAGAACAGCTGGGGCAGCAGTTTTGGAGACAATGGAGTGTTCTATGTGTCATACTACGATACAAATGTGGGCACGCACAATGTTGTTTATACAGATATAGAGAGTACTGACAATTATGATAATATATACCAGAGTGACCTGTGTGGCTGGGTAGGAAAGATGGGCTACGACAAGGAGGATATGTACGGAGCCAACATATTTACCGCACAGTCGGCTGAATCGCTAAGGGCTTCCGGCTTTTATGCTACAGCAGCGGATACCTCATACAAGCTGTATGTAGTTAAGAATTTTGAGAATGAGTATTCTTTTAAAAATAAGACGCTGGTGGCTGAGGGGTCACTAAAAAATGCAGGCTATTACACTGTTGATTTTGATGAGCCTGTTGATTTGGAGTCCGGTGAGCGTTATGCCATTGTACTTTATATAAATACACCGGGCTCGACTCATCCGATGGCTATAGAGTACAACTCGGGAGAAGCATACATGTCTACGGTCAATCTGGATGATGGCGAGGGCTATATCAGCTATGATGGTGTGGCATATATCAATGTAAAGGAAAAACAGGATTGTAACCTCTGTATAAAGGCCTTTTCTGATAACAGATGATATGTACAGAAATATTCTAAAGATAATAACAGTATTTTTCGTTATGCTTGCACTTATCGTGCCGGTCACGCTTGAAAAGCTTCCGGCTATAAATGAGAAGTATGATATGGCAAAAGCACTGGAGGATAATGTGCTGCAAAACTATGTCAAGGCTTCCACAGATGCAAAGCAGGAGAAGAACCCTGATGAGATATTGCAGGAGGAAGCCGGCTTTGAGGATGATTTAAGGATAGAGCTGCCGGACGACTCAGAAGGGGAGCGCCAGAGTATATCGGTGGAAAACGATGCCCTGACGCAGACGGTCTATGTAAAGCTTAAGGCTGATGTGGACAATTACTTTACGAAGTATTCCATGACAGGCAGGTCAAATCATATAGACTCCATGCAGTATTACCGCAATGGGGCAGATGGTGTGATAGCTATCACTACAGACAAGCTCTATCAGGTGAAGCAGCGCATAGAGAATGGATATCTTTATCTGAGCTTTGTCAATCTGCATGATATATACGATAAGGTCATCATAATAGATGCAGGTCACGGCGGTCGTATGACCGGTGCCGTGCGAAACGGAATAGAGGAAAAAAGCATCAATCTGGACATAGTGCTGGCACTTAAGGAACAGCTTGACAGCTATTCAGGTGACAAAAGGCTTGGGATATTCTACACCAGGACAACAGATACCAATCCTACACTGCAGCAGAGAGCGGCACTTGCCAATAAGGCGGATGCGGATTTATTTATAAGCGTGCATTGCAACTCATATGAAAATGGAAATTTCACCGCAGTTTCGGGTACGCAGGTGCTCTACAGCCAGTCAGATAACAGAGAGCTCGGAAGTAAACATCTTGCACAGATTTGCATGGATAACGTGACAGCTGCGACAGGAAACAGGGCATTTGGGCTGCTTCCCGCAGATGACATATATATAATAAGAACAAGTGAGGCTCCGGTTGCACTTGTGGAGGTGGGCTTCATGACCAACAGACAGGAGCTTGACAATCTGGCTAATGCAGACTATCAGAAACAGGCAGCTCAGGGTATATACAATGCAATCATGCAGGCCTTTGATGAGGGCTACTAGCTGTATCTGGAAATTGTCCGAATAGAAAAAGAAGGAAGGAAATATATTATGACAAAAATCATATTTGCAACAGGAAACAAGGATAAGCTCAGAGAAATCAAAGAGATACTTTCAGACTGTGACGTGGATATCCGTTCAATGAAGGAAGCAGGTATCAATGTGGATATAGTGGAGGATGGGAAGACCTTTGAAGACAATGCGCTGATTAAGGCACGCGCAATAGCGGCACACACAGATGCAATTGTTCTCGCAGACGACTCAGGACTTGAGATTGACTATCTGAATAAGGAACCGGGAGTATATTCAGCGCGCTATATGGGCGAGGATACTTCCTATGATATTAAGAATCAGGCGATTCTCGACCGTTTGAAGGGCGTGCCGAAGGAGCAGCGCACGGCGCGGTTTGTCTGTGCGATTGCAGCAGTGCTTCCGGACGGGAAGACACTTGTGACACGGGAGACGATCGAGGGATATATCGGGGAATGTCCGGCAGGGGAGAACGGATTTGGATATGATCCGATCTTCTATGTGGATGAGTATCACTGCTCGACGGCGGAGCTGACAGAAGAGCAGAAGAATGAGATCAGCCACAGAGGAAAAGCGCTTCGTTCCATGAAGAAGCTGTTGCACGAGTACGGGTTTTAGCCTATGAAAATACTGGTTGTAAGTGATACGCACAGGAAACTTGAAAATTTAAAAGTTATCTTAGAGCGTGAGCAGCCGATGGATCTTCTGATCCATCTGGGTGACGCGGAGGGAGACGAGGACAGTATTGCGGAGATGGCGGGATGCCGGCTGGAGATCGTTGCGGGCAACAATGACTTTTTTTCCAATCTTCCACGGGAAAAGGAACTTCGCATCGGCAG
>ERZ779922.1530-NODE-1530-length-15808-cov-13.390084_pt1 | contig 15808 bp, 15 predicted proteins | sample MGYA00511544_ERZ779922 | MGnify/ENA primary metagenome ERZ779922 (study PRJEB29588, sample SAMEA2154516) | human gut metagenome | biome: human gut; feature: human-associated habitat; material: faeces | place: Denmark | collected 2008/2010 ... | reverse complement strand
AAGCGCCGCCATTGTAGTGCCGCCGCTGACAGCGACAATATGCTTTTTGCCGTCGCCCAGCAGCCTGCTTAAAATACGTGCGGCCGCACGGCCTATTTCGCGCTTAACAACTTCTTCCTGGTCGGAATCGCCGGGAATGATAACCACCCTGCCGATATTCAGCTTACTGCATAAAAGCTGTTCCAAAGAGTTAAGCCCCTGCAATTTGCGCACATAATCGGCAAGCTCCCGCAAAATATCCATGCCTTCCTCCGTTACCGTCATGCCGGACGAAGAAAAAACAAGCAGCCCACAGCCTTTTAAAAAATCAACCTGGGCGCGCAAAACCCTTTCGCTAAGCCCAAGCCTTACTGCCAAAGCACGCCTGCCAATCGGATGTTCGTGGCTGACCTGGCGCAGAATCTGATAACGCTGCACCAAAAGGTTGGTCAGTTCGGGAACAATTTTCTTTTGTAAATTGATAATACTATCCATAAGCCTTCACCTATCAGGTTTTGTCCCTCGTGGTCCTTTTTTAGTCCCACGATTTCTAAACAAAACAAATAAGAGTACCTTATTTGTAAATATTGTACCACATTAGGCGCAAAAAAAGAAGTAGAAAGATATTAAGGCGCAGTAAAATTTTAGGCGCGCGTTTTTATATAATAAACGGCCCGGTAACCGTAATGGTAAATGCACTGTCAAAACTGCGGCGGCTGAATTTAGGGCACTCTGTAAGAGAGTCCGGTTACTATTCCGGACGGAATCGGATGAGCCGCAGCATTTTGATGTGTTTATCAGGACGGTTACCGGGCTGTTTATCTGTTATATCATCACCTTTTTATAGAAAGCCATGCAAAGCAACTTTATTGTAATTAAATTTTTTGTTAGTAATATTATAAAACACGCAAAAAGCCAAAAGAGCGGTATTACCAAATGAAGTAACATTCAAAAATTTGGTTAATACCGCTCTTATGAAACTTTAGTTAAAAACAATATATCTTATTTTCTGTAATTTACAATTTCCGGGTTCATGTCGTGGTAATGCATACGCTTTTTGGCAACTTCTTCCCATTCGGTGCCGGGTTTGCCGTAATTTGCGTATGGGTCGATAGAAAGGCCGCCGCGCGGAGTAAATTTACCCCACACTTCAATATATTTAGGCTCCATCAGCTTAATCAGGTCTTTCATAATAATATTTACGCAGTCCTCATGGAAATCGCCATGGTTACGGAAGCTGAACAAATACAGCTTCAGCGATTTGCTTTCCACAAGCTTCATATCAGGCACATACGAAATATAAATGGTGGCAAAATCAGGCTGCCCTGTCATCGGGCACAGGCTGGTAAATTCCGGGCAGTTAAATTTTACAAAATAATCGTTGCCGGGATGCTTGTTAATAAACGATTCCAAAACCTCCGGCGCATAATCGGTTGGATAGTTGGTTTTATGCCCTAAAAGGCCGACGCCCTGTAATTCTTCTTTGGTTCTTCCAGATGTCATATTTATTTCCTTTCCGCCGCAATATTTGCGGCAAACGATTTTTCAAGCGCAGTTACAAGCGCTGCTCCGGCAAGGCCGCATACAAACTGCCCTACAAGCACAGAAGACGCCAGCAGCCAGTACGGCAAATCGAGCAGCACGGAAAGCCAAACCGGTACGCCTAGGCCGGGAATTAAAGTTATGGCAAACAAAATGCACCAGTTGCCGCAGCCGTATTTTTTGGCAAGCACGATAACAGAAGTGGTAACAATGCCTACAATGCCGCCGCCAATCATATCAAGAGGCCCAAGCCCGCCCATGATGGTATTGCTTATAACATTGGCTATGCCAAACGGCACAATCAAGAACGGAAAAATTGCACTTAAGCCATACATAGCTGTTGCAATGCGCACCTGATACTGCCCGAAGGCAAAAGTTTGCGTGCACATCATTACCGCAATGTACAAGGCTATGCAAATACCGGCAATAGTTAATTTTTGTGTTTGTGTGTATCTTTTCATATAAATCTCCTTTTAATCTTCGTATTTTAAGGGGTCCTGCACCCCGTTTGCCGCAAAGGCCGCTTTTCTGTCGATACAGGTTCCGCAGCTGCCGCACGGTTTTTCGCCGCCGCAGTAGCAGCTCCATGTAAGTTCGTAAGGCACTTTCAGCTGCAGGCCTGTTGCCACAATATCTTTTTTGCTTAAATTTACAAACGGCGCAATAAGCTGAACCTTACGCCCGCTGCCGATATATATGCCTTCATTCATTTTATTGTTAAAATCGCTGCTGCAATCCGGGTAAGCACTGCCTGCCGCGTCATCTGCGTGGGCGCCGTAATAAACAACACTGCAATTTTGCGCCAGTGCAATGCTTGCGGCTACGCTTAAAAACACGCCGTTGCGGAAAGGCACATAAGTGGATACCGGTTCACCATGCTGCTTTTTAATCTGCCCGGCATAAGATTCATGCGGAATTTCTTCGGTTGACTGCTGCAAAAGCGAGCAGTTGCTGTACGCAAAAACAGGCGTTAAATCAAGTTTTATCAGCTGCGTATTATAATATGCTGCTATTTTTTCCGCCGCCGCAAGTTCCTTGCTGTGTTTTTGCCCGTAATACAATGCCAGCGCGATAACCTCGCTGTATTTTTCTTTGGCAACGGCAAGGCAGGTTGTACTGTCTACCCCGCCGCTTAATAGTACCAGTGCTTTCAAAATTATGCCTCCGTAAAATAAAAAATCCGTCTGGCTACAGACATATGCATAACAATATAAAGGCCGCTTATGCGGCACACGCCCGTAGTTTTGTTTAGGGACTGGATGGTTCCGAACAGTCCTATTAAGTTACTTAAACATTATAACCAAAAAATTTATATTTGACAAGCAAAAAATAAAAGACAGCAGGCAAATTAAACTGCTGTCTTTTAAAATGGAGAATTTCAAAATTACTGCCGTTTTTTAGGCAGAACAAAGGTTATCGTTGTACCAACACCGGGTTCGCTTTCAAGCTCTACCCTGCCTTTATGGAACAGCACGCCGTGCTTTACTATGGAAAGCCCAAGCCCCGTGCCGCCAATTTCTTTGGAATGGCTCTTGTCCGCTCTGTAAAAGCGTTCAAAAACGCGTTCCCTGTCGGCTGCGCCAATGCCAATGCCGGTATCGCTTACGCTGACAGTTACTTCTTCGCTGCCGTCCTGCACTTTAACATCAACTTTGCCGTTGTCTTTGTTGTATTTTATCGAATTATCGACAAGATTATACAAAACTTCGCTTAAAATAGACTGCACACCGCAAACACATGCGCTGCTGCCATTTACGTTAAGCGTTACGCCTTTGGTCTGTGCTTTATGTTTCAAACGTAAAGTTACCGACTGCGCAAGTTTAAGCAAATCAACATCTTCAAACTCATCCAGCGTTTTGTTTTCGTCCAGGCGGGAAAGCTCCATGATATTCTGAATAAGCTCTATCATATTGCCCGCTTCGGCGTGGATACGTTCCAAAAAGCGCTGCTTGTCCTCGTCCTTTACAAGGCCGTTTTTCATTATCTCGGCATAGCCCAAAATAGATTGCAGCGGGGTTTTAAGTTCGTGCGAAACATTGGCACTGAACTCGCGGCGCAGTTTTTCAGCTGTCATTTTTTCGGTAACGTCATAAATTAAAATAACGCTGCCGCTGCCGTTTACACTGCTGCCAGAAAGCTGGTAAAAATGCCCGTCTTTTTCGTAAAGCCCTTCGCCCTTACCTGCCTGCGAAACCTTCTGCAAAAGGTCCTGTACCTCCTGCGCACGGTCAACAGTTAAAATATTCCTGCCAATAACCTCTTTAGCGCTGAAGCCAAAAATTTTAGCCGCACTTTCGTTAATAAACAGCACATTCTGCTGCCCGTTTAACAAAACAAGCCCCTCATTCATGTTATTGGTAATAATGGTAAGTTCTTCCTGTTTGCCGCGCAGCTTTTTAAGGTTTTTGCTCAGCTGGCGTTTCTGCTTGGCTATACGCGTTAAAAACGGAGCAAGTTCATCATAGGTTTCGTTGTCCAACGGCTCGTCAAGGTTAACCTGGTCAAGAGGCTTAATAAGGTTAAACGTAACCCTGCGCGCCACAATGCTTGCCAAAAACGCAACCACAATTACAATGCCGCCCATTATCGGCAGCATTTGCAGCACCGATTTGTAAATGCTGTCAATAGTACGTGCAAGGCGCAGTATTTTACCGTCCTCAAGGCGTACGGCATAATAATACGTTGTTTTGTCAAGCGTATCCGAAAAACGCTCTGCTTCGCCCGCGCCAACGGCAACAGCTTCCATAATTTCCTGCCTCATGGCATGGTTTTCAAGCGTTTTTGCTTCTGCCTGATTGTCAAAAAGCACTATACCGTCTTTGTCTATAAGCGTTATACGCACATTGCTGCCGTTTTCGGCTGCAATTTTATTTAAAAAGTCATTACCGCCGCTTTCCAGCCCCATGCTGATATAGCGTGCTTCCTGTGCAAGCTCTTTTTTTGTTTCGTTAAAATAATCCTGCGAAACAAGAAAAGTTATCAAGCCCGATGCCACAAGCACTGCCATTGCAGCCAGCGCCACCAGCGCGCGGAAAATTTTATTTTTCATGCTCCGCACCTATACGGTAGCCAACGCCGCGCACGGTTTCAATAACCGTACTGGCGCTGCCGAGTTTTTGCCTGAGTGTGCGGATATGCACATCGACGGTTCTGGTTTCGCCTGCAAAATCATAGCCCCAGATATCGGTTAAAAGCTGTTCGCGGGTAAAAACCTGTCCCGGGCGTTCCATAAGCTTATGCAGAACTTCAAATTCTTTATAAGTCAGCACAACTTCTTCACCGTTTACAAAAACCATGTGGCGGGCAATATCCATGGTAATCAGGCCGTTGGTAAGCTCGCTCGATTTGTCTTCTTTTACATAACGGCGCAGCACCGCTTTAACACGCGATACCATTTCCATCATGCCGAACGGTTTGGCAATATAATCGTCTGCACCGCTGTCAAGCCCGTGTACTTTGTCGAACTCCGAACCTTTGGCCGTAGCCATGATAACAGGGATGTCCGCAGTGCGCTTATCACGGCGCAGGCGTTTTAATATAGCCATACCGTCCTCGCCCGGCAGCATAATATCAAGAATTATCAGCTGCGGCAATACGGTTTCCAGCGCTTTAAAAAGTTCATCGCCGCTTTCCAGCCCCAACGCCGGAAAACCGGTAGATTTTAAAGTATAAACTTCAAGTTCGCGGATATTAGGATCGTCCTCCACGCAAAATATCATGTATGCTGTCCTCCTCAAGCGTTCCGGTTATCATAAACAATACCCATTGCGAGATATTTACAGCATGATCACCGATTTTTTCAAAATATTTGGCAATCATCAGATAATCAATGGCCTGTTCGCCGCTGTCCTGAGAATTGCGGATAATCTGAATCAGCTCATGTTTGGACTGGGCAAACAATTTGTCAACCTGGTCATCATCACGTTCAACCTGCTGGGCAGTACGGATATCGCTTTTTACAAAAGCATCCAGAGTATTGGATACCATCTTTTTGGTAGCGGCAGCCATTTTTTTAAGAATGCTTGTGTCATAGTCCATTCTTAAATTATCCTGGTTTAAAATTTCGGCAATGTTGCCTGCAACTTCGCCGATACGGCGCATATCGGTTACCATTTTTAATGCAGAAGAAATCTGGCGCAGGTCGGAAGCAACCGGCTGCTGTTTCAAAAGCAGGTTAATGCAGATGTTTTCCAGTTCTCTTTCTTTTTCTTCTGTTTTTTTGCTTAAAATAATGATATCCCTCGATACTTCATCAGTAGGGTTATCAAGCGCATTTGCAACTTTTTCCAGAGCGTTTTCGCACAGTGTGCCCATTACGATAAGTTCCGTATTGAGCTGCTCCATCTGTGCCATAAATCTGCTTCTTACCATCAGCCGAACCTCCCTGTAATGTAATCTTCCGTCTTTTTCTCTTTCGGATTGCTGAACAGCGTTTCAGTGTCATTAAACTCAATAACCTCACCCAGAAGGAAGAAGGCTGTTTTATCGGAAATACGCACTGCCTGCTGCATATTGTGCGTTACTATAACAATAGTATAATTCTGTTTTAATTCTACTGCAAGGTCTTCAATTTTTAAAGTTGAAATCGGGTCAAGGGCGGAAGTAGGTTCGTCCATTAAAAGCACTTCGGGCTGTACGGCAAGGGCGCGTGCAATGCACAGGCGCTGCTGCTGACCGCCGGAAAAGCCCAGCGCACTTTTGTCAAGGCGGTCTTTAACTTCGTCCCAGATGGCTGCTTTGCGCAGAGAATCTTCAACAATGTCATCCAGTTTGCTTTTGGAATGAATGCCATGGGTTCTCGGACCGAAAGCAATGTTATCATAAACGCTCATCGGAAACGGATTAGGCTTCTGGAACACCATGCCCACGCGTTTGCGGAGCATGTTAACATCGTCATTCAGGTAAATATCATCGCCGTTAAGCAAAACTTTGCCTGTTACACGGCACCCTTCAACCAAATCGTTCATACGGTTCAGGCAGCGCAGCAAGGTGGATTTGCCGCAGCCGGAAGGCCCGATGAATGCAGTGATTTCTTTTTCACGGATATGCATGTTGATATCCTTCAATGCGTGAAATTCGCTGTAATATAAATCGAGGTTTTGTATAGTAATTTTATCTTCCATCTCAGTTCCCTTTCATCAATTTACGTGCCAAATAAGAAGAAGCCGCGTTAATGGCAATTACAATTACAACAAGTATAACAGCTGTTGCATAAGCCTGTTTCATAAAAAGGCCTTCGCTGGCAAGTACGTACATATGCACCGCCAGAGTACGGCCGGACGAAAATACGTTGTGCGGCAGCGCTGCTACGGTACCGGAGGTATACATAAGCGCTGCGGTTTCGCCTACAATACGGCCAATGCCGAGAATTACGCCTGCCAGAATGCCGGGAATGGCAGAAGGCAGAACAATTGCAAATACCGTGCGCAGTTTGCCGGCGCCAAGGCCGTAGCTGCCTTCGCGGTAACTATCGGGAATTGCTTTTAACGCTTCTTCGGTAGTTCGCATAATCAGCGGCAAAATCATAATTGCAACCGTGCAGGAACCTGCTAAAAGCGAGTAGCTCCATTTTAAATAGGTTACAAAGAACAGCATGCCGAACAAACCGTAAACAATGGAAGGAATACCGGACAAAGTATCTGCCGTAACCCTTACCACGCCGACAATTTTATTATCGCGGCTTGCGTATTCAACAAGGTAAATTGCTGCAAAGATGCCCAGCGGCGTGGCTATTGCCAGAGCCAGCAGCACCATGATAACGGTATCTACCAAAGCAGGGAAAAGTGAAACGTTTTCCGTATTATATTCAAAAGCAAATAAATCTAAATTAATGTTCGGAATACCCTGCAAAATAATGTAGCCCAACAAAAAGGCCAGCGACAGGAATGTAATTACTGCCGAAACTATTACGCATACAAGTAATGTCATGGACACAGGGTCGCGCCCGTACCTGTACAGCGTTTTGCTTAAAGAACTGCTGCTCATTGCTGTACCACCTTACCCTTCAGATACGAGAACGTTAAATTGATAATGAGAATAAATATGAAAAGCACAACCGCCGTTGCAATAAGCGCGTCGCGGTGCATATCGGCTGCGTAGCCCATTTCAATAACTATATTGGTCGTCATTGTACGCACGCCTTCAAGCAGCCCCTGCGGCATACGTGCCTGGTTACCCGCAACCATAATTACTGCCATTGTTTCGCCAACCGCACGGCCAAGGCCCAGAATAATAGCCGCCATAATGCCGGATTTGGCAGCCGGCACAATCGTAAAAAATACGCTGCGTACATGCCCTGCGCCAAGTGCCAGAGCACCTTCGTAATAGCTGTTTGGCACTGCCCTGAGTGCAGCTTCGGCAACGCTGATAAGGGTCGGCAGAATCATCATGGCCAAAAGCAGTGAAGCCGTAAGCATGCTGCTGCCGGTGCCGCCAATGTTGTCGCGGATAAAAGGAACCATTACCACCAGGCCGAAGAAGCCATAAACAACGGAAGGAATACCGGCCAGAAGTTCAACTGCCGGTTTTAAAAATCTGTAAATGCTGTCCGGGCAGAAACGAGCCATAAAAACAGCGGTTAAAATGCCGATAGGCACGCCGACAACGATAGCGCCCAGAGTAACATAAGCGCTGCCCAGTATCATCGGCAAAATGCCGTACAAATCGTTATTAGGCCGCCATGTTTCGCCCAGGAAAAATTCAGTTACGCCAATTTTGCCTATTGTCGGCAGGCCGTTGCCGAACAAAAATACGCAAATCATTGCAACAAGGGCAATGGATGCGCATGCCGCCAGCAAAAAGACAAGGCGCATTATTTCTTCTTTACCTGTTTTCATAAACCCTCACAATTTCCATCAATAATAATTTTCTGCATTATTATAATTAACGGTTGCCCGGTGAAAGGCAACCGTTAAAATTTGCTGTATTGTCGATATTAAAGCTGAATGTGAATTACAGTTTGTTCCATTCGGTTGCTTTACCGGTGAAGATATCTGCAACCTGAGCTTTGGTGAGATTATCAACCTTGTTGGCTTTGTTTACTACAACTGCAATGCCGTCGGTAGCAATAACGGTGTTTTTAACGCCTGCATCAAGTTCGCTCTGTTTCAGTTCGCGGGAAGCCATGCCGATATCGCATACGCCGTTGATTGCAGACTGAACGCCGGTGGTGGAGTCGCTCTGCTGAACTTCGATGTTAACATCCGGATTCAGTTTTACATAAGCTTCTTTAAGTTTTTCCATAACAGGAGTTACGGAAGAAGAACCGGCTACAACAATTTTGCCGCTCTGTTTGCTGCCTTTGTATGCTTCAGCTTTGTCGCTGCCAATGTAACCGTTTTTGGAAACTACTTCCTGGCCTTCTTTGGACATGATGAAGGAAATGAAGTCCTGAGCAACAGCGCTTACGCCGTCTTTAGTTACAATGTTGAACGGACGGGCAACTTTGTAAGTGCCGGATTTAATGTTTGCTGCGCTTGCTTCTGCGCCGTCAATTTTCAGTGCTTTAACGGTATCGTTTAAAGAACCGAGGGAGATATAGCCGATAGCGTCTTTATTGCCAGCAACGGTGGTCATCATAACAGCGGTACTGTTGGTGATGGAAGCATCCTGAGTGGTCATATCAACTTTTTTGCCGTCGTCACCTTTCTTTTCAATGCCGAAAAGTTCGATGAATGCGCCGCGGGTGCCACTGCCGTCTTCACGGGAGATTACAACGATTTTGCCGCCTGCTGCCGGAGCTGCTTCTTCTTTTTTCTCGCCGCCGCAGCCGGTGAATACAGCTGCACTCATAACTGCCAACATAACGCCTGCAATAAGTTTTTTGTTCATTTTCATAATTACATAAGCCTCCAGATTTTTAATTTGCTTTTGATTTGCTTTATTTAATTGCTATGGTTAAATAATACTGACCAAACATTAAATCTGTTAGAGGAGAAATGTTAAATCTATGTAAAACGGCTCTATTTTTTGGCAATTTTTTATAAAAAACATTACATTTTTATTCCGTTATATAAAAACGGCCGGTTATATTTTAACCGGCAGCACAAATTTCTTAACATAAATAAATTTATATGCTAAACTGTAAACAAGTAAAGGAAACGGAGTGATAACTATGTCATCAGCAGATACTAAAGCCCATAAAACCGGCCCGGCGCGTCTTTTAACCGATGAAGATGTTTCAGCCTTGGAGGCTTTTGATGAAGGCTATGAAGCCTATTTTGGCAAAATGATTGATTATCTTGATAAATTTGTGGAACGTAGCGTAAAAGAAGGCCGCTTTACAGAGCAGCAGGCAGCGGAAGACCTGGAGCTTTCCCTGTGGTACGGCTTTGCCTACAACAATCTTGATATTTACCCTGCCTATTACCGCTCACTTGAGATAATGAAGCCCGCAGAAAAAAATGCCAAAGGCTGCGGCGCGTGGTACTACCGCTATTCTATTGCGCTTACATACTGCGGCAAACCTGCCGAAGCCATGGAATATGCCGAAAAAGCAGTAACGGAAGAACCGACATATCCGTGGGGCTGGTTACAGGCAGCAAAGCTGCGTTATCACTTCGGCTCTACGGAAGGCGCATTGCAGGCCATTGAAGAAGGCTTAAAGCTTGTGCCTGACGATTACGAATTTTTAACGCTGCGTAAGGAAATCGGCCTCGGTTATACTTTGGAACAGCTTGAATACCACTGGATTGGGCCGGAACAGGACAAAAAGCTTCAAGCCGGGCTTGATAAGGACGCCGACGAAAAACAACGCTCCATTGCCGGCATCATAAAAAACGAAGAACAATTCAACAAAATTAAAATGCTGTTTGCGCCGCAGGACTGGGAAGCCGACTCTCCCTTCTGCCATGGGCTGATAGAACTGAACAACATTAAATTCCGCGTTATGTTCCGCATGAACGAAGCGGCAATGTCCAAATTAAATTTTGACTGGCTGGCTGCACAAAAGGATATTATAGCCATGCACTATTTGCAGCGCCCCTGCGGCAGCGGCATTTGCCAGCTTGTGCTTGTCGTGTTCAACCTTGATTACAGCATTACCCTTGTTTACTACGACCCTGCCAAAGACAGGCATTATGAAATAAGCACTCCCAAAGAAGGAGCGCTTGATTCGCCGGTAATGCTGAATATGGAATTTCCGGACGAAGAAATAGACAACAACAGTTTGAATTAATAAAAGTTTAAGTTAATAAAAGTTTGGATTAATCATTAAAAAAATCCTGTCTGCATACTTTAACGGTATACAGACAGGATTTTTAATTTTATTTTTTCTTTTTGCCAAGGTAAGCGGCTTTGATTTCAGGATTTTCCAAAAGTTCGGCACCGGTGCCGCTCATGGTAATTTTGCCTGTTTCAAGCACGTAGGCACGGTGTGCAACTTTCAGCGCCATATTGGCGTTCTGTTCAATCAAAAGTATCGTCATGCCTTTGGAATTGATGTACTGAATAATGTTGAAAATATCTTTAATAATCAGCGGCGCAAGGCCAAGCGAAGGTTCGTCCATCATCAAAAGTTCCGGACGCGACAACAGCGCCCTGCCTACAGCCAGCATCTGCTGCTCGCCGCCGGAAAGCGTACCGGCCATCTGCCAGCTGCGCTCCTGCAAACGCGGGAACATTTCATATACCCAGTCGATATCCTTTTGAATACCTTCTTTATCGCTGCGCATGTATGCGCCAATCTGCAAATTTTCCAGCACTGTAAGGTTAGGGAATATGCGGCGCCCTTCCGGCACCAGCGTTAAACCTTTTTTTACAATCTGCTGCGAATTAAGCCCGGTAATATTATCGCCGTTATAAACTATTTTCCCGCTTTTGGGCTTTACAAGCCCTACTATGCTGCGCAGCAGTGTGCTTTTGCCTGCACCGTTGGCACCGATAAGGGTAACAATCTGCCCTTTCGGCACTTCAAGCGAAATACCCTTTAAGGCTTCAATGCCTCCGTAGGATACGACAAGATTTTCTACTTTAAGCATCTTCATCCACCCCCAGGTAAGCATCAATAACCCTCTGGTTATTTTGAATTTCTTCAGGCGTGCCTTTGGCAATGGTCATGCCGAATTCCAGCACATAAATGCGGTCGGAAATTTCCATAACCAAATCCATATGATGTTCAATCATAAATACCGTTAAATTGTATTCTTTATGAATCTGGCGGATAAATTCCGTAAGTTCTTCCGTTTCCTTTGGGTTCATACCGGCCGCAGGCTCATCAAGCAATAGCAGGCGCGGCCTGGTTGCCAGTGCACGCACAATTTCCAGGCGGCGCTGCTGGCCGTAAGGCAGGCTCGAAGCCTTTTCGTTGCGCAAATCCCACAAGCCTACTTCCTGCAAAAGTTTTTCGGTATTACGGTGCATTTGTTTGGCTTCTTTCATGTACCACGGCAGATGCAGTGTTGCCGAAAGAAAATCTGATTTTAAATGCAGATGGTTTGCAATCAGCACATTTTCATAAACCGTTAAATCTTTAAAAAGCCTTATATTCTGGAAAGTACGGGCAATGCCAAGTTTGGCAATTTCACTCGGGCGCTGGCCGGTAATATCAATATCCTGCCCCTGCGCATCGGTGTAAATAACTTTGCCTTCGGTAGGCGTATAAACGCCGGTAATCATGTTAAAAGCCGTTGTTTTGCCGGCACCGTTAGGGCCAATCAAAGCAATAATTTCATGGTCATTAATTTCTATGTTCAGTTTATAAACAGCGGTTACACCGCCGAACTGCATGGTAATATCATTGGTTTTTAAAATCATTGCGCAGCCCCTTTCCGCTTAATAAAGCCAAGAGGATTTTTTACAAAATTAATGGCTTTCTGCCAGGAAAATTCCCGCGTGCCCATAATGCCGTGGCGCCAGAACAGTACGCATACCATTAAGAGTACGGAGAAAATAACCATACGGAAGCCCGGGCGGAACAGCGGAATATCCATGCCGAACAGCATCAGCGGTTCATCGAAGAAACGCAGGTATTCCAGTCCTGCCGTTACGATAATGGCGCCAATTGCGCTGCCGGTAATGCTGCCCATGCCGCCAAGCACGATAATCAGCAAAAAGTTATAAGTAAGCGTAAAGAGGAAGTTTTTCGGGTCAACCGTGCCTAAAAGCGCACCGTACAAACCACCGCCGATACCGGCAAAAAAGGCGCTTACCATAAAGGCAAGGTTTTTATGCCAGAACAGGTTAATGCCCATTGCTTCGGCAGCAATTTCGTCCTCACGGATGGCTTTAAACGCCCTGCCGTAAGAAGAATTAACCAAAAGAGTAATAAATACAAAGCTGATAAGCGTTACAAGGAAGATATAGCGCACGTCGTTCAGCGGCGGAATATCTTTAATGCCCAGCGCGCCGTTGGTAATGCTCTGCGCGTTGGTAATCCAGATACGGATTATTTCAGAAAAGCCGAGCGTTGTTACTGCAAGGTAGTCACCGCGCAAACGCAGCACCGGCGTACCAATCATAAACGCAAACAGCGCGGCAAGCACGCCGCCCAAAAGCAGCGCCGCCCACAGCGGCAGTTCTATATCCGCAATAAGCGGGTTCATAGGCACAGCATAAAAAACATTTTCCCTGTATTCAACAGGTACGGTAAAAATACCTACTGTGTAAGCGCCAATGGCCATAAAGCCTGCCTGCCCCAACGAAAACTGACCAACAAAGCCGTTGGTTAAGTTCATGGAAAGGCCGATAATGGCATATACAAGGCACAAATTAACAATTCTGCGGATATAAGAGTCCATTTCCTCCTGAACGAAAAACGCAAGCCCGAAAAGGACAATTATGCCGGCTATGGTTAACAAAGCATCTCTTTTTTTCGTCATAATTACACCTTCTCCGTTGTTTTTTCGCCCAAAAGGCCAGTAGGTTTATAAAACAGAATAACAATAAGCACAATAAAAGCAAAAGCATCACGGTAACCGCTTAAATCCGGGAAGAAAGCTACAATTAAAATTTCGCCAAGGCCCAGAATAAAGCCGCCGAGCACCGCGCCCTTAATATTGCCTATGCCGCCGATAACAGCTGCTATAAAGCATTTCAGGCCGGGCATAACGCCCATCATCGGCGTAATGCCGGGATAGCGGATGCCGTACATGATAGCGCCGATTGCTGCCAGCGCCGAACCTATAATAAAGGTAATGGAAATAACATTATCAATATTAATGCCCATTACTCTGGCAATTTCATAATCTTTGGAAACCGCACGCATGGCCATGCCTGTTTTGGTATGGTTTACAATGTGCAGCAGCACTACAAGACTGATAATAGTTACAACAGGAATTACAAGGCAGATTGCCTGAATTTCTATGCCGCTAACGCTGATGTTCTGCGACAGGAGCGGCACATCCGGGAAACGCATCGGGCGTCCGCTGAAAAGATAGTTGGCAAGGTTTTCCAGCAAAAACGATGCGCCGATAGCGGAAATTAAAATAGAATTTTTAGGCGCTTCACGGAGCGGGCGGTAAGCACTGCGCTCTATTAACACACCAAGCAGCGCCGTCATAATAATTGTTATGATAAAAGTAAAATACCACGGAATATGAAAAGCCGTAATTCCGAAAAAAGCAAAATAACATGCCATCATTACAATGTCGCCATGGGCAAAGTTAATCATCAGCAAAATGCCGTATACCATTGTATAGCCTATTGCTATCAATGCGTACAGGCTGCCGAGCGATATTCCGTTAACCATGTGCTGCACAAAGCTCAGCGCCGACATGTTGGCAATAGCGTCAAAAAACTCCATAAGGGCACCTCATAACCAAAAAACTGCTCCCTTCCCTCAAAGGAAGGGAGCACCTTTTACTTAAATTTTAAATCACTTAGCTTCTACGTAATCTTTAAAGGTAAATTTGCCGTCTTTAACGGTTTTAATAACAACGCCTTTAATCGGGTCGCCGTTTTCATCAAGCGTGGTCATGCCAGTTACACATTCAAGGTCTTTGGTTGCGGCAATCGCATCGCGGATTTTAACGGTATCGGTTGCAGTACCTGCTTTTTCAATGCCGCTTACGGCAATCAGGTAAGCATCATAAGCCATTGCGGTTAAAGCGGACGGTTCGCCGTTGTATTCTTTAGTGTAAGCATCAAGGAATTTCTTAGCTTCTTCGGTGCTTGCTTTTTCGCGGTCAAACGCGGTGGAAAGTGCTACGCCTTCAACATCTTTGCCGCCTACATCAATAAATTCCTGAGTTTCCCAGGTATCGCCGCCCATGAACTGTGCGTCAATGCCAAGCTGGCGTGCCTGTTTAACCAAAAGCGCAGATTCTGTGAAGTTGCCGGGTGCAAATACTGCGTCCGGGTTCAAAGCTTTAATATTGGTTAAAATAGCGGTAAAGTCTTTATCGCCGGTCTGGTAGTTGGCAACATCAACAATGCTGTTTTCGTCGCCGGTCAGTTTAACAAACTCTTCGCGGAAGAATTTTGCAAGGCCTACAGAGTAGTCATTGGAAACTTCCTGTACAATGGCAACTTTCTTAAAGCCGTTCTGGTGTGCATATTCTGCCATTACCTTGCCCTGGAACGGGTCGATAAAGCATGCACGGAAGTAATAATCGTTGTTTGCGGTTACCTGCGGATTGGTGCAGCTTGTGCCAACAGCAGGAACTTTGTTTTCTTTAACTATATTGCCAGCAGCCATAGAAAGGGAAGAACCGTAAGAACCAACCAGCACGCTTACTTTATCCTTTTCAATAAGGCGTGCCGCAACGGAAGCAGCTTCTGCTTTGTCGGATTTGTTGTCGGCTACAACCAGTTCAACTTTTTTGCCCAAAACTTCGGGATGCAGTTGATTTGCTAGTTTAATGCCACGCAGTTCCAGTTCGCCGCCGGCGGCATTATCGCCTGTCAGCGGTAAAAATACGCCAACCTTCACTACATTCTGGTCGGCAGCTTTTTCTTCGCCGCCGCAGCCGGTAAACAGGCCCATAGCCAAAGCCGAAACAGCCATAACGGATAATAATTTCTTGAATTTCACTTTGCATCTACCCCTTCTTTACTGCTTTTACAGTTTTGTAACTAACTTGTGTAAAATTATAACACCAAAGTGCACTTGTGACAAGATTGTAAAGTTAGCGTAAATTTTAACAGTATTTTGTTTTTATTTTGACATTTTTTTGTAAATTTGTTGCGGCAGCGCCGTGGATATTTTCTAATTTCTTCTATTTTTGTTTGTATAAGATGTACTTTAAAGAAAAGTCCTTTTGGACACGTCCACTGTTAAAAGACACGTTTTGAAAGAATTTTCTAAAAAATTTTTATTATGATATATTTTTCATTGGCAAGAGAGACAACA
>ERZ779922.1518-NODE-1518-length-15888-cov-6.843555_pt1 | contig 15888 bp, 11 predicted proteins | sample MGYA00511544_ERZ779922 | MGnify/ENA primary metagenome ERZ779922 (study PRJEB29588, sample SAMEA2154516) | human gut metagenome | biome: human gut; feature: human-associated habitat; material: faeces | place: Denmark | collected 2008/2010 ... | reverse complement strand
TTAAAAGAAGAATTTGAAAAATGAAAAAGTACATTGGAACAAAACAGATTGAAGCAGAACCTATGACAATGGGCGAGGCTTATGAAAGAGATTTATTACAAGTTGGCAGAGTGCCTGATGCAGAGTATGCAAAGCGCATGGGTTATCACGTTAAATATGCTGACGGGTACGAGAGTTGGTCGCCAGCGGAACCGTTTGAGGAGGCGTATAAACTCGCCGATACATCACTTGACCGTATGCAGATAGAAGCCGAAGAAGTCAATGGAAGATATGTAAAGTTAGCCGCTTTCATAGATTCAGGGAAAATGGATGAAGTCGTTAATGATATGTACAACAAGTGTTTACTGGAAATGCAGTGTTGTACAATGTTCGACTATATACGGCTTCTTGATACTCGCATACAGCGTATGCAAGGTTCTGATGGTGCAAAAGTAATAAAGATGAATTTTGGTATGGCTATTATGGCTCTCAAAGCAGGTTTTCCAATTCGTAGAAGCGGTTGGAACGGAAAAGGATTAATGGTGTTCAAACAGATCCCAGCACATATTGATAGTGATATTATCCCCAAGATGCAATCTATTCCGCAATCAGCAAAAGACCTTATTCTGAAAGGCAAGGGCTTTATTGACTACACAAGCCAGAGTCTTATTTACAATGAGAATACCGGACGCGCTGATTCATGGGTTCCGTCTATCAGTGATGTATTTGCAGAAGATTGGGGGATTGTGGAATGATAGTAACTACCGACATAGGAAACATCCTCTACCGGGACTGCAAGGCTTTCGGAATAGATCTAGTGCCTGATGGTGAAACGCTGACGGGTGAATTGAAGTCCGAAAGGATTGTCATCCACACGAAGAAACAACAGCCGGGAAAGTATTGGAAGAAATCTTTCGCAGAAGTGAATCTATGTGTACCCAATTTAAGCGAGAATGAAGCGAACACAATCCGGCTTAACGAACTCGAAAGAAAGGCTGGCAAGCTGCTTGATGATGTAGTAAGCACCTATGACGGTACAACCTATCGTTATTCTATCGAATCAATTGGCACGGAAGCGGATACAGCTTTGAAATGCCATTACGTGAATGTGATAATTTTATTTGAAGTAATAAATGTAAAACTATAAGATTATGATTTCAGCAGTAGGAATAAAAAGAATCTTGTTTGCCGACATTGATAAGGTAACGGCAGACTTTACCCCCGATATCGCAAAGACTTTGATTCAAGCCGCTATCAAAGCGAAAGATGAGGTTTTGAATGTACACGGGGAAACGTGGCAGATTGAGGAAACGGAAGCCTCTGTCACCGGGTACAAGAACCAATTAACGGGAAAGAATTACCGTTACGATGATGTGCCGGGAGAAGTATCGCCCGCTTTCTCTATCGGACAATATGACTGGAAGACCAAGAAAGCGTTCATGGGTGGCGATGTTATTCAGGCAACATCTAAAGATGTAGGTTGGAAGCGTGCTTTGGATAAAGTTATTATCAACAAAGCATTGTTCTGTCTGACCGATGATGATGTCTGGTTCATCTTCCCAAAATGCCGTATTGTTTCCCGTGAAGCCAATACGGATAAGGCAATTGCAATCGCTGTAAAAGGCTTGGTGCAGGAACCGGGAATCAAAGGTGTTTCTTCTGAGTATAACTATGAAGAGGGGCAGATTAAAGCTTTGCAGGCATGAACTACAGTAACCATTGTACCTACTCCTTCCGATGCGACCGTAAAGCTGGACGGTGTAACGGTCAAGTCAAAGCAGGTGAATGCTGGGGCTACCGTTCACTATGAAGTGTCGAAAGTGGGGTACGTCACTCAGTCAGGAGATATTAAAACCACTCCTTCTGAAGTTGATACCACTCTTAAAAAAGAGATAACATTGGTAAAAGCACAAGAGTGATAACCGGGGGATGGATATATACCATTCCCCCTTTTAGTTTAAGAATATGAATCAAGCAGCAAAAACGGTTTCTGATGCTTTGTTAGGGCTGGATTTCATGAATGTGGAGATAGGAGGGATGGTTTATACCATTAAACCTCCTACAATTAAAATTATCTGTCGTGCCATTCATCATTTTTCCAATATCGGCATGACTGGAGATAATGTCATGGAAGCTATTAAAGAGCTTCCTGAAGCTACTGAAGATATGCTGAAAGGTATTTCATGCTTCATCTGCGGGAATGATAGTTTGGTCAAAGAATTGGAGAACGGCACTTTTGAAGAAGTCAAAGATGCCTTGGAAGTCTGTTTCTCTATGATGGATATTTCGGCTTTTCAGTGTGTCAGCTCGATGAGGAACGTGTCGATGCTGGCAGCAAGACCGAAACAGTAGGAAACACAACGTTCTTCGGGCAGATAGCCCATTTGATTGACACGCTGCATCTGAGTTATACAGAAGTGTTTGAGATTATCCCTTATCGGAATCTGCTGATGATGCAACGGGATAAATTACGCGCAGTATATGGTGGTCAGAAGGTGAATAGAATCAGTGGTAAGGAATTGGCTAATCGTAGGAAAAAGAAATAGATATGTCAAAATTATATTTTAAGATAGGTAGTGACTGGGAAGAAGTTGTAAGACTTCGTAATGAAATTGCAAAATTAAAGCAGGAGTTAATGAGCATGGATGGCACGCAGACTCCTGCTGCTTTCAAGGCTTTGAATGCCCAACTTGCTGTATCCAACCAAAGATTGGATGAGTTGGTGACTAATGCAGCCAAAGCTGGAGCGGAGATGGAAACGGGATTCAAAAGGAAAATCTTCGATGCTTCTCAGGTCGTGAATGGATTGTCGGAAAAAATAACATTTCAACGTGGAACTATCCAACAATTGAAAAATGAATTGTCCGGTCTTAAAGACAAGTATCGTGAAGCATTAAAACAGGATGGTGATACTTCTTCCTTAGAAGCTAAAATAAGGTCTACAAATGAAAAATTGAAAGAGCAAAAAAGTTCTTTATTTAACCTTACCCAGGAACAGGCTAACGCCCGCTTGTCAGTAAAGAAGCTCCGCGATGAATATGCTTTGTATCGGCAAGATGGTGAAAAAAATGTAGATGTAACTAAGCAGGTGGAACAAGCCATGTCTAATATGGGTAAGAAACTGCTGGGAGGTTATTCAATCAAAGAATTCTTGTCAAGTATGATTCGTGTTCGTGGCGAATTTCAATCCATGCAGACCGCTATTGAGACTATGGTTGGAAAGGATATGGCAGGGCAACTGATTCCGCAAATCAAGGAGCTGGCTAAGATTTCTCCACTTACTATGTCAGATATGGTTGGAGCAGAAAAGATGATGCTTGGATTTAACATACAAGCAGAAGACACTATCAAATACTTGAAAGCCATTAGTGATATTTCTATGGGGGAATCCAGTAAGTTCAATTCGCTAACTTTGGCATTTTCACAGATGTCAGCAGCGGGTAAACTTATGGGGCAGGATTTGAATCAAATGATAAACGCTGGATTCAACCCGTTACAGATTATCTCCGAAAAGACCGGAAAATCTATCGCAACTTTGAAAGATGAAATGTCCAAAGGTGCTGTTTCCGCTGAAATGGTTCAACAGGCATTCATTGATGCAACTTCCGCAGGTGGTAAGTTCTATAATATGTCTGAGAATGCCTCAAAGACTATCAATGGTCAGTTGTCTATGATGCAGGATGCTTTGGATTCCGTGTTTAACGAATTGGGAACAAAGTCGGAAAGTGTTATCATGGACGGTATTCAAATGACAACTTCGTTGATTCAGAATTATGAAACAGTAGGTAAGATCTTGGCTGGATTAGTGGTTACTTATGGTACATACCGGACCGCAGTGATGCTTGTTACTGCTGCCGAAAGTAAACATACTCTTGTGGAGATTGGACTTACCAATGCCCGTTTATTGGCACGAAAAGCGCAGTTAGCTTTAAACGCTGCAATGCTTACCAATCCTTATGTAGCTTTAACTGTCGTTATCGGTGGGCTTGCTACTACAATGTGGGCAATGTCTGATAGTACAACTGCTGCCGCCCGTGCTCAAAAAGAATATAACGGCATTAAAGATGCAGCATTTAAAAAAGAACAGGAACACAAGCTGAAAATCGAAGAATTATTAACGGCTGCTCGTGATGAGAGTTTGGCTACTCTTACTCGGCAAAAATCATTAGAAGAACTTCGTAAAGAATATCCTAAAATTTTCGAACAATACGATATTGAAAAGCTAAAGTTGGAGGATATCTTAAAGTTGAAGCAAAAAATAAACGAAGAAGATTCAAGGCGTTCTGTTCAAGGCAGGAGAGATGATTATAATGCTCTAAAACAAACGATTACTAACCAACGGAGATATTTGCAGCTATTTGATAATCCTGATTTACGGAAGAATATGTCTGATTCCGATAAAGAAATATGGAAAATGTTTTCTGGTAATCAGTCATACGTACAGGTGCGTGAGCAAATGGAGAAAAACTCTAAACTTTTAAAAAAGTATCAGAAAGACATGTTCGATGATAATATTTCCGCTTACAAATCCAATCTTAAAAACTATTCTAAGGAGAAGCTTGAAACGGAATTGAAACTTGCTCAATCGTCTGCATCCAAACGCAATGGTTTTGTTGTAAACGGGATGATGGTTAAAGGTGGAGATTTAGAAAGTGTTATTTCTTCAATTAATGGAGCGTTGGCTAAAAAGAAATCCCCTACTACTTACAAGCAGGATTATGAGAAAGCGAAGAAAGACTGGGATGATGCTAAGAAGAAACTTTCTGAAATAGAAAAGGATAAATCCAAGTTTACTTCAAAGCTGTATGAAGAAGCTAAGAAACGAGTAGAAACAACTGAAAAAGCCTATAAAAATTTGGGCGGTATTACTGGTAGTTCTTTGACCAAGCAGGAAAAAGCTGCTGAAAAGCAAAAAAAAGAACAAAAAAAGACAGCCGAACAACTTCTTTCACTTCACCGTCAGAACCAACAGGATGAAATCAACCTGATGAGAGAAGGCACGGAAAAGAAGTTGAAACAGATTGACCTTGATTATCAGAAACAGATTGATGCGATAAGAAAACAGGAGGAAGAATGGAGCAAAGCCGGTAACGGTAAGCTGACCGACAAGCAGGCACAGAAAATTTCAGAAGCTTATACCAATGCCGAAAGTATGAGAGATAAAGATATTTCCGATGTAACTGAAGGACAGCTGAAAGCCGAACAACAGGCTTTGAACGACTACTTGAAAGAATATGGCACGTTCCAGCAGCAGAAATTGGCTATCGCCCAAGAGTATGCGGAAAAAATAAGGAAAGCACAGGAAGAAAACGGTGTTAATAGTGCACAAGTAAAGTTACTGGAGAAACAACGTGATGTTGCCATACAGAACAAGGAAACAGAAGCCATAAAAGCCAATATAGATTGGGTTACTGTGTTCGGTGAGTTTGGTTCCATGTTTTCCGACATGATAAAGCCCGCCTTGGACGAAGCGAAAAAATATGTACGGACTGACAAGTTCAAGAACTCCGATCAGGCAAGCCAGAAATCATTGATTGACGCCATCAGCCAGATGGAAAAGTCTTTGGGTGGTACAAGTGGAGTCAACTTCAAGAAACTTGGAGAGGATGTAAAAGCCTATCAAATAGCAGAACAGAATCGTATCAGTGCCATAGGGATTGAAACAGCTGCTTTGGAAAGACTAAAGAAATCACAGGATGATTACACCAAAGCGCAGAAGGGCGGAACGGAAAGTGAGAAACAAGCCGCAGCAAACGCTCTTGAAACAGCACGGCAGAATGCTGACATTGCATCCGCCAATGTGAAGACACAGACTGATATCGCCAATCAGGCCCAGCGTAATGTGACTGATACTGCCACCATATTGAAAGCAAGCATGGAAAATTTATTGGGAGGCTTGCAGCAGATTTCATCCGGTGGATTGTATAACGCATATAGCGGAATTATCAAAACCGTGAACGGATTCAAGGATGTCATAGGAAAAACGTCAGAATCTCTTAAGGAGGTCCCCATTGTCGGATGGATTCTGTCCATCATTGACGTACTCAAAGACGGATTAAGTGATCTTGTCGGTGGTCTGCTTGATGCTGTTCTGAACGCTGTCAGTGGAATTATCGGTGATGTCTTGTCAGGGGATTTGTTTGTCACAATCGGCAAGTCATTGAGGAACGGCATAGGAAACATCCTGAACGCAATCTCATTCGGAGGCTTCAACTCCCTGTTTGGAATAGGTGGAAACGCCAAGGAAGTACAGGAAACGATAGACAGGCTGACGGACAGGAATGAAACTTTGCAAACGGCCATCGAGGATCTGACTGACGAGATGAAGGCAAGCAAGGGAATGAAATCGGTTGAATCTTACAGGGAAGCTGTAAAGTATCAGGAGGAAGTCAATAAAAACTATCTGCAAATAGCAAAGGAGCAAGCCGGATATCATAAGAGCCATGGCAGCTGGCAGCATTATCTGAAATGGACGGATGAAATGCTGGAACACGCAAGAAAAGCTACCGGCATGCAGGATTTCTCCGGCACCGATTCCTTGTGGAATCTGACCCCCGAACAGATGAAGGCTCTACGGTCGGACGTATGGTTATGGGATATCATGGAATCTTCCGGTAAGGGAGGTTACGGTGAGCGTGTTACCGACAAGCTGGATGATTATATAGAGCAGGCAGGAAAACTGGAAGAACTGACCGACAGTCTTTATGAGGGCCTGATCGGAATGTCATTCGATTCCATGTATGACAGTTTTATAAGCAGTCTGATGGATATGGAGAAGAGTGCGGAGGATTTTGCTGATGACATATCCAAATATTTCATGCAGGCGATGCTGTCAAATGCCATCGGTGAACAGTTTAGTGACAAACTGAGGACATGGTATGATAAATTCGGTGAAGCCATGAAGGATGATGGTACGCTTGATAATAATGAGCGTAAGGAGCTGATGGATGAATACATGGGTTATGTGGACGAAGCCATGAAGCTCCGTGACGAGCTTGCCGCAGCAACCGGATATGACAAGATTTCACAGGAGTCCTATTCCCAATCTTCTTCATCAAGAGGTTTTCAGGCAATGAGTCAAGATACTGGCGAAGAGTTGAACGGTAGGTTTACAGCATTGCAGATTGCAGGAGAAGAGATAAAGAATCAAAATATCATTCAATCTCAATCGCTTAATTTACTAACAGTAAAAGCAGATGCTCTACTTTCCATAAATACGGAAACAAGAAATATTGCTGATGATACGCGGGATTTGATAGCGCAATCCTATCTTGAATTGGTACAGATTTCAGAAAATACAGGGGCAATCGTCAAACCTATTCAACAGATGCAAAGAGATATAGCAGAGGTTAAAAAGAATACAGCAAAATTATAGTTTATGAATGAATTATTAATTAATGGCGAAAACGCTTATACAACATGGGGCGTGAGAATGGGAGAGGGGTTTCTTGATGTTATTGGGGCATCCGCTCCCATGAAGGATTTTATTGAGAACAAAAGCCGACTTGAACATGGGAAACGGGTAATAATCAATAATCCTAAAGTCGATGAGAGGGAAATAACTCTTTCGTTCACTATCGAGGGTAATTCTCAGTCTGATTATCAAGCAAAGAAGAAAGCTTTCTTTGATGAGCTGTATAAAGGTGTGGTTGATATTCAGATTCCTGCTAATAGTAGCGAGGTTTACCATCTTATTTATACTGGCAAGAGTGTCACTTACGCACAGAGTTTAGACCGAACTTTCGGAAAAATTTCAGCCAAGTTTAACGAGCCAAATCCGGCAAACAGAAGCTAATTCACGACATTGGTTTTATTGTCGTGTATGTGAGTGCTCAAAATTGGGCACTCTTTTTTTTTATCCCCGAACTTTGAAGACATGGAACAAATCGACATCAAAAACATATCCGGTGCTATCCTGCTTACAACTTTGATCAATGAAGGCTGCAAGCGTAAGTTCACTCTGATGAAGGAGGACTACATCATGTTAAAGTTCTCCTTAGAGAATCCCATATATTTCAAACTTGGCTCATACGTGGAATGTAACTTCGGATTGTTCGAGGTGTGCGACTTGCAGAAGCCCGCATTCAACACCAAAACCGCCGGCAACGATTACGAATTAAGACTTGACGCCTACTACTGGAAATGGAAAAACAAAATCTTCAAATATACCCCGGAGACGACCGGACAGGAGGCGTCCTGGAACCTGACCGCTCCGCTTGACGTACAAGCCGGTATAGTCCTTAGAAATTTGAAAGCTCTTGGTTACACATACAAAGGACAGGATTTTGTTTTCTCCATTGATTCCACAGTCGAAAACAAGTCCCAGTTGATGAGTTACAACAACATCAACATCCTTGACGCTTGTTTTGAGATGGCGAAGAAATGGGATTGCGAATGTTGGGTGACTGAAAACATCATCCATTTCGGGCGTTGTGAGTTCGGTGATCCTGTTAATTGGGAGATCGGTGTAAATGTAGAGGTAATGTCCCGTTCGGATTCACAATCGACTTACGCAACGAGAATCTATGCTTTCGGTTCTACAAGGAACATTCCTTCAAATTACCGCCCCGTTGATGAAACGGTGGTGGTGAATGGTGTGGTTCAGAAAAGATTAATGCTGCCCGAGGGTATTCCCTACATTGATGCATACCCTAATATGACTACCGAGGAAGCCGTCGAGCAGGTGGTTATCTTCGATGAAGTCTATCCTCGAAGAACAGGCATCATGTCGGATGTCACCACTATCGAAGTGACGGACAAGGTGGAGAATGAGGACGGCACAACCACCGAGGAAAAATGGAATGCCTACCGCTTTAGGGACACGGGTGTTAACTTTTCCGAGAAATATATCCTCCCCGGTCAGAAGCTGAGGATACGTTTCGCATCCGGGCTTCTCAACGGTTTGGAGTTTGCCGTGAAGTTCAATCCTGAGGGAAAGCCGGAGAAATTGGAGGATGGCGGATGGAACCCTGAGGCACAGCTTTGGGAGATAGTCAGGAATGAGGACTATGGCAGACCGCTTCCCGGTGATGTGCTCTTTCCCCAGGATGGAGATGAATATGTGCTTTCCGGTTGGGACAGTACGAAAATAACCGAGCTGGGGCTTGTGGGTGCCGCCGAGCAGGAGTTGAAGGAAAAGACTGAAAAGTACGCTGCCAAATCCAAGATAGACCCGAGTACCTATGGCTGCACGATGACGTCAAATGACGCATACCGTGAGGATGGCGTTCATAATTTCTATAGCATCGGTCAAAAGGTCAACCTTATCAACAAGGTTTATTTCGAGAACGGAAGACAGTCAAGGGTTATCGGATTTGAATTCAATCTTGATTATTCCTTTGACTCACCTGTTTATACTGTCGGGGAAACCGTCGCCTATTCCCGTATCGGGAAGCTGGAGGAAAAGGTTGAGAGCCTTACCCTGAAGGGACAGACCTATACGGGCGGTGGTGGCAGCGGTGTGTATGTGATCGGAAGCCACGACTCCACCCCAGCAACAGACCATAACGTGTATTCCGCATTGCGCTCGCTGATCATGTTCATGCGCAAGGATACGGAGGAACGCACCGGTTTCCTATTATCCCTGTTGGGCGGAACCGTCATCAAGAAATACGCCAAGTTCGGTGATTTCGTTACCGGTGTTTCTGGAGGTTACATCGGTGAGGACGCCCGTGCCGAGCTGGAGGCTTTGGTCCTGCGCAGCTCTCTGAGTGTACCAGAACTTCGTTTCAACCGTCAGACCTATTTTGAAGGATATAATACTATAAGTCCCGGCGGAGGGCTGAAGATAAAAAGCTTTGTCGCCAATAGTGACGGCAGCTATACTGTCATCCCTGATCTGGAGGATGGTGTACCGCTGGGACAGAAGCCGGACGATATCCTCCTAGGCTTCTGGCATGACAAAAGCGTCACTACCGGTGACTTTATTGGTTTCCGGAAAATACAGTACCGTATCACTTCCGCAGATTACGACGAGAAGACATTCGTGATGGTTCCGCGTCCCGGATATGAGTTCGTTCCCCATAACGAGATGCGTCTCGGACAGACGGGGAACTTCACCGACAAGAAGCGTCAGACTTATATCATCATAGACGTGCGTGACGGTAACTGCTGCATCACCCTTGTTGACAATGCCAACACCTGGGACCCGGAGCCGGCACAGATGAAGAGCTGGTTCGGCAAGAAGAAGGGTATGACCATCAACGGGATCAACTGCGACAGGTTCTCGGCAGTATTGCAGGATATCATCATGACGGGATTGATTTTTCAAATTGATGAAATTACCGGTAGCACAGTCCGCGTTCCTATCGACTTCCCTAGCTGGGAGCCGGGCAGGAAGTATGCGTATTATTCCCGTGTGCCCCATAACGGTTCCACATGGTTGTGCGTCAATGACAAGGGCACTACTTCCGAGCCATCCGAAAACAATCCGGACTGGCTTGTATCAGCCGCCAAAGGTGACAAGGGTGATCCGGGACTGTCTGTAATAGGTGGCGGTCATTGGGAATCCTCTAAGACCCCATACGAGGTCAATACCATGGTCACTTTGGCGGGCTGTGTTTTTATCTCCAAGGTGAAAACATCCAATCCTCCGATTAAAATTGCAAGGTTCAGGAACGGCAATTATCGAAAGAAAAAGGATGGCGGTTATATCCTTGCCGGGAAATCAGCCGACTGGACCGTGCATGAAGACTGGGAGATGCTGCTGGACGGTCGTGAACTTAAAGGTGAGAGTATCACCTTCTTGGGTGAGTTCGCATCCCATCCGTCCAATCCCAAGGAGGGTGACAGCTACCGAAATACGGCTGACCATTGTACTTACATATACCGGAATGGTTTGTGGATGGTCATGGTCAAAGACGGGACTGACGGTAAGGACGGCAAAGGTTACGAGTGGATCTACACCCGTACCAACATCATCGGCCTTACCCCTGACAAGCCGGATTCGAAGCAGCAGGATGATTATATACCGAAAGGCTGGACAGATGATTTTCTTGGCGTGGATGCAGACCATCAGGTGGAATGGGCGTGCAAACGTGTGAAGCGTGATGGAGTATGGAGTGAATGGAGCACTCCGGCCCCTGTGCACCGTTGGAGTAAGGACGGGGAGTCGAATATCATGGCCGACCTTGACAATGAGATGGTGAGCGTCGCTCTTACCAGTACCGGTGTTACTACTTCCGCACAGTCATGGACTACCCATGTATCCATGTGGTACGGTACCGAGAAACTCACCCTTAAGACTTTAACAGTCAGCACGCCTGCCGGTTTCACGGCAAGCACAAGCAAGGCCACCGGAGCGGTGGCGATATCCGTCGCTGCCGGAAAGTCGGTTCCGGAACAGAATACGGTCACCATCACACTGGCTGCAATGAAGAACGGGCAGCTCTATACCCGTGAACTGACTTTCAAGATAACCGGTGTCCGTGGCGGGGCGGACGGTTCCGATGCGGTAATTTATAGCCTTGTCACTTCGGCCACGATGGTCAGCAAGAACAAGAACGGCGGTTACAGTGTAGCTTCGGTATCCTGCCGGCGTATGAAGACAGTCGGTGCGGTCACTACGGCCACAACGGACGGGGAGTTGAAGTACAGTCGTGACGGTGCGGCCGAGGTTCCCATCGGTGATGGTGTCGGGGTGGCTTCCGGTAATTTTACCAGTAGCTTGAAGTTCGTGTTCTACGTGAACGGTCAGGCGGTTGATGTCGAGACTGTCCCGATGGTTGTGGACGGCAGTGACGGAAAGGATGGTGAGAGCATCACAGCAGCCGGTCATTGGGAATCCGCCAATACTCCGTATGCCAAGAACAGTACAGTATCGTTTGCCGGAGGATCTTACTTAAGCAAGGTTGAAACCTCCAACCCTCCGATTAAAATCGCCAAGTTCAGAAACGGCAGACTCCGCAGGAAAAGAGACGGCGGATACATCCTCGCCGGCAGATCTGCGAACCGGACGGTACATGCGGACTGGCAGGAGATGGTTGCTCCCGTCGGACCGTCGGCATCCTACTGGCTGGACAGTCCTGTCAGCGTGATCAACTTCACTTCAACAGGCACGCCATCCCCGTCTGGATTCCTTGTCACTTGCAAACAGAATGTGGCAGGCAATGTAAGCACGTGCAGCACGCTTTATCTGGCTGCACGCAAATACAACGGAAGCTGGCTGGCTCATGTAGGTGCGACACTGAACAGCCAGATATCCGTACCTGCGACAGCCGGATACACCCAGTTTGCCGTCCGGGCTTATAAATCAGCTTCCGATGCTGCTGCTTGGAATGACAATTATGTGGCCGAGAAGGGTGTGGGTGTTGCAAATGATGGTTCCATAGGAGCAACAGGAGCTACAGGAGCTACGGGTGCGTTCCCTTATGACAGAGGTGTATGGGCTTCCGGACAGACATACGTATGGAATGCAAAACAGCGTGACAAGATCATTCACAAAATAGGTGAAGTTTATTACAATTTTCTTGTGCGCAACTATGGAAGTTCTGTATCAGCGGCTCCTACATCCGCTAACGGAGATTCCAACTGGGAAGCCATGCAGAAATACAAAAGTCTGGTAACCGACATATTCCTTGCTGATAAGGCGAACATAGCCGGATTTATGTTCAAGTTGAACGGATACACATCGGACGGGGCACCTTACGGTATCATGCAGTCACAGGACAGCACTAACGGCCAGCCTAATCTGAGGATGGACACAAAGACCGGAGAGATTCTTTGTCAGAAAGCGAATATCACCGGGACTATCATAGCGACAAAGGGGACAATTGGCGGATTCAATATCGGTAATAATTTTATCGGCAGCACTAATATGTCGGCTGTAAATGTTGATAATTTGTTGCTGCAATACAACAAATTTGAAATGAAATACGAACGGTTCCAGTCAATAGACGGACATTTATACCAAGGTATTTTGGATACAGTAATTAGAAGTGGAAGTATAACTGTATCATCAACCGGGGATGTTTCAACAGCGGATGATACTCTGTATGTAAGATGTGGAAGTTATATTTTTTCAGTCGGGCGAAACGGAATTCGCAAGTCAACGAATGGAGGAAGTACCTGGGTGGATTTATAACATTTAAAATATTAAAGTATGAGAATAAATTTTGCACAATTTCCTATTTACGACGGGATTAAGAAAGAAAAACTGATAGCCAACAACATCACTGAGGCCTACGGTGACTGGATATACAAGAACGTAGCGGGTTTGAAGGCGCATCTCCTTGCTGAGAAGATATTCAAATCTACTGCTGAAGGTGTCGAGATTGACGAAGAAGAGGTGGATATCATAAGACGCTCCACCTCCATGCTGCCCGGTCTGCTGGCTGATTCTTTGAATGATTATTTAGATAAAAAGGAGGAACAACATGAAAAAGGTATATTGTAACAACCTTCTGGCAAAGGTGCTGCTTGCGTTCAGTTCTTGCCATACGATAACAATCGGTCCGTTTGTTTTAAGCAAGCGACCGGAAGAGAAAATCACTCAGAAAGTGAGAAACCATGAGTGTACCCACGCCCGTCAATGGGTTGAGATGGCAGTTGCCATCGGTACAGTTATCTGGATCTTGCTGTTGTGTTTTGACCTTTCCGCCTGGTGGCTGGTACTGGCCGGGCTGGCATTCTATCTCTGGTATGGTGTGGAGTGGCTGGTCAGGGCGGTACGGTTGAAGGATGCCGGCAGGGCGTATAAGACGGTATCGTTTGAGAGGGAGGCATATTCCAACGAGGATGATCCGAATTATATTGAGAACAGTAATTATTTTGCATGGGTGAAGTATTTGTTTTAATTTTAAAATTTGCATTATGGACTTGAATAATATAGTTGGCTTTAAAGCTGTGGATAAAAACGGCAACGAACGACAGGTGACCGTCGATGAGATGACAGAATTAGTTTCCGCACGGATTGTTTCCGCTGCATCAGAAATATCAACATTTGCTGCCGCTGCGGCAGCCGGAACAGATGAGTTTGAGGACCAGTTGCCCCAGTCCGACACCTTCTCTTGGCTCCGTACTTTGGACGGTTCCAAGAACCCAACTTTGACATCTTCTTCGGCTGCCGCGAAAGTCCTGGGAAAACTGATTGGTGTTGCTACAGCCAAGAAAGATGGACTAATGCCTATGGAACAGTTCTTCGATAGAGATGTTAATCCCATTGAAGATTACAATACATTTACATGGAATGGGATTCGGAAAACAACTAAATCAACATCTAATTCTCCATTCGAAAGTGGTGATGGGCAAAATGCTGTTATATTTATAGGGACAAATGATGTTCAAAAAATAGGGTTTCAAGCAACCTATTCGGGGCAATTGATTAAGATCAGGCTATATTGGGTCGGTAGTTGGGGTAAATGGCAAACTTTTTCGTTGACATAGGATTAAAAAACAGGTGGTCCGGTACAAGCCGGTGCCACCCGATCCTGATATGCACAACGCCATGTGCGGTGCAAAAGTAATAAATATCTGAATAAACCGCTATATTTTTCAAGATATAGAGATTTCTTCCAAATCTGATATACTGATTTCATCCGTCACGTTTGTGAAATAGAAGAGACCAGGGGTCCCTGAAAAAACCTCAATATTGGTTCTTGTCCATACACTGCTATAAACGTAAACATAAAAAGATTTTCCATCTTTAAAAAGTCTGATACTATTATATCCTTTTTCAAATAATTTATTTACGAATATATATATGTCTGATAAGATCACACGAATATAGTTGCAACTATCCAATGTGCCATTAGGTGAGCTATATATATGTAATATATGATTAATATTACTGCCATAATCACAAACTTTAAACAAAGCAGTTTCCTTATTTCCGGTAGAAATCTTATAAATCGTAGAATTTAAGGCTTGAACACTATCGCTCAAGCCTTTATTTTCTTTCGTAGCAATCCCAATCAGTTCTCCCAGCTCTCAACTTATGCTATTATTCTGTTGCAATTTGTTGCCAATCCCTTAATGGTTCTGTCGTTTCAATAACCGTTAAATCATCCATGGCTTTTATCTCCATAATGCCAGCTGAATTATCAGGGCATTCCAGCATGATGTCAAAATAATTAGCGCTATTCAACTTTTGATACAGCTTAAATTGGATATCATTTCCACATATCAATTTAAAATGGGAAACTCCATTACGATACCCACTTAATGAAGCTACATAGCAAGACGATATTCCATTTCTTAGCACATATAGTAAGCATATTACAGGTTTATATACATATAGTTCCTCTTTATATGCTATCTTGTATAATTTGCCTTGAATTAAATCAAAATATGCTGTTCTCCTTGTTAATCCCTTATTAGTATTTGTCGAAAGTGGCAAAAGTTCTCCCAGAAGGATTTGTATCAATGACTTTTGTATTACAATATTATTTTAAATGTTTATTGGTCTATATATCATTTATTCTGTTCTTTTTTTCATATAATGATTCTTTTTTAAATATTTGTTATAGCTTTGCTATGACAATTAATAATGTTTTTTCATTTATTAATTTTTGAATGCCGTGAGGTATTTTAATTAATAAAAAGATTTGTGTATGGAATTGGGCAGGATTGGCGAATCCTGCCTTTTTGATACCGTACGTCAACTACATAATAATTCGGGCAAAACAAAATTTATATATTTGTAGCATCTATATTGAATTAAACATTATTCTAAATCACTAAAAGAGTTTACTGATAAAAATATCTAGATGCTATCGTTCGTGATGAATAATGGCATCTTTTTTACAAATGTTTTTTTTCACAGACCATTTTTTTATAGATATTATACATCTTTACTTGCGAAAGTGGGGGTGTATTTTTTATTGGCTAAATTTTGCAGCTTGGAACAGAGGATGCATCTTTGCGGAAAAATGGATAAAATCAGATACCGTCTTGTATATAACCGCCAGAACA
>ERZ779922.1499-NODE-1499-length-15971-cov-4.725371_pt1 | contig 15971 bp, 13 predicted proteins | sample MGYA00511544_ERZ779922 | MGnify/ENA primary metagenome ERZ779922 (study PRJEB29588, sample SAMEA2154516) | human gut metagenome | biome: human gut; feature: human-associated habitat; material: faeces | place: Denmark | collected 2008/2010 ... | reverse complement strand
ACTAATTCAGTTATAACAAACGAAGTTGTCAACTAAAACCAGTACACATCAACTGCTGATAGTTTCCTATTGTAGAAATTGTTTTTTGCTTGATGAAACTTTAGTTTCATCGTCTTGAAACTGGAGTTTCCTCTGCTTGAAACTTTGGTTTCTTCAGCTTGGAACTAAAGTTTCTGCGGCTTGAAACTATTGGTTTCAATGCTTTGGAACTATAGTTTCATCGCATGGAAACCAACTAGACTAAGCTATTCTTTGATTTATCATTCCAAGGAGCAATATATGATAGTAGCAGGATATGACAGCAAAGCGTGACGGCATTGTGACAACAAAATGTGCTGTCACAATGCTGTCACGCCCTGCTGTCACCTCTTTATTAGCTTATAATCAGTGTGTTATTTAGCTTTTGGTGACAGATGACAGCAATTTTAGATATTTAAATTCTCATGTAGAGGTGAATTTGTTAAAGGTTAAAAAAGGACATAATTTCCGATTTATGGGACACTATATTTATCTTTGCTACCAGTTTTTAAAATCGGAAAAATGAAGATTACGAAGAAGAAAATAGCTTGGGGCATCGTTCTCCTAATATTGATTGCCGGTGGTGTCATTTGTAAGATACGCTGGAAAGTCTGGTTCCACAATATCCCTGAAATACGCTATGTGCTGACGGAAGACCCGCAACGGGTATTTCTGACATTCGGAAATGACGGCGAACTGTCCCGTAATGTGAGCTGGGTGTGCGGAGGCGTTTCCAAGCAGGCAAAGCTGGAATATACAAAGATCGGTTCCGGAGATACTCTTCTCGTTGACGGCTCTTCCAAATTTCTCCGTACACTGGGCGGGTTCGGTTATGCCAACTGGGCAAAATTTAAAGAACTCTCTTATGGCGATTCCTACTCTTATCGGGTATGGAATGACGATCGCTCATCCGATTGGTATTCGTTCACGATGCAACCCGATTCGACTGATCATTTCTCCTTTATATTTATAGGTGACGTGCAGGATACTTTGCGTGGAAAGACACGTGGCTTTATGGAAAATGTGCGCCATCGCTATCCGCAGGCGGACTTCTATATGTTTGCCGGTGACTTTGCAGAGCGTCCGATGAACTGTTACTGGGATGAAGCCTATCAGAGTGTGGATTCCATAGCTCCCACCAAACCGATATTGGTTTCTCCGGGAAATCATGAATATGTAAAAGGACTGGTACGTGTTTTGGAGAAACGATTTGCTTATGTCTTTTCTTATCTGCTCGAATCGAGGTATAAAAATAATAATGTATATTCTATTGATTACAACGATGCCACTATCATCACGCTGGATAGTAACCGTGATCCTTGGTTCCTCTTCTCTCAACGGGAATGGCTGGAGAAAACGCTGAAGGCTTCGAAAAAGAAATGGAAGATCGTCATGCTCCATCACCCGGTATATTCTATAAAAGGTAAGACGAACAACCTTGCCGTGCGCTGGATGTTCGACGGACTGTTCCGTGAATATGGAGTAGACTTAGTGCTTCAGGGACATGAGCATAACTATGCCCGTATGACTAATAAGAACGATGAGGGCGAAATGACCACCCCGTTGTATCTGGTAAGCCACGCTTCCCCGAAGAGTTACCGTCTATCTTTCAATGATAAGTATGATCGTTTCGGGACGAACCGCCGTTTCTACCAGCATATCGACGTGACGGGAGACACGCTCCGGATGCAAGCTTATCTGGAGAATGACTCACTGTACGATGATGTCCGTATTGTGAAGAACGCTTCCGGCACTCAAATCATTGACAATGCAAAAGACATTCCGGAGATACTTGAAATGCCTGCAAGGTTGAGTGGAAAGAAGGCCGAAGAGTTCGAACGGAATGCTGAGAAGTGGAGGAACCGTTCCTTAGTAAAGTAAATACTTCTGTCTCATATCACGGTAGGTCTGCAACTCCTTTTGCCAGCTGTCACGGATTTCCTCTTCCGATTCTCCTTTAAGGATCGCTTTGCGTACCGAATCCGTTCCCATCAGTAAGTCAAACCATCGGGGACGGGAGAAGAATGCTGCGCCTTCGCCGAATAAACGGTAGAAACGCAGAAAGTAACGGAGCGTGAAACCGTTTACGTCTGTTACGTTCCGTAAATCTTCGCCATAACAAGTGACTCCTTTGTGCATCGGATTTTTGTCGAATCCCGGCAGGGAGCGCGGAGTGAAGGCAAAATCGCCATACTTTTTGTTAGGTGCGCCTAACACCTGAAAAGGAAAGGTCGTTCCGCGTCCCACACTGACACGTGTTGCTTCAAAAGGGCAAAGTGAGGCATAAAGGCGGATGGATTGTGCATTGGGCAAGTTGGGAGATGGTTTCACGGGAAGTACATAGGGCTGTCCGTGTTTCCACCCTTTTACGGGAATCACAGTCAGCGGACAAGTCTTTGCCTGGGTAGTCATCCATCCTTCTCCATTGATCATCTGCGCCAGCTCTCCGATAGTACAACCGTGAAGAACCGGCAAAGGCAGCATTCCGACAAAACTTTTATATCCGGCTTTTAATACAGGTCCCTCTACGTAATCGCATGGATTGGGGCGGTCCAGTATAATCATCTCTTTTTTGTTTTCCGCACAAGCTTCCATTACATAATACATCGTACTGATATATGTATAGAAACGTGCGCCCACATCCTGGATGTCGAACAAGATTACATCGATATCTTTCAGTTGGGCGGCAGTCGGTTTTTTATTATCTCCGTAGAGCGAGACGATGGTTACTCCCGTACGGCTGTCTTTTCCGTCTTTTACTGTTTCACCGGCATCCGCGTTGCCGCGGAAACCGTGTTCCGGTGCAAAGACTTTCACTATATCGATTTTTTGTTTTAATAAAGTATCCAGCAGATGAATTGGCTCTGTGCCGACGATGGAAGTGTGGTTTACCACCATTCCTACCCGTTTCCCTTTGATTAACGGCAGGTATTGATCCATACGCTCGGCACCCGTAATTACTTTTCCACTGGCGTATGTAGAACACAGTATTATGAACAGAGAGAAAAGAATGAGGGAACTTCTGGCTTGCATATCAGTAAATTTTTGTAATATTGCACAAAAATATCATTTATCAGTAAGGGAACAAGTAATAACTAGTGAAAAAGTATGAATCCAATAGAAATCATCGACAAATTTTATCCGCAGGATACGGAACAACGACACATTCTACTAATACATAGCCTTTCTGTAGCCCAAAAAGCTTTGAAGATTGTAGATGCACATCCTAACTTACCTATCAACCGCAGCTTTGTCAGAGAAGCCGCGCTTCTGCACGATATAGGAATCTTTATGACCGATGCTCCCACCATCCAATGTTTCGGAGAGCATCCCTACATCGCACACGGTTATCTGGGTGCAGACCTTTTGCGAAAAGAAGGTTTTGAACGCCATGCACTGGTTTGCGAACGTCACACCGGAGCCGGACTGACACTGGAAGAAATCATAGAACGCCAGCTTCCTGTTCCTCATCGTGAGATGGTGCCCGTCACTCTGGAAGAGCAAATAATCTGTTTTGCCGATAAATTCTTTTCTAAAACTCATCTTGACGAAGAAAAGACAGTAGAAAAAGCCCGGAAAAGCATTGCAAAATATGGTGAAGAAGGTCTAAACCGCTTTGATGGGTGGTGCTCTTTGTTTTTATAGCACTAAAAAATAATTAAATAACGGAGATTCTCACGCATTATTGATGAAGATTGTGTACTTTTGCCACTTCAAGCGTAAAACTATTAGTTAATGGCGCCATTGAGAGCAAAAATAATTATATCATTCATATTGCTGATTGTCTTGCTGATGCTTCCTGATGAGGCTACGTCTCAGCGTCGAAGAAGAGGGATGATTGCCTCCAACACTGTACAAACGGATTCCCTTAACAGGAAAGATTCGTTAGGGGCGGATACAGTTGTGGTACGCGTCGACTCTGTAGCACCGACAAAGAAACAACCGCTCGATGCACCGGTTATTTATGAATCTAACGACTCCACCACTTTTACATTGGGAGGTGCCGCTACGCTTTATGGTAGCGGCAAAGTCAACTACCAGAACATTGAGCTGGCAGCGGAAGTGATTTCCATGAATCTGGACAGCAGTACAGTACACGCCTACGGTATTAAAGACACGACGGGAACGATCAAAGGTAAACCTGTCTTTAAAGAAGGTGAAACTGCATACGATACAGAAACAATCAGCTATAACTTCAAGAGCAAGAAAGCGGGAATCACCGATATTATCACTCAACAGGGTGAAGGTTATGTGACCGGTAGCAGAGCCAAGAAAGGAGCAAATGATGAAATCTTTATGGAGCACGGTCGCTACACGACTTGTGATCATCATGACCATCCTCACTTCTATATGCAGTTGACAAGAGCCAAAGTGCGCCCCAAGAAGAATGTAGTGACAGGACCTGCCTATCTTGTGGTGGAAGATGTTCCCCTGCCGCTGGCTGTGCCGTTTTTCTTCTTCCCTTTCTCCAGCAGCTATTCTTCGGGTTTCATTATGCCGACGTATATGGATGATTCAAGCCGTGGTTTCGGTCTGGCGGAAGGCGGATATTACTTTGCTATGAGTGACATCATGGACTTGAAGCTGACAGGAGATATATTCACGAAAGGTTCATGGCGGCTTTCCGGATTGACCAATTATAATAAGAGGTACAAATACTCCGGTACATTGCAGGCGGATTATCAGGTGACCAAGACCGGAGACAAAGGAATGCCGGATTATACGGTTGCCAAAGACTTCAAGGTAGTGTGGAACCACCGTCAGGATGCCAAGGCAAGTCCGAACAGTACTTTCTCCGCCAGTGTGAACTTCTCTACCAGTAGTTACGAACGATCTAACATCAACAACCTTTATAACTCCCAGTTGTTGACTCAGAATACAAAGACATCAAGTATCAGTTACTCCCGTAGTTTCCCCGATATCGGTCTGACCTTGTCTGGAACGACCAATATTGCGCAGACCATGCGTGACTCATCCATTGCAGTAACGCTTCCTGACCTTAATATTACATTGAGCCGTCTGTTTCCCTTCAAGCGGAAGAAGGCTGCCGGAGCCGAGCGTTGGTATGAGAAGATATCAATCAGTTATACAGGACGTCTGACGAACAGTATCCGTACTAAGGACGACCGTCTGTTCAAGACCGGTATCAGCGGATGGGAAAATGCGATGAATCATAATATTCCTATCAGTGCTACTTTTACACTGTTCAAGTATTTGCAGGTCAATCCTTCGGTGAATTATACGGAGCGTTGGTACACCCGCAAGATAAATCAGACATATAATGAGGAAACGGGACGTTTGGAACAGAATCTGAATGATACTATTAATGGCTTTTATCGCGTATCCAACTATTCAGCCAGTTTGTCTTTAAGTACTAAGCTGTATGGTATGTACAAGCCTCTTTTCATGAAGAAGAAGGAAATACAAATTCGCCACGTTGTCACTCCGCAGGTTAGCATTAGTGGTGCTCCTTCGTTTAGTAAATACTGGGAAGAGTATACAGATAATAACGGAAATACTCAATATTATTCTCCTTTTACGGGGCAGCCTTTTGGAGTTCCTTCGCGTGAAGGTTCAGGGACGGTTAGTTTCTCTTTGGCTAATAATTTAGAGATGAAGTATTTTGATGCAAAGAAGGATACATTAAAGAAAGTCAGTTTGATTGATGATTTGAGTGTGAATATGTCATATAATATGGCTGCAAAGGAAAAGCCATGGAGCCCCTTGAGTATGAATCTTCGACTGAAACTGACAAAGAATTATACTTTCAATATGAATGCATCATTTGCTACTTACGCTTATACGTTTGATAAAAGTGGTAATGTGGTCGAAGGTAATCGAACTGAATGGTCGTATGGACGTTTCGGACGTTTTCAAGGGTATGGTTCTTCTTTTAACTATACCTTTAATAACGATACCTGGAAAAAGTGGTTCGGTCCGAAGGAAGACGAGAAGGATAAAGACAAGAAGGAGTCAGAAGATGGAGACGGAGAAGATTCTGAAGGTGCGGAAGATGGAACTACGACCAAGAAAGTAGAGAAGGCGCAAGCCGACCCGGATGGTTATCAAGTATTCAAGATGCCCTGGTCTTTAAGTTTCAGTTATTCATTCAATATTCGTGAGGACAGGACTAAGCCTATCAACCGTTATTCAATGCGTTATCCGTTTACTTATACTCACAATATCAATATGAATGGTAATGTGAAGATTTCCAATAACTGGTCGCTTTCGTTCAATTCGGGTTACGATTTCCAAGCGAAGGAAATAACGCAGACTTCCTGTACGATTTCTCGTGATTTGCATTGCTTTAACTTGTCTGCCAGTCTTTCACCATTTGGACGTTGGAAATACTATAATGTTACGATTCGTGCTAATGCAAGTATTCTTCAAGACTTGAAATATGAGCAGAGAAGTCAGACGCAAAGTAATATTCAGTGGTATTAGGGTGTTATTAGTAAACGCTTTCTAATTCTGCATAAAGCTTGGGGAGTGATTCCTAAAAATGATGCAATGTATTTTAATGGAACTGTTAGGAACAAATTTTGATATTGTTTACATAGTTTGGTGTATCGCTTTTCAGGAGTCATTCTTAGTAGAGCCACTTCCAATTCTAAATTTTCTTTAATAATATTTAGACTGTATGTTTTCAAATTTATTTCTTCTCCTATTTCTTCTAAAATCACGTTTGATATAGATAAAATTGTGCATTCTGACAGACAACTTAAGCATTCTGTCGCTTCTGTAGCTGTTCCATAGTGACACAGTAAGTTGCCTGAGAGTGTAAATCTTAATGTTTGTTCTTCTGATGTGTTGCTGTCTATTGTATAGTGCCTTATAGTTCCGTGGGTGAGTATGCAAAATGAATCATTTAGTAATTTATTTTCAAGTATAGTCGCCTTGGGATATTTTGTAGAAGTAAATACTTTATATAATTTTTTCAATTTAATCATAGAAAAGGCTGATATGTATGTAGATAGCGCTTTTATGTCGTTTTCAATATTAATGTCATTTTTACTATACATGTTGTTTTTGTTATTGTGAGTTATAATAGATCTTTTGTTACAAATGTAATGAAGAATAGTATATATATGATATATGTAGTGATAAAAGATGCAAACATGGAGGTGTTGATGAACTTAAGTTTATAAATAGAGGATATTTTACCAACAATATACTGTATATATCTAATTGCTGGGTGCTCTAATTTGAATACTGATATGAAATTGATTAAAATTATTTTGATTATAGAGAATCGTTATTGTGATTTTTTTATAGAAGAACTTGGTGATTGTGAAGATTGCATATTGTTTATGCTGTATAAAATAATCTATTTCTTTTTTTTGTTGTTTATTTTGTGATTATAGTGATGAGATTTACTTGAAAGTGATAATTGCTATGATTTTGATGTTATAATAGAGAACAGAACTATTTGAATTTGTAGGTATAGGTAAAGGATGATGTTATGGATAGAAGTTAGTCAAACATGATGATGAAGACTATGTGGTATTAATAGGTGTAGTTTTTATAGAAATCATATATTAAAATTATTCTAAATAATTGAAATCTATGAATTAGTCTTTATAAAAAGAGTTTGCGTTTTAAACATACTCTTTTTATAAAGACTTGTTGGCAGTTTAGCGTCTTCTAACTTCAAGGTAAACAGAAATATTACCTGTGATCCAATAATCAGCGAAACTCTTGTCTAAGCTTAACTTTTGACCATTATAGTAAAGATCAAAATACCTTGTGCCCAAGATAGCAGAGGCTTCATTCCAAACTTCCTGAATCTTTGTGTTTTCAGATAAATTGGGTACGTAAATGGGATAAATGGCACCATTATCATTAATGAACATGTTGACAAATCTGGGAGTTGCAGATTCTGATGTAGTGTTGATATCTACATCTTCAGATACTGTTTGTGCATACATTGGCAATGAGCAGAATAATGCAAATGCCAAACCGAAAAATAAATTTGTTCGTTTCATTTTACTTTTGGTTTAAAGGTTGATAATTTTTTGTCTCATGAGTACAAAGCAAAGGTAGAATTATTTATGGAAAAAGAACTGAACTTAAATTAATGATTTTCAATTCTATAGAATTTATGAACAATAGTTCATTGTATATTTTGTAGTAGTGAAATAAATACTGATAATATTATATGGTGTTTGGATTTAATCTTGTTTTATAGGATTGATCTATTGGCTAGCTTTATGTATGAGAAATATTTTTTAAGATTAAATAGACTTAGTGGTGTGTAAGGTAAGCTAATGCGGATATTTAAGAATAGAAAAGTGTAGACAGATATATAACAATATCTAGCAATAATAAGATGAATGGAGAGTTGAGAGTTACTATGCAGCGTCATCATTTATTGTGCAGCCAACTCTCAACTTTCCATTTTCAACTCTCAACTTCTTACCATGTTATTTCCGTTTCTCCGTTTGCTTTCAGATAATCGTTTGCACGGCTGAAATGTTTGTTGCCGAAGAAACCATTGTAGGCAGAAAGGGGAGAGGGATGAGCAGAGCTAAGTACCAGATGCTTGTTGCGGTCGATGAAAGCTCCTTTGCGTTGAGCATAAGCTCCCCACAGGATAAATACAAGATGTTCCCGTTCTTCTGCCAGTGCGCGGATAGCGGCATCTGTAAAAGCTTCCCATCCACGATTCTGATGAGAGCCTGCCTGATGGGCGCGTACAGTCAGAGTAGCGTTGAGCAATAATACTCCTTGCTCAGCCCAGCGAGTCAGGTTACCGGTAGTAGGAGCGTCTGTACCTATGTCTGCCTTTATCTCTTTAAAGATATTGACCAAAGAAGGAGGGAAGGGTACTCCGTCGTTTACAGAGAAACAGAGTCCATGTGCTTGCCCCGGTCCGTGGTACGGGTCTTGTCCGATGATTACTACCTTCACTTTGTCGAAAGGACAAAGGTTGAAGGCGTTGAAAATAAGTTTTCCCGGAGGGAAAATCTGATACTGGCTATATTCACTTTTTACGAATTCTGTCAGTGTGCGAAAGTAATCTTTTTCAAATTCAGGCTGTAAGTGTGTTTTCCAGCTTTCTTCTATTTGTACGTTCATAGCAATTATATAAGGTGTATATCAAGTTCCTCACATTCTTTGCGCATATCTTCGGGCCAGATGCTGGCTTGTATTTCTCCGATATGAGCTTTGCGAAGGTAGAACATACACAAACGGGATTGACCGATACCACCACCAATAGATAGTGGAAGTGTGTCGTCCATTAATCGTTTGTGGAAATAAAGTTTCAGTCTCTCTTCTTCGTTTTCTTCTTTGAGCTGGCGTTGTAGCGCTTCTTTGTCTACACGAACACCCATAGAGGACAGTTCGATGGAGCGTTGCAGTACATCATCCCAAAGTAAAAGGTCACCGTTCAGTCCGGGCAGGTTGTTTAGGCCGGTGGATGTGTAGTCATCATAATCCGGTGCACGTCCGTCATGTTTTTTGCCGTCGCTTAGTTTGCAACCGATACCGATGATAAATACGGCACCGTATTTTTGGCAGATGGCATGCTCACGGCATTTGGGTTCCAGGTTCGGATAGAGTTGGCGTAGTTCTTCCGAATGGATAAAATGTAATTTCTGAGGCAGACAAGGTTTGATCTGCGGATACATTTCATATACCATGTATTCTGTACGGATCATGGCAGCGTAGATACGATTTACGATCTCTTTCAGGAAATCTACGTTTCTGTCCTCGTTGGTGATGACACGTTCCCAGTCCCATTGGTCTACATAGAGCGAATGGAGGTTTCCGAGTTCTTCATCAGAACGGATGGCGTTCATGTCGGTATAGATACCGTATCCCGGTTCGATATTGTAATCGGCGAGAGTTAATCTTTTCCATTTGGCTAATGAATGAACGACTTCTGCTTGTGCGTCACCTAAATCCTTGATAGGGAATGAAACAGGACGTTCTATACCATTCAAGTCGTCATTGATACCCATTCCTTTCAGTACGAAAAGAGGGGCTGTCACGCGTCTGAGGCGTAATTCGGATGACAAGTTTAACTGGAAGAACTCTTTTATTTGTTTGATTCCCAACTCTGTTTGTTTTAAGTCGAGTAACGGTTTATAGTTCTTTGGTTTTATCAAGTAACTCATAGGATTGTTGATTGTTAATTGTCGGCAAAGATAGGAATAATATTAATATCTGTATTGGATATTCTCTAAAAGATTGTCAAATTGATAAAGTATATGCTCTAAAGCATTTCAAAATAACAGAATGTTAAGGGGCAATACTGACTTAAGAACTATAAAAAAAGATGAATCATTAGGAAGATGAGAAGATTTTTTATACTTTTGTCATCGCATTTAGGAAATGGCCCCGTAGCTTAGTGAATAGAGCGTCAGATTCCGGTTCTGAAGGTCGTGCGTTTGAATCGCACCGGGGTCACATGAAAATCCCTTGATAATCAGCAGTTATCAAGGGATTTTTGTTCTTATATGACCTTTCTTCTAGCTTCTCGATACCTGCAATCCTTTATCGGAAAGCGTCATTTCAACAAAGCGTGCACGCGGATTAGGAGCCTGTTCGGTCAATATCCGACGGATGCACCCTGCTGCTTGCGGATCTTTAGCCACCATATATAAGTAACCGCCACCTCCTGCACCGGGTAATTTATATCCTAGTGTATAATCTTTAATCTGTTCGATAATAGCTGCTACTGCCGGTGGATTCGTGCCACTGTCCAATGCTTGGTTTTGTATCCAGCTTTTGCCGACAAGATTGCCGAAAGTTTCGAAATTACCTCGCAGGATAGCTTCGCTCATATCCATTGCATGGGCTTTCATTTCTGCCAATAAACTCAGATGCACTCCGGAGTTAAGGAACATGGAACTGACAATTTCAGCTAAAATTCCTTTTGCTGTACGGGTGATTCCGGTATAATAAAGCAGATGGCAGTCCCGATATTCCGGCTGCACAAAGAGCTGGTCGGGTAACCACCGTACTAACGGATGTTGTTCAAAGCCGGATTCGGATTGCAACAATTTTACGCCGGGGAATACGCCACCGTATTGATCCTGCCATCCGCCGCCGGTGGTGAGCAATTGTTCCAATACCAGTGTATAGTTGCAGATGTCGTTCCTATCCCATGCCAGTCCGCAAAAATCATTGATAGCTCCGAGTACGGTAGATGCAAGAATAGAACTGGTACCTAGTCCCGAACCTGCCGGAATGGCGGCCAGTAAAGTGATTTCCAGTCCTGAACCGAACGCTTTCAGATGCTTTTCCAATGACGCATGAGATTCTGCCGCAAATAATGGGGAAAATCCTGCCAAGGTAAGTGCTGCCTTCGGTATGGAGAAAGGCGAACCGACTTTCTTGTAATCCTGCAATTCCTCATAACTTCGGATAACCTCCACAGCTCCCATATCAATGGAACGAAGTACGATATGGAACTCGTGACATGGTTTGACGTATACCTGTAGCGGCGGCTGCCCATTCAACTCAATCGCCAGATTGACTACACTTCCTCCCGAATAGAGAGAGTAGGGAGGTGTATCTGTCCATCCTCCTGCAACGTCAATGCGCACCGGACTACGCCCCCATACGATCTGATCCGAATAAACATTGAGTTTAGGATAGTTCTTTTTTCCGGCAACGGCTTCCAGTAATCCGTCACGGAGTAGCTGGAACGCGGCTTGTTCTTCTTTGCAGCCTTCATTGCCTTGCAGCTTCAGGATACGTGCCCGAAGCATACGGTTATGTATACGCACCATGGGTGCGGCATCCTCTTTCAAGACAGCGGGAACATCCAGATTGAGCCGGACAAATTCATTGGCTGCGTCTTGCAAGTCAAGCTGATAGAATACACTCTTCTCATAATTGGCGGACAATCCTTTCCAGTTATCCCTGCGGAAAGCGCTACGCTGTGCGTAAAGACGTTCCAGGTTCGCTTGTGCCGATATCTCGTCAGCGGATAGTTTTTCAGCTCTCAGCCATAACTCTTTTCCTTCTTTCAATTGCGGTTCGGCTATCATCCAGCGTATTAAAAGGCCCAGTTCTTCGATGGAAGTCGTTACGGGGAAAACAGGAGCAGCTTGCAGATCATCTGTACGTCCTTTTATGTCTTCCAGCCCAATCTCTCTTTCCTTCATCCACTGTGTGAAAGAGTTCCCCAAGTAGGTGGTCGAGTCATTACTTAAATCACCTTTGAAAACATCATCCAGCCCATAAGGCCGTGCGACAAAGGCTGCGTCTCCCATAGGAACGATGTCGATGCAGACTCCGTCCGGCAGGTTTATATTCCAATGGTTTTCGGGAACTCCTGTAATAATCTGTCGTGAACCTAATTTCCATCCTTCTCCTACGTGGCTGTTCTCAATCCATAAATTGGCGTTCTCTGCAGATAACTTCACTTGGGTAAACGAGTTTTGTATAAAGATGGCAGGATTCGGTTTTACTTTCCGGTGCATGATACGCCTTTGGTCACGCACTTTATCCTGTATGGCGAGCGTGGAAGAAATCAGTTCCCGACTCGTTCCGAAATGATAAAACTCTCCGCCGGGCAAAGGCAGGATTGCTACCGAAAGTTTGTTTACTTCGTCGTCTGCCGTTTGGGGATGCTCTCCCAGTGCCAGACCATAATCCGAATATAAATCGTAGTAGCTGATATCATTCGTGCCTTTTTTCAATGACCGTTTCATCAGTACCTCTACGGCACGGTCACTTAATATCCATATACCGATATCCATCAGGAAAAGATGGGTCTTCGATAATCCTTCCAATTCCTCTAAAGAAGGTTTCTGCAACATGAAATCGAGCACCTCCGGTTTTTTCCGGTCGGAAACAAACACGCCATGATGAGTTGCCAATGAAGGATTCACCCACAGCCCGTAGCATACTACATCTGCGTTCGGAATATCCTGAAGCGGTTTTTCCGAACGGATATATACGTCTCCACTGGCTATCAGCGTGTTCAAGCCTTTCGGGGCCTGCTTCATGATTCTTTCGTATAGCGGAAGTTGCAGTGACAGCAGATTCTGTCCCAGCTTTTGTCCTCTCTCCCAACTGAAAACCGGTATGGGAGTCAGTATTTTGCCCGAAGGAGCATAGCCGGGCAAGCGGCGGCTTTGTCCTCCCGCATGTAGCAGAATCCTTTTCTCGTTTCCAATCCATTTGCTGAAAGTCTCTTCCGGTGCAAAAGCCTGATGGCACGCCTGCAACAGCCAGGTTGTTCCGCCGCCGGAACCTAACTTGCTGCCTACAGGGTCTGATGTACAAAACCAGTCAGTATGATTCACTTCTTCCAGTTGATGAAAACTGTCAATTAAGTTGGGAGGTAAGGATAATAACTTTTGCATAGTAGAATCGGTGTTTATTGGTTTATAACATGATTGTATCCCAGCTGTCGCAGAGTGCCTGCATAGAAGGAAACAGCAGATCGGCTCCGGCATCCAGCAACACCTGTCCGTCCAACGGACCGGTATTGACCGCGATTGTGAAAATTCCGGCTTTATGTCCTGCTTCCACGCCCAAAGGTGCGTTTTCAATCACAACAGCTTCATCCGCTTTCAAGCCTCCTTTCTTAAGAGCCATCAGATAAGGTTCTGGATTAGGTTTGCCATATTTCACGTCAAAAGCGGTCACCATTAGCTCTTTATGAAACATTCCCGGAAAATTGTGTTCCAGACGTTCCAACAAAGAAAGCTGTCCCGAACCGGTGACTACCATAGGAGTCAGCCCTTCACTCTTTACTTTCTGCAAAAGTTCCCATGCACCGGGCATACGTTCTGCTTCCGGATAAGAATTGAACAGGATACTTTTTTCGTGATATATACTTTCTATTTCCTCTTGCGTGGCCTCTTTTCCTAATTCACGTTGAAATACGATATTGATAGTCGATGCCCCCGTGCGTCCTTCGTGCATATATGCTTCTTCCCGGCTCAGATCAAGGCCGTGAGTTTTCATGACTTGATGCCATGCTTCGGAGTGGTAGGGCATGGAGTTAAAGAGCACGCCGTCCATATCGAACAGGACGGCTTTCAGTTTCTTTCTCATAATTGGGTTAGATGGAATCTGTTTGATATTTATTCTTTTTTCAGCATATCTTTCAGTTCAGGCACGGTGATCACTACATCATGCTGAGCTTCCGATTGTTTGCCGATATATCTGTAGACTATATTTCTGTCACAATTCACACAACTTTTGATAAACAGTTGGGTAGCAAGATCGGTCTGATTGCCTAATGTTTCGATAATACCTTGTTTCACCTCTGCGGCATTTGCTTTAATCTGGTTCATATCACACAGATCTTCGTCAACACGACAGATATAAATCACTGCTTCATCGCTGAGTTCGATTTTCTCGATCAGAACGTCCTCACTTGCCTGTATCGGGAACTGTAAGTTTGCCATCTGTACCTGCGTTTCCAGTTTAGCCAGGTCGCTTTCGGTGGTGTCGACATCCTTATTGAGAATTTCCTTAATTTCATCTGTTGTCAGTTCGCAGACTACCTGCTCTCCCGAATCTTTACCTATATATATCATTTGCAGGCCCGCTTTACATTTTACAACAAGGTCCAGCAATGACTTTACTTCTTTATTCGGATTCTGGAACATGATTTTCAGGGAAGTCTTCATGCTTTCCGGATTTTTCTGTAGAGTCTTGATGTTGGCAGCCTCTTCGTTCAGATAAAAGGTATACACTACGTTCTCTCCATCATAGACGATGCTGGTGATTTTTCCGGTCTCTCCCATGTCTATCGGACATTGTTTGTTGGCAGCCTCGATGCCTGCTTTGAGTTTGATTTCCTGACAACCGGTGGTTAACATCATCAGTAGTGACAAGCTGATAAACAATATCACTGCATTCGGTCTTCTTACTAATTTTTCCATTGTTCTTTTATTTAGAATTCATTTATTCTTGGGATAAAAAGAGATATACGAAGCAAAGATAGTCATAAAAAATGAGAGATATAACAGAATGGAGGAGATAGTTGCTGGTTGTGTTTTGGATGATAAATCGTATGATAATTTGTCGTTTAGAAGATAATATGTATTTTTGTAGCATGATAAAACTAGTCAATAGCATGAAAAAGAAAGTATTGTTTCTGCTGCCATTGTTTCTGGGTGCTTGTTCGGATAGCGGAGAAAGCCCTGTTATCACGATAGAAAAGCTATATGTGAAAGTAGATCAAGGCGATGGAGAAACCATCCGCGAAGACTATGCAAACCGGATGAGTGAAATGCCTGCTTTGAAAGTGGGAGATAAGGTGGATGCGTTTTTGATCTTGGACGGCAATGGAGCCGAACTGAAATCTTTCCAGCTTCAGAATGGGGAAGAGATGAAGACTGAGCTCCGTTATGAAAAGACAGAAGTCACTACCGAAGGAAATCTGACAGACGAAGAAAAAGGGCAGTTGCGCTTCAAAGATGGCGTGACAAAGACTAAGGTGCTGGTTCATGCCACTATTGAGCATGTAGATAAAAATGGTGATGTACAATTATCTTTTTATCTCTCTTCAAAAGCGGAGTGTGAAGGAGCGCAGGAAGTGATTGACTTGAAAACAGAAGTCGTTGAGAATGAATGAATCCTGAAAGGGAGTGAGTCACTTTAACGTAACGAAGGAAATATAATAAAAAGAAGCGGTCTCCGGAGAGGCCGCTTCTTTTTATTGTCAGTTATTGGATATTACAGTTTAGCCTGAATAGCCTTTGATTCTTCTTCATATCCCGGTTTGTTCAGCAAAGCAAACATATTTTTCTTGTATGCTTCCACGCCCGGTTGGTTGAAAGGATTCACGCCCAACAGATAGCCGCTGATGCCGCAAGCTTTTTCGAAGAAGTACAGCAGACCGCCGATGTTGTATTCGCTCAGTTCCGGAAGAACGATGCGCATGTTGGGTACACCGCCGTCTACGTGAGCCAGCTGAGTTCCCAGTTCGGCCATTTTGTTCACTTCGTCCACCCGTTTGCCGGCAAGGAAGTTCA
>ERZ779922.1497-NODE-1497-length-16014-cov-155.189987_pt1 | contig 16014 bp, 9 predicted proteins | sample MGYA00511544_ERZ779922 | MGnify/ENA primary metagenome ERZ779922 (study PRJEB29588, sample SAMEA2154516) | human gut metagenome | biome: human gut; feature: human-associated habitat; material: faeces | place: Denmark | collected 2008/2010 ... | reverse complement strand
GGCGCAAAGGTAGCACTTATTGTTCAAACCGCCAAAATAGGGGTTGGATGCTTACGACTGGTAACGGTAAATGACCTCGATACTGTCTTTATGATAGACGAGGGTCTAGGAGCTACCTAAGAAAAAGGTTGCTCCTGGCTTGATTGATAAAAAGGGTTTCTACAAATTCTTTATCATTCTTAAACTTTCTTGAACTGCGAGGTCTTTCGAATTTCTTTCATAAACCCTATTCCTCCATTGATGCCATGAAACTTTCTAAGCTATCTACTCGAACTACTCCCGCATCATGACCACTCTCAGCCTCTTTCATTGCTGCCAAAGTTTCTGCGTTTGGAACATCTTCCAAAGCAGCACTCCTTGAAACAGGGGAATCTGAAACTATTTTAACGCCTCTCATAAGAGAGAGGACATTCTTTAATTGCTCCAACAAAGATGGACTATCTACCTGTAATGTTAACTGTGCCATAACTTCTATATTTATTTCGACTCCCCTGTCCCCCTCTTGCGAAGAGGGGGTCCTTAACCCACTCCCAAGCCCTCGCCCTTTCCAAAAGGGTAAGGGATGTAACCGCCCTACTCGGTGCTCAGAACCGCTACGCTATAAGGTTGGCGGACCATCAAAGGTCTTCGCCATGTTGTGCGGGATGGGACCGCTTTGCTATAACTTACTATAACATTTTACTCAGATAACTCATAGTTTTTTAATGCAACAAGATTATTCTGCAACTCAATCTTCTTCAACGACTTCGAGTAAATTTCTACTTATCGTAAGCGTTGCACCACTGATATACTTGATTTCGCTGCCGATGACAGCTTTCTTGCCATTATAGCTCTGTACGTATGCTTCCACACCTTTCATGCTACCTGCTACCACTCGCACTTTGATACCTTTCTTCAAAGGAACAGGGGCAGCAGTGACAGGCTCTTCATCATTCTCTACAAAATATCGATAGTTGGCAACAACCTGGTCGGGAATTTGATATATTTTCCTTTGACCAGGCATCGTCAGCATCTTATACACATCCGAACGGAAGCGGATATTGTCAAGTTGTCTCGGAGAAACATTGCAAAAGATGAAAGTGGAAAGAAATAGCTTTTCTTTCACTTTTCGCTTATTGGAACGTTTGTCTATATAAACTACTTTTACCTTGGGAATCCAGTAATCAAACCAAACATGATTGTGATTAAGATTGATTCGTATAGAATCAGCTATTCTCGTTTCACAATTCACTCTCACTACAGCCACATACCATCCTGCATCAGCAGGTTTTTCAAGACCTTCATTAGGCTTTTCCTGAACCGTTTTCTTAGCGTTTTGTTCACTTTTTGCCACGGCTTCGCCGTCGTCCCCTGCAATAGTGGACGTAACCTGTGAGTGTATATTTGTCTCTTTCATCATGCGAATCAAGCTCTTTTTTTTAATGTCGTTCATCTGAATCTCTACATAAGAGACACAGAAACTCTTTGCAAATATAAGATAATTGTTGGAAACTAGCAAATTATGCGTGTTAAAAAAAATAATAAAAATATAGGGACACCTTCGTCTCTACCAAAGAAACAAAGATGCCCCTATATATAGTAAGGTATCAGATAATGTGGGTATTAAAAAAATAAGTATTGATATTTAAAAACCAGAATATACTATCTTACAGAAATCTTCTGACCCTTAGCCTGAGCACAGGACTGGGTAGATGCCTTCACGATGTAAATGCCGGATGGAACACGGAGAATCATTCTCTGCTTATCAGGCAACTGATAACTGTGAACCATCTTGCCATCCAATGTAAATACCTGAACCCTGTCGAGTTTCTCACTACCCAAGGCAGAAACAACGATCATGCCTGCAGCTGGTGAGTAAACCTTCACCGGTGCGCTCTGCTCTTCAGTCTCCATGCGGTCGATGCCGGTTGAAGTACGGGTCTGGGTGAGGAAGTATCTTCCGTGATCACCCGCCTTCACCTTCACAGCCTCGCCTTCATGAACTTCTGTAAAGCTTGCCGATGCAGCATCATAGAGATAAACCGGAGCATCGAGCTTGTTCACACCCTTCAGGGTGAGTGAAACCTCTTCTGCCTGCTGGCTCACGATACCGAGCGGAATCCAGGACAACTCAGGAACAGCATTCACAACCACCGCCTCGTTGCCGGCTACGGTATAAACCTGCGGAACATCCTTGAGGTTCTGATCATACAAGAGATCCACATCCTCCTGGTCATCATAGTCGGCAGAAGCCTCCGGACGCAAAGCAATGCGTGCCTTTGAAATCTGGCCGCTGGAATTCTCTGTCGTCGCTTCAATGCTCTTGACATAGTCTGATGCCATCCGAAGGCCAGGAGTAATAGTGCGGTCAACATACATCGCAGAAGTGAACCTTACATTTTCTACCGTTTTTCCATCTTCCTTCTTGACAAAGAACGACTGGGTAGGCTGGATAGCGTAGTTCTGCTTATCCAATTCTGCATTGGAAATCGCCTTCACCTCGCCATTCTCTACCATCCATATTGCCTTTCGCAAACCAGTATTAGCCTCGAAGAACTTAGCCATCGAGATAGAACAGGTATATGGATTGGCAACGAGATAGAATCCGCTGTTGTTATCAGTTCCTAAACTCTGAGTCTTCTCTGCGAGATGCTTCTCATCGTTATTGAAAGCAACGAGAAGTCTGCCACGACCTTTAGGATCCTTCGTAACCGAAGTTTCGCTTGAAGAGTTCTCAGTTCCGTTATAATCGAAGTACTGATAGCTTGTATCAGCCTTTGGCAAACGAAGGAGCGCCTTCTTAGTCTGCTCCTTTGGCAAGAGCGCATTACCCGCCTTGATAGAGAAACCACCGAAGGTTCCGTCTGCGGCATAGCTTTCATCCACCTTATTATATACGTGGCTCCAGTAGCCGAGATTCATAACAACATTTTCTGGAGCAGCTACACTTGGGTAATGAGATGCAGGATAATCACTCTTAGGGGTGATTTCCTTCACATCACTCTTCATCCAAGCTCTCTGATAAACCGGATACTTGCTCCGGCTATATACATCCGTATCAAACGTGATATCCGTAAACGCCTTGGTTTCCTGTCGGCCATTACTTGCCGGCACATACATATCACCGGCGTAGATATACTGCAGAGGCGAAGCCATGGTGTACCACTTGTTAGGCACCAGCTCCTTCTCTACCCAAGCCTTGTCATATACGAGATAGCACTGGTCGCGAAGCTCGCCCTGAGGCTTGAAGTAAATCTGATGGCAGGTATTGCCATAGAACTTCTCGCACTTCAGATTACCATCAGTACCAAATCCCTTATTGGCATCTGCCTCATTCCAGAACGCCATGATATCATACTGGATATATTTCGTAGCTTCATTACCCTTGCCATTGGTGAGTTTGGTAGCAATCTGATTGGTGCTACGGTAAACCACATTACCGAGGTCAGGGAATGGCAAACCCTTCAAGTTATCAATAGTAACCTTGGTAAACTTCATTGGCACATAGCTATTCAGTGTTGGGATTTCTATCTTCGATGCAGATGCTGCCGCAGAAGTACTGCTGCCATAAGTCTGATAATCGGTATAATCATCATCATACAATTCTGCAGATGATGAGCGATGCCAGTTGGCATCATTATTCCAGTTGGCATTCATACCACCATCGGCAGTAGGATACCAGGTAATGAACTCCGGTACTATCTTCACCTTGAGATAAGACTCGCCCGGGCAGCTTGTTCCACTTGTTGCTACTGCTTTCTGCTCGAAGGCGAATCTAAGCTCGTAGTAGTATCCCTCATGGAAATTCTCTACGGCAGCGTCAGAGAACTTGAGGTCGAGGGTAGACTGCACACCTGGCACGATTTCAGCAAGAGTACTAGAACTCAATGTCGCAACAGATTTCTTCAATAAAGAAGCATCCCATAGAGGGTCATTGGTTGTTGCAACATAAACATCTACAGAAGTATTATCTGCACCAGTCTTACTATCATCAATAAACGTCAAAGTCTTATCCGTAACACCAGTCTTGTAACTTGCGCTATGCAATGGTACCTGGAGATAACCCTGAGAAGTTTTTTCCAATAACTTCTTTATCTGTGGCAATCCGATACGCAATGAAGCTTCGTAGCTGTTATCTTTAAATGGATAATCCACATCATTGAATCCGAAGTTTAGCTGCGGACCATCTTTCGCAATACGCAGAGGCACAGGAATTTTCTCTGTACACATCAGATATTCGACATCATTAACAGTAAATACCATATCCCCATCATCATTTTTTGTACCCGTTTCTGGTTTCATATAAATTTTATGAGCACCATATCCTATTTGGCTAACAGGTATCTCAATGGTTGTTGATGGTTTTGCATTGACAGGCGTACTGCTGTCATCAATATACCACAAGAATGGCACACCAGTAAGCGTAATCTTCTCGCCAGTATTAGGGTCAATAGTTGTAAGACTTCCCTTTAGTGTAACCTTAGGGTCAGAATCAGTACAATTCACACGATACTCTGTAATGACTTTACCATCTGTATCAGTAATCATTGGTGTCTGACCAATCATCTCAAATATAGCACTATAGATAGAGCAGACCTCAGAAGGTTTACCCCAATTGGCATCTGGTGCATCTGGATTACTATCAGCACATACGGAGACATAATACTTCTTACCCTTTGTGAGTTTGAAAGGATGATTAGCCAGGATGATATAGGTTTCACCATCAGCATCTTTTTCTATCATGTTGACACCATCAATTTCATACTTTGCACAGGTTTCCTCTGAATCAAAGACATCAACAGATGCATAGCTCTTGGTCGTCGTAATTTCTTTAGCTGTAGCATCACCAGGTCCTTTTAACGAATAGTTGTAAAGACCTTCTCCTGTAACAGGCGAACCATCTTCGTTCACTAAACGGTAATGAATCTTCGTATCCTTATGGTTAAGTATAGCATTCAAAGTTTCGTGAATGGCACGTATCTTCAACTTGATGCTACCTGTACTCGTTTCACCGCAGGCTGGTCGGTCCTGATAGATTTCAACCTTAGCTGGCTTTAAATATATACGGATATCATCAACGGCATAGTCAGCACCTACGGTACCCTTACTATAGTTATCAATCTCGATACGGAAGTCAGAATACTTTTCTACTTGTGCTTCTTGCTGAATCGTAATCTTACCATATACCTGATACCATTTAGCCTCTTCAGAACGAAGAAGGTTTGTGCCAAAATCACCGGAAGAGAAAGAATGTAATAACTTTTTGTCCTTTATATTACCATATTCATCTTTCTCCAAACCAAATAACCTAAACATAATCTGTGGTTTAACGATTTGCATTGTCATATCAGCAATACAGGCACTAAATGCCATCTGCTGACCAGTACAAAGACTTGCAGTAAACTCAGCAGAAGCGATGGTACGGCTTTCATCTGAAGCATCTATATAAAGGAAAGAACCCGACTGAGATTTACCTGTTGCCTCGTAAGTTCTATCATGCAGTTCTTTCCCCGAATACCACATGTAGCCATCTGTACCAGTATCTCCATTACCTGAGATATCTTTTATATTAGCCGTCTTATAAATACCATATTCACCATGCTGAGGAGAATGTTTGGTATTATAATATTTGTCAGTATTATTCCTATTTGCACTCTTATCAATCAAATCCTTATAAACGAAACCATAACTGCGCCTGTTCCATGCTGATGGATTCTTACTTTGATTATCATCAGGACTTGTAGGCGCAGACAATGTTTGTTCTGGACTATCATTATCAAAAGAGACAACTGCAATATTGTTATAGTTCTCATCAAGATAAGATATTTGGCGAGTCACATCTTCAGCACCCATTTCTTCGAAAGTCTTTGGATAGAAATGGAAGTATCGTATACTGAAATTGGCCATCGGGCTACTACAATTCCCAGACTCATCCTTAACATAAGCCACTACGTAAAAGTGATCACCTGGATTAAAGGTTGGTTTGGTAACAGTACCACCATCCAAATCAGTCCAATTTGCACCATTCAGAAGATTTATGCTCAAATCAAAGAAACGTGGGAAATCAGAAACGTTACCTGGTCCAAGAATACACATCTTGTCTCTGGTACCATTATAAGCTCGCCATTCTATCGTGGCAGCCTTCTTGATATCAGAAGAAAAGTCTTTATCCGTAATCTTACGTTGAGCGATAATTGCACTTGTCTGTGCTTCTGTTGAACCGGCAGGATAATATACATGCTTAGTATTGGTAACTGGATAGAAATAATACATAGTAGGATCTACAAAATCCAATCGCAAAGTCATCTTCGAGTCATCATTCATAAATCCTACCGTTACATTCTTATTATCCTCAAACGTAAGGTCCTTGCTATCATTTACAAGAGCTTTCTTGAGAATTTCAGCCATTTGCGTAGACGGAATAATATGGAAAATGTATCTGATGGATAAGGTTGGTTCATGTTCCATATAGGTTCCAGTAGCATCTATTCCATCAATGTAGCGGCTTACGTCACAAGCAATAGTTTCACCCTTCCAATTTGGGTCATTAGGACGAGTATACTTTACACCAACTGTTTTTTGTGTAGCATGCTCCATCAAATTGAAAGCCATCAATCCCTTATCTACATTATCTGCATCTTTCACAGAATTCAATAGAGAAGAAGATCCCTCTACAGATAAGTTTGCTGATGCATTATCTGTATCATAATTATACCATCTGAAATAACCTAAAGGCTCCAATGCGTCACCAGAGGATTCGAAATTCTGTATAGGCAACATAAGAGACACAGTCTTATGGTCAGCATCATCAACAACATAGGTATACTCCCATGTAGACACCTTCTGGCGCAACTGATTCTTCGAGGCATCGATTACCTCATAATCTCCATCTGCATTGGCATAACCCTTGTAATGCTTGAAAGGGCGTTCTTTAATCGTATAGATTATTTTCAACGAATTGGTTGGTTCTGATACAATTAAATTATTTTCAATTGTTGGAACATCATTACTTGCTTCTACTTTTATTGTATAAAGAGATAAATCTTGTGAAGTTCCTTGAAGGATTCTAAATTGTATATCTTGAGGAAGAAAATTATTATTAGTTCCAGAATAATAAAAAACACCAGCTTTTGCCTTATAAGCAACATTAGGCCAAGAAGATAAATCTGAAGTATTTATTTCATTAAAACCATATGGCCCTCCTCGATGAATCGTAAAAATAGATGCATCCTGCAAAGTATTATCATCTTTTTTGAAGATACTTATTTTGAGAAACAAAGGCTTCTTGGAAACATCATACTGAGTTCCGTCTGAAGTCTTCTCAAGCATATTATTTGCTAACAGTATAGATTCAATATCATTGATCAAAACACCTTTACCTTCCGATGCTCCCCAGGCTGTCTTAAATTCCTGAATATAAGCATTCAAATGTTCCTCTCCCCATATAGCATTTGGCAGCAATGCAAGCATTGCTACCAACATATATCTCATTACACTATTAAAAATCTTAGACTTAAACATAAGCTTCAATGTTTTTTAATATAAGTATTATTGTTTACATATCCAAAATGCACCGTTATGGCGCCTTGCTGAGTACCAGGTTAAATCCTGAGAGATAGCTACCCGATATACCAGCGTTGGTGCAGTTGTGGTTCCATCATTAACTTTTACTGAAAGCTGATAGATGATAGGACCTATCTTCTTGCCTAACTCACCTAAGGTTTCCGCCTCAATTCTGTCTTTGCTAGAAACGATAGATGGTATCGTACTGAAGGCTTTTGATTCTGCTCCAGTCTCCGATTCCGAGAGTCTCGTCCACTCAAGATTAGTGAAAGAGACAGATGAGCCATCACTATACTTTGTAACAGAAGGAACGATATGGAACTCCTCTAAATCATGGAAAATGAGATTGAGCTGTTTTCCGTCATCTTTCAATGACGGAGTCGAACCGATAGATCCAAAGTCCTCTACCTTGAGACGTAGCTTGTAATCGCTCAGTGCCAACTTTAAGACATGATGGTCGTTGCGGGCTATCTGATTCCAGTCGGTATACATGAAGTATCTCTGTGAACCAACGCTCGTTTCGAGCGTTACTACAAAGTAAGGATAAGCATTGCCGGCTTGACTCTCGTTGACATAGAATGAAACAGAACGGCTGTTATCTGTATCATAATCGGTTGTGTTCTTGGCTACTGTCAAACCAGATGTAATCGTATGTGTAAAATCATCTCTTTTAGCATTCTCTACCAAATTTGGCGTTTGGGCAACATTCGCAGATGAAACAGACGTTTTAGGAAGCAACATGATATTTTCTGTTCCTGCAGCAGGATTGCTTGTAATATCACTGATACTCACATTATTTACGGTAATATCTTGACCTGTCATATTGCGGAACTTGAGCGTAATCTTGGATAGCATTCTTACTACGTACAAATGCTTAACATCCGGTTGGCCGTCAGAGCCGATAGTTACTGTCTGCTTGTTACTCATAGGAATACCCTTCGCTTTAATATCCATATCATTACCATTGACTGCAAATGATTTGGAATCGAAGTCAGGAGAAGAACCCTCCGTAATCGTACCGAGTTCTGTATCTGATATATTGGCAAAAGAATAGACCGAATATCTTCCTGCTTCCAAACCGGTAACTGTTACATCATCTTCCTTATCTTTGCCTTCAGCTACGGATGGCTGCTTAACTACTTTCGCTACCGTTCCATCAGACTTTACAAAGACAACTGTCCAACTCTTCATGTTCTCTTCTTTAGAACCGTCATCCCATGAATTGGGCTTTCCTGCAGTATAAGTTTCTGCCCGGGAAGAAGCAGAACTTCCTGATACTGGAGACAGATTAAAATGGAGAGTATATGTCTTGTTGGTGGTACTTCCCGGATCAGAAGCATCACTATCTGGCGAACATGCTGCAAAAGTCAGAAGCAGCATCACCAGACACGCCATATATTTCATTATATGTTTTCTCATTTTAGTTATACTTTGTAAATTAATCTTAGAGTTTAATATATTACTTCCCCATGGTCGTAATGTGCCCAAGGGACTACATGTATGGTCAACTTGATACCTTTAGACTTTCCTTCAACACCTTCTACCTTTACCTGATAGATATTGTTGCGAACAACACCAAAATGCATCGGATCAGCGGTGGTTCCACTTCCTGAAGGGTCGCTATGACGGAGCGTATAGGTATATTGCTTTTCTGCTCCAGCAAAACCAGCCTTAGGCTGCTTCGTGGCTGCATCCCATTCGGAAGACTCATAATACTTGCCTTTAAAGATAAGGCCTGTAGAATTAACCTCGGTGTTATCGGTGGTCGTATTCTCCATCACATAATCGAGGATGTAACTTGCCTCTCCTACAACTGTACTGGTAAAAGTTGTCTTCTTTACATTATATAAAGATGTAGGACCTTCGGCTTCTGCGAGAGTAAGACCTGCACGATCCTTTGTCCAAGGGCAAACCACATAATTAGTAGAAGCCTTAGTAGTAGCATCCATTTTTTCCTCTCCGAAATAAGTAACAGAAGACACATCTTTATCTGAAGAAACTCGCTTTATCAGATATTCTCCCTTTGTCATAACCTTGGTAGGAGTAACAGATTCGAGCTTAAAACCGCCTACTACATTCGTACCATCCATTACGTTATAATAATAACCTTGACTGGTACCATCAAAAGTAGCATTTGGAATGATGTCGATACGGGCAGCCAAGCGCTCGATGTTTACATCTACCACATAAGGATCTGTTTCTGAACCTTCTTTGGTGAAATCTATCATAGCATCCTTCTTTGATGACATGATGAAGTTTGAGAACTTTGTAATATCAGCATCTCGGGTGCACACCTTCGACATCTGCAAATCTCTTACTTCACTAATCTTCTTTCCTTTACATATGGAAGTCATATCGTCTGCATTGGCTATCACTATAACATGATAATTCTTGCCGACAATTGAAGCATCTATTTCTTTTGGAACGGTAGTATAAGTTGCATCGCTGCCGGAAGTAGAAGTTGTTGCCTTCGTTAAATTGGTAAATGTATATACATAATCTATTATAGCATTATCATCCGACAGGTCATTATTATCAGATTTATATAGTAAGACAGCAAGAGAATTGACTTCATTTTCATGATTGGTTCCTGGTTCTCTTCCATCTCCATTTTCACCTCCTTGAGGTCCTGTAGTTGTCCTACTCGCTCGTGTATCTCCACTACCTTCCACCGTTACCTTTACCTGCAGATATGCCTTCATATCTTTGCTTGGCAGAGGCAAATCACTAGTAGTGTCACTTGCACAGGATGCAAACGACATAACCAGCAAAAGGGCTAGCAATGAGAGGGTTATAGTTTTCATTTTAAACATACACTTTCTTTTTATATCGGCTTGCTGAAAGCCGGGTAGGACATGTTAATGGAGTTCTTCGAACTGGATGCGCTTGCTCCAACTCAGTACATTCACGCTGATGGTGATTAAACAATACTTGAGCTTGCCACCCTGGATAAAGAACTGAAGTTTGTAATCGTAGGCACGGTCTAGGAATTCCTGTGCACTGTAACTGTACTCCTCGCTGGTGCGAAGACGACTCAAGAGGTCTGGCAGATCTACATTGACTACCGTATTTCCGGTCTCCTTACTCTTAATGAGGAGTCGGCCATCCAGGTTGTAATCTTCGTGTTTCAGAATGCGGGAAGTCATAAAGTCAGCATGGGCTATCTTGCCCTGCTCGTCCTCATCTACCGTATTCCATGTAGCATGAGGGGTATAAATGAGTTTACGGCTCTCATCGAGAGAGTTATCCCAAAGGATGCGGGCATTATGGTCTTCGATGGTCATCGTGTAGTCGTTGACATCCATATCCTGTGGAGAGTCAAGGTCACGAAGCGCCACATTGATCTTCTTGGTATCACGCACCAGAGGGATGGTTGCATAAGAAGGTTTTGAGGATGATACCTCTACTGCCTCCAGCAGTTTACCATGCCAGAGGGTATCGAGAGGAAGGCTGTTGTTGACAACCTCATCATACTCTCCCTTATTTTCATGGTCGAGATTCACTTCCAGTTTCTGCATCTTATCTCCTATAGCCGATGGAGCGGTACGAACGAACTTGGCACGGCCTGAAGCTAACTGGTCGGCGTAAGCATTCTGTCCGGCAAGGGCAAGGAACTGATATTTACCCGGCTGCAGGTTCTCGACGTGCATCACATAATTTGGGTCTTTGAGAGGCGATGATAGCGCAGAATTCGTCTCGGTCTGTTGGGTTATATAGTTTCCGTTCTCGTCGAATACATACAGCGTTACCTGTCCAACATGGTCGTTGAACATGTCGGCACGCTGGAGGTTATAATCATACTTAAACTTCACATATACACCATTAGGACAATCGCTGTAATCCTGGTGCCACATATCGTGGCATGAGGTTGCGACGGCCAGGGTCATGGCAGCTGCCATGACACCCTTCAACCATTTATTTATCTTCTGCGCTATCATATCGCTAATCAATTGTTATTTTCTATATTTATCTTTATAATGTATCAAATTACTGACCGAGAATTGCTCCCTGTGTACGCTTAGCCCAAGAGAGGACGTTGATCTTAACAGAGATATAAGCCGCCAATTCATCATCAGTATCACCAGTAACCTCAGGAACAACTGGGGAACCGAGCTTTTTGATACCCGTCACGTCAATATTATACCAGTTATTACGGAGTACACCATAACGACCAAGATAATTTGCTGCCTGATTGTCTGTTGGATACGCACCTGTATTTACTGTAGGTAATGGATACTCTGAACTCTTCCATGGAGTCAAGTCGTCACCAAAATGCTTAATTCTTACAGGATAGTATGAAATACCATTCTCATAAGTAGCAACCTTGATTGTTTTCATAATGTTTGTAATATCTGCGGTCACAGTTGGGGCTGCACCAGAGGTATATTTAGCATTACCTGTAGCATTGACAGAAACGGTAGGTACGTTATTACCTGCTGTACTAGCAACAGTAACATCCAAATCATTTTCATCAATTGTTTTACCATCCTTCAAGCCTGTCTTAATCCATGCTTGTACGTCAGTATTGTTCAAGAATGCACTCTTAACAGCCTTCTTCATACCGTCCGCATCGAGAAGATCCTTCTCGTTATCATTAACAACATAGAAAGTTGAACCAGAACCGAGCTGCGCAGCAACGATAACACGTGTTGTTACATTTTGATTCTGGTTAGGAACATCGAAAGTATTTTCCAAGCAATAATCATGCTCACCAAGATTCTTCAAAGCTGTAGGTGCAGTTTTACCTATCGTGCTGAAATCTGTTGACAGAGAAGATGGTGTGGTATTATAGTTAGGGTCTTTCGCCCAATAGGTACGATACAATGATACACCACTCTCCATAGGAGTATCACCAACAAAACGATAAGGCTTTGTAGGACCAGTTGATGTAGTCTTCAAAGAGAGCCACTCTGAAGAATTTGAAGTATTTCTCAAATAATAGGTCTTCTTATTCGTATTATCCAATATCCAACCCTTAATAGTATATGGTACTGATGTATTATCGGTCAAATTACCTGTAGTACTAGTAGCTGTTACATCTACCTTGGCTAAAGCACGCTCTACATAAATAGTTGCAGAAGAATTAGCCTTAGCCAAAGCTTCGGTAGCATAGATATGATCCTTATCAATTTTAGAAGCAACACTGACTGTAGCACCAGTTGGTTCAGTAGCACCACCAGCAACATTTGACAAAGGAGCATTCATCATCAAGAAACCAGTTGTTTTAAAGGCAGAAGCATCCTTGGTCAATTCCAATTTTTGCAAATCTGAAATTTTCTTAGTTGAAGGAAAATCTACACCATTTACTTTCAAGGAAGCATTAGTACCATCAACAGCAAGTGTTCCATCGTTATTCAATACAACAATAGCATAAAAATTATTAGTACCACTACTTAAGCCATTATTGATTTTTTGGGTAATTTTGGTTGTGGTTGTAATATTATCAGTAGTAGTTCCAACCAAGTTCATACTCAAATTCTTCAACTCGTAAGCTCCAGCAAATGTTGCATTGGCTTCATCAGTACCCTCAAACAGAATCAAGGTACCATTCTTAACAGCATACTCGTCAGCAAGTCCATCATTAAACTTGTCGTTTTCTGCACGACTCATAGAACCACTACGTGTAGGCAAATTCAAAGAAAGTGAGATGTATCCACTACCACTCTGATTAGAACCTGTGTTGTTACCACCACCATTCAGATCATCGCTACTTGAACAAGAACCTAGCATCAGCCCCGCCAATGCAACGGAAAATAATAAAGTTTTCTTCATCTTGTAAGTTATTATAGTTGTTATTAATAATTATTTCTTTATTTATAAACGTTCTTAAAAATCTAATTATATTACATTTTTATATATTTGGTTTACAATTCATCTAATACGTTATATTTGAGTTTCTTTCTATATTTGTACTTAGAAAAGATATGCCTGGTTCAGGAGACTGTCCCAGGCCAGGGCAGTACCCTGGCTCTAAGGAATAGCTATATTGTCCTAAACAGACAGTATGTATAACTTTATAGATTCTGTAAATTTTCTTTTGCAGAAGCAACACCAGCCTTGGCAGCCTGCTCCAGATAATAACGAGCTTGCTTCTCGTTGCCCTTCAGCATCTCATAGACTCCTCGGGCATTCTGGGCATCGGCACTGGTTCCAGCCTTGTCGAGATATTGTTTCGCATCATCTGCATCACCGGCATTCAAGCGGGTTATGGCTGCATTCAGATTCGCTGTCTCATTCTCCGGGAACATGCGGACGGCAATCTCCATCACATCATTAAACTCCTTGCTACCTGGCTCGTAAGTCTGGGCTACCATGAACATCTCCTCCTGGCTCAACTGCTGTGGCTTGGTCTTGATAATCTCCTTTGCCTCTTCCACATCGAAAGGTTTCACCTTATAAGTAATGTGGTAGTCGGAATGGCGGAGGGCTGGATACCAGGTGTCGAGCATAAAGCGATACTCTGAAGGATACTGCTTCTTAATCTTCAACTCGCGGGCATCCGGATTCAGACTCTTGTCTGCAATAATCGCCAGAATGGCATCCTTATGCTCCAGGTTGCTACCTTTAATATAAGCTATCAGACCATCCCAATCCTCTGGAGTAGAAGAAACCGTGAAGAGGTTGTTTGGCAACTTCACCATCCGGCGGACATATTCGGTCAGCGTCTTGGCACGGTTCTTTGCCAGATAATCATTATGGGTGTAAGGACTCTCAGGTGATGCATAACCATGAATGTTGATGCCGCTCACCTCCAGGTTCTTATCATCTTTCAGGGCATTGATGGTTCTTACGATGCTGTCCAACTGAGCCGGATTGCGACGGTAGTCGGCATGTAGCTCTATACGGTCTACCGGGAAATCGATATAAGCGCGCTTATCCAGATGACGGACCTTGATTGCCTCTACCTCCGGACAGACGAAAGAAGCTACCGGCTGGCGACAGCGAGAAACCGTGAAATCATTGCCATCCTGCAGATCACCACAACCGCAGAGGTCTTCGTGAATTTCGAGATCGTAGTTCCTTACCTTGGAAGACAGAGGAACGGATGCCAGATACTTCACGGTCTGCTGCTTCTTGTTGTCTCGCTTCACCACCAAAGCCTGAGGTGAAAGCTGCAACTGTTTCTTTCCAACCCCTCGGTCAAACATAATCTGCTGTCTTCTACCGTTGATAACAATCTCAGGCATCTTGAGCAACTCTCCCTTATGCTTGATTATCGGAGTATAGACAAGCTGGTTGTTGGTAGGGAGATCCAGGGAATCGAGATTCAGATCCATCGCAACCGTAACCCGGTCATTATGATGAGACATCTGTACATTAGATACCTGAATCTTATCGGCAGCCAACTTGAGACTCTTGCAATCCTGGGCTGCAAGAGGCATAGCCATCAAAAGAGAGCTGAATAATAATATGTAGTTCTTAAAATCTTTCATACTCATAGATTATGTTTAATGAGTTACAACATATAAATAAGAGAAATGGCTGCCTTGGTAGGACCCACGTAGTTGTCATGAGATGACTTCTCCTTCTCGCCACAGGCACCGCACTTGAACTTGTCGTACTGGATATAATCATATCCGAAACCTACAGAGGTTTCCAGGTTCCAGTGCTTGGAAAGAGGCCATTGATAACCAGCGGTCACACCACCACCTACATACCATCCTTCATAGCGATGGTCACGTAGTGATTTGAAAATGCCAAGGGGTAACTTCACTCCTCCTGCATTAAACTGTCCGCCCATGGCATGAACGCCCAAGAACCAGCCATTGAAGCTCTGACAGAACCAGTAACGGTATTCTGGTTGCAAAAGCCAATGACGAAGGCTTGACTGGTCGCCACCGGACTGTTTCCAAGGATTGAAGCCAAAGAATACCTGAGCGGTATGCTTCTTGCCTAAGGCAGTCTCGACACCGAGATTAGGAGTTGTTGTAGCCCAATATAAGAGGTTGGACTTGACTCCCGTGATTTGCGCATAATTAGCTAGCGATACAAATATGAGTAACACTGTTGCTAAAATTAATCGTTTCACCATCTATTAAAAGAGTTTAGTTAAATCTTATTTTTTTCGCTTTTATTATAAAAATAGGTAATTATATAAATTAATCGTTTACATGATAGTTCGCATTTTCTTGGGGCAAAAGTAATAAAAAAATGAATAAGGGGGGGGTATTTTTCGTAACTTTTTAGTGGAAAATAACATTTTAGTACGTAATTTTGCTAATTGTATAATGAAAATCCACCATTCATTAACATTTTATACTTAAACATCACTAAAGAAGATTCACCATAATTTTTGAGAGAAAAATATATAAAGGTAAAAAAGTAAAAGGGTAAAAAGGTAAAAGAAACCATAAAAGGTAAAAAGGTAAAAGGGTAAAAAGGTAAAGGAGCTGGGAGGAGCTGTGGGAAAAAGCTGGGCGATAAGAAAGCAGAACTGTAGGAAAAACAGAAAAGCCCCGACTACTTTCGTAA
>ERZ779922.1494-NODE-1494-length-16016-cov-13.074995_pt1 | contig 16016 bp, 14 predicted proteins | sample MGYA00511544_ERZ779922 | MGnify/ENA primary metagenome ERZ779922 (study PRJEB29588, sample SAMEA2154516) | human gut metagenome | biome: human gut; feature: human-associated habitat; material: faeces | place: Denmark | collected 2008/2010 ... | reverse complement strand
TTTTACGCTGAAAAGGCGGTTTGCAGATAATGAAATAAGGTCGGAAATATAAAAGGGGGCAGATTTTGTATCCGCTCCTTTTTATCTTTGTTATCGTGTTTTCAGCAATGCGGAATCGGTATTTTTAAACATATTTACAATCTGTTACATTATTATCTGTTTTAACTGACTGTATAGATTTTCAATGTTTAGAAATAGATTAAGCACCGCTGTTACAGCAGTAATACGGCGGCGAAAAGTTTAATATACGAACAGCGTTGAAATGCCGTTTTTAAAAGCGTTTATGAGTGATTCAAGTTGACTTTGAAGCTGAAATGTGATATAATTATATATAGTATCGTGAGAAATTGCGGAAATGATGAAAGGAAAGAGCATGGCAGAAGAAATTCTTGATAAAAACGTCAATACCGTAGAGGTTGACGAGCATGAAATCGACGGCGAAATAAAGGATATAGAGGATAATACACAGGTTGAACACGCTTACGGTGCAGACGATATCCAGATACTTGAAGGTCTTGAAGCGGTAAGAAAAAGACCGGGAATGTACATAGGCTCGACGGGTGAGCGCGGTCTTCACCATCTTGTATATGAGATAGTGGATAACGCTATAGACGAGGCGCTTGCAGGCTACTGCGATAAAATTCTTGTTGAACTGCTTGACGACGGCATTATAAGAGTTACCGATAACGGAAGAGGTATTCCTGTGGGAATTCATCCGCAAAAGGGTATCCCCACGGTCAGCGTGGTATTTACAATTCTTCACGCAGGAGGAAAATTCGGCGGCAGCGGATATAAAGTATCGGGCGGTCTGCACGGAGTGGGAGCCTCGGTCGTTAATGCGCTTTCTTCCTGGCTTGAGGTTGAGGTAAAAGACGGAAAGCATATCTATAAGCAAAGATATGAAAAAGGAAACATTGCGCAGGATCTTAAAATAATAGGCGATACCGATAAAACGGGAACGACAGTTACTTTTAAAGCCGATCCATCGATATTTACCGACACCACCGTTTATTCCTACGATACTCTTTTATTCAGACTCCGCGAGCAAGCATTTTTAAATGCAGGCATAAGAATAGTTTTGAAAGACGAAAGATCGGACGCGGATATAAAAGACCGTGAAGATGATCTGCAGTTTGAGGGCGGAATAAAATCTTATGTTGAATATCTGCTTGAAACCGAAAAAAAAGATAAATTAAATGATGATATTATTTATATCAGCGGCTCATCCGGCGACTCCACAGCAGAGATCGCGCTTGTGTGGAGCACCTCTTATTCCACAAAAATAATGTCGTTTGCCAATACCATTCACACTGTTGACGGAGGAACGCACGAAACATCTTTTAAAAAGAGCTTATCCGCAACCGTGAATAAATACGGCAGGGATTTTAAAACTCTTAAAGAAAAAAGCCTTAGTATGGACGATGTTTTAGAGGGAGTTATTGCGGTAGTAAGCGTTAAACTGACAGACGCGCAGTTTGAATCGCAGACTAAAGCTAAGCTCGGAAACACCGCTATAGGTACTCTTGTAAACAATATAATGCGCGATAAGCTTTATCAGTATTTTGAAGAAAATCCCGCGCAGGCTAAGCTTATAATCGAAAAATCGATTGCCTCTTCAAATGCAAGAGAGGCGGCTCAGAAAGCAAGAGAGGCTTCGAGAAATAAATCGGGAATAGGAAATAAAACCAGAATGCCCGAAAAGCTTACCGACTGCATTTCCACAGATCCTACCAAAACCGAGATTTTCATAGTCGAGGGAGATTCTGCGGGCGGCAGCGCCGTAGAGGGAAGAAACAGTACATATCAGGCTATTTTACCGCTTTGGGGTAAAATGCTCAATGTTGAAAAAGCGAGAGCCGATAAAGTTTATGGCAACGATAAGCTCACCCCCGTTATAGTAGCTTTAGGCACGGGAATTGCCGAGAATTTTGACATATCGAAATTAAGATACGATAAAATAGTAATAATGGCGGATGCCGATGTTGACGGTTCGCATATCAGAACGCTTTTGCTCACATTTTTCTTCAGATATATGCCCGAGCTTATCGAAGAAGGGCATGTATATCTCGCACAGCCGCCGCTTTTCAGAGTTTCTAAGGGCAAACAGCATTTTGACGCTTTTACCGACGAGGAGAAAGCCGAATATATTGAAAGACTCGGCGGAAATGCTGATGTTCAGCGCTATAAAGGTCTTGGTGAAATGAACCCCGAACAGCTCTGGGAAACAACTCTCGATCCCGAAAAGCGCACGATGCTCAAAGTAAATATAGCTGACGCCGCCGCGGCAGACGAGGTATTTACAATGCTTATGGGCGAAGAAGTAGAGCCGAGAAGAAAATTTATCGAAGATAACGCAGTATTTGCTACCGATCTTGATATTTAAGGAAAGGAGAGGGTAAAAATGGCTAAAAGTGAAATTGTTTTCTGGCCCGAAAGCGAGCAGACCAAAATCGAGCCTGTGGAAATAACAGAAGAAGTAAAACAGAGTATGCTGCAGTATTCAATGTCGGTGCTTGTAGGAAGAGCGCTGCCTGATGTGCGCGACGGTCTTAAGCCCGTTCACAGAAGAATACTTTATACAATGTATGAAAACGGACTCTCTCCGGATAAAGCTTACAGAAAATGCGCGGACACCGTCGGCGCGGTTCTCGGCCGCTATCATCCTCACGGCGACGCGAGTGTTTACGACGCTATGGTGCGAATGGCGCAGGACTTTTCTTTGCGTTATCCGCTTATCGACGGTCACGGAAACTTCGGTAATATAGACGGTTATCCCGCCGCGGCATACAGGTATACAGAGTCAAGAATGAACAGGCTCTCACTTAATATGCTCGACGATATTGATAAAGACACCGTCGACTTTATGCCGAACTACGACGACCGCTTAAAAGAGCCTGAAGTGCTGCCCGTCAGATTTCCTCAGCTGCTTGTAAACGGTTCATCGGGTATAGCAGTAGGAATGGCGACGGAAATTCCCCCGCATAATTTAGGCGAGGTTATAGACGGAATGTGCTGTCTTATAGATAACCCCGAAGCCGATCTGCAGGAAATTTGTCAGTACATAAAAGGCCCTGATTTCCCGACAGGCGGAATTATTATGGGAAGATCGGGTATCCGTGCCGCTTACGCTACGGGCAGAGGAAAAATAGTTGTCCGCGGAAAAGCGGAAATTGAGGAACAGAAAAACGGAAGATTCAGAATCGTTATCACAGAGCTTCCGTATAAAGTAAGGAAAAAAGACCTTGTTAAGCATATTTACGATCTCGCGGCGGAAAAGCGAATTGAGGGTATAGACGATGTAGTTGACTATTCCTCTAAGCGTGACGGCGGTATAAAAATAATCGTCGATATAAAAAAAGACGCTAATCCGCAGGTCGTTTTGAACAAGCTTTATTCCTATACTGCCCTGCAGTCCACTTTCGGCGCTATTTTGCTTGCTATTGTAAACGGTAAGCCGCAGGTGCTCACCTTAAAGGAAATGCTTTTAGACTGCATTGATTTCCAGTGCTCGATAATCACAAGAAGAACTGAATTCGACCGCAAAAAAGCCGCCGAGCGCGCTCATATACTTGAAGGTCTTAAAATCGCTCTTGATTTTATCGACGAGGTTATTTCGATAATCAGAAATTCAAAGACTATCCCCGAAAGCAAGCAGGCTTTAACGGACAGATTCGGGCTTGACGATATTCAGACAACTGCCATTGTCCAGATGCAGCTCGGTAAGCTCGCAGGAATGGAAAAGCAGAAAATTCTTGAAGAATTGGATCTTAAACTCGCGTTTATAAAAGAATGCGACGAAATTTTAGGCGATAAGGCGAGAATTCTCGATATTGTTAAAACAGAGTCATTAAATCTCCGCGATAAATTCTCCGATGACCGCCGCACGGAAATATCCGATGTTGCAGGCGAAGTGGATATTGAGGATCTCATTCCAGAAGAGGAATGCGTTATCACTAAAACGGTCAACGGTTATATTAAAAGGCTCCCTGCCGATACTTATTCTGTTCAGCACAGAGGCGGCAGAGGAATCACGGGTATGACCACAAGAGAAGACGATGTGGTAGAAAATATGTTTACCTGCTCTTCTCACGATACGATAATGCTCTTCTCAAATCTCGGCAGAGCTTACAGACTTAAAGCCTATGAAATTCCCGAGGGCTCAAGAACGGCAAAGGGAATGAATATGATAAATATCGTTCCTCTTATGAACGGCGAGAAGATAACGAAGATAATTCCTGTCACTCAGACAGAGGAGCAGGAAGACTTCATCGCAATGGTAACGAGAAAGGGTATAATAAAGCGTACAAGGCTTACGGAATTTAAAAATACCCGCAAAAACGGAATTATCGCTATTTCTATTGATGATGACGATGAGCTTGCGTTCGTTCGTATGACCGACGGTAGCGACTATATCTTTATTGCAACCTATCTCGGATATGCGATAAGATTTGATGAAAAGAATGTCCGTGCTATGGGAAGAACCGCAAGAGGCGTTAAAGCGATAAGTATGCGAGAGGGCGATTATGTTGTGGATATGGCTGTCTGCAAAGCAGACGACAGAATTCTCACCGTCACCGAAACGGGTTACGGCAGAATTAGCCCGATATCCGATTACCGCCTGCAGTCAAGAGGCGGAAAGGGTATAATCAATTACCGCACTTCTAAATACGGCAATGTTGCGGCAACAGTACCGGTTACAGATAACGACGATGTTATAATGATATCTTCCGGCGGTATAATAATAAGGATCTTCGCCGGCGATATTTCCGAATTTGCAAGACCTTCAAAGGGCGTTAGGGTTATGAGAGTGGCAGAAGATGAAAAAATTCTCTCTGTTGCGCTTGCGGACCACGACGACTCTCAGGTCAACGATGTCCCCGAAGAGGCTGACGCCGACGCGGGCGTTGTGACAGAAGAAGACGAGGCGGCGGAAGAATAATCGGGGTTATGAGGAAATACAATTTTCAGGGAGTATTTCACAAATGCTGAATAATTATATTGATGAAAAATATCTGATCCGTCATTTGGAAAAGAAAGAGGTCAAAAAATCCGCGCTTAAAGCGGGTATCGCTTTGCTTTTCTCTTATGTGATCGTATCCGTGTTTCCCGTGCTGCTCCGATTGTTTCTTAAAAAGGTAGATATTTTCGGAAAAAACTATTATTATCTGTTGTCCGACAGCGGATTTTCACAGTTAATTCAGATAATTTTTTCAATACTTATGTTTATAGTCCCTTTTACTTTGGTTGCAAAGTTTTCAAAGGAAAAAATAAGCAGGCTTATCCCGTTTGATAAGCCGCAGGGAGATTTAAAAGCGCTGTTCTTATTCGGGCTCGGATTTTGCGGATTTGCAAATATCTCCGTTTCCTATGCGGGCTCGCTTTTAACTCATCTGGGATTTCCCTCTTATGATATGCCGTCAGGCTCGGATCCCACGGGATTTTTCGGGTTTATGCTCACTGTTATCTCAACGGCGGTAATTCCGCCTCTTGTTGAGGAATTCGCATTCAGAGGCATTCTTTTCGGCTGGCTTGAAAAATATTCCGAAAAATTTGCGCTTTTTGCCACAGCTATCCTTTTCGGACTTATGCACAGGAATTTCATTCAGATGTTCTTTGCGTTTTTAGTGGGCCTTATTTTAGGGTTTATAAGACTAAAATCGGGATCGATATGGCTTGCGGTCACGGTGCACGCCGCCAATAACTTCTTTGCGGTGGTCACCGATTATGCCTCTCAGGTTTTAAGCGACTCTTCGCAGTCGGTTATGTACCTTATCCTTAATATAGCTTACCTTATTATCGGAATTTTAGGTCTGCTTTTTGTAACCAAAGATAAGGAAATGTTCAGGTTATGCGGCACAAAAAGTAATTATTTAAGGGAATCGGACTTGTATATCTCGCTTTTTACAAGCGTTCCCGTAATTCTTTTCAGTGTCTTTTGCATAATAGAATCTTTGCTCTATTTTATTATTTAAGGAGGAAAATATGGAGAATTATTTAGTTGATGATGATGTTTTGGAATTCGCGTTTGAACAAGCGGGTGACGGCTTCCCGAATCCGGATCTGTTTATTAAAATATTGCTCGGTATCGCGATTGCCTATATAGGTGTATTTTTGATAACACTTGCGATATCGGTGGTATTTTGGGCTTTACAAGCGGTGGGTGTTTATAAAATGTCCGAAAAAGATAAATTTAAAAACCCGTGGTATGCATTTATCCCGTTTTTTGACGCGATCGCTATTGGTAGACTCGGTTTCGGCTATAATAAGAAAAATATGGCTGTTACCAAAGACAATTCAAAGGCTCTGCTTGTCCTTAAAATTATTTTCAGCGTGCTTAGCATTGTTCTTATCTTTTCGCTTATCAGCTTTGTTGCCAGGATTGCTATTTACAGCGAGTTAGGCGGGAGTGATAATTATAAGTATTCGCTTATAACTTCCGCGGGATTATTTATTTTGGTTTATTTAGCTTTTCTCGGCATAGCGATAGCTTATAAAGTTACATATTATATCTGCCTTTATAATATCTACTTAAAATTTAACCGTGACAATGCGGTTCTTTTCACAGTTCTCGGAATTTTCTTCTCATTTTTAATTCCGATATTCCTTTTCATCAGCAGGAAAAATGAGCCTTGCTACAGCGAAGAGGAATTCAGAAGAACGAAATTAGCTAAATTAAACGCTATGCTTGCCGCGCAAAAAGCCGCGCAGGCAGCGCAGGCGGTACAAACCGCACAGCCTGAACAGGAAGCCGCTCCGGCAGCACCTGCGGAAGAAGAAAAAGAAGAAACATTTTCCGAAGAGATAAAAGAGGAAAAAACGGAAGAGTAAAATCTTTTGGCTTTTATGAAGATAAAGATTTTAATAATCTAATATCTAACGTCTAACATCTAAATTAGCTGGCTGTCGCCCGAAATACAAGCGGCAGCCTTTTTAAAACTGAAATGGATAAAAAATTTATGTTTGAGGCGATTAGCCTCGCAAAAGAAGCGTATAATTGCGGCGAGATCCCCGTCGGCGCAGTAGTCGTAAAAGACGGGGAAATAATCGGCAGGGGCAGAAATATGCGCGAGGAAAAGCGCGACCCCACTTCCCACGCCGAAATAGAGGCAATTAAAAACGCCGCCGAAAATATCGGCTCCTGGCGGCTTGACGGCTGCTCTTTATATGCCACATTAGAGCCGTGCTGTATGTGCGCGGGCGCTATAATAAACGCAAGAATAAAAGAGGTTGTTTTCGGAGCTTACGATACTCTTGCCGGATGTGCCGACAGTGCCGAAAATCTCTTTTCAAAGAAATTTTCTTCAAAAACCGAAGTTTTCGGCGGAATAGCAGAGCAGGAATGCACGCAGCTTATTAAAAGCTTTTTTGAAAAATTAAGATGAAATAAGTCTTTTAAATTCAGAAATGCTTGTGCACCCAAAAAGCAGTAAGCCCAAAGCATAAATGATCAGGCTGAATACGCACAGCAGTATTATGTAAACCGAATTCCCGAAATTACAGGTGCTTTTAAGTACCAGGTTTGAAAAAACGGCGGCGGCAAAGGCTGTAAAAAGCGGAGTTATCAGATTTTTAAAATAATCTATCTTTGCGTCAGTCACTTTTATAAGCCTTGAAATATTTAAAATGCAGGTAAGCGCGTTTGAAATATACATAATTGCGATAAATCCGTTAAGTCCGTATTTCGGAACTATGAAATAAATAAGCACAAGCCTTAAAAGCGAATCTAAAATGCTTGTTCTGAAAGTAAAAGCCTGCTGATCAAGCCCTTTTAATATTCCGTCGCACATACTGTCAATGTACATCAGCGGCACTATCGGCGAAAGCATCACAAGCAAAATTCCCACATCTTCCGATTTATAGATAAGCTCGCCGATAACTTTTCCCCCTGTCATAAACACGGCGGAAAATATAAATCCCATAAGGGAAGTTAAAATAATTATCCGCTCAACGCCTGATTTTAGCATACTTTTCTTCCCTAAAACCGAAGCCTCGGAAATTTCCGGAATTAAAAGAGTGGAAAGCGAATTTAAAAGTATTCCCGGGAAAAACAGCACGGGAAGCGCCATTCCCTTTATCATTCCAAAAAGACTCAAAGAATTGCCCGAAACATAAGAAAGGGCTTTAGGCATCATAATATTCTCGGCAGTTCTAAGAAGAGAATTAAGATACCTGCCGGCGGTTATAGGGAAAGCGATATGGAATATTTTTCTTTTGTATCCGCGGTTTTCTTTAATGGTTTTAAGCTTTAACTTGTTTATATCTATGCGGTATAATAATATCATAGCAGATGAGCACACAAGCTCGGCGGCGGTATCGCCGATAAAGAGCGCCGCGCAGAGATAGGATAACCCTAAACCTTTGAATTTATTTACAAGCAGCACCGCAACGCCTATTCTCACCGCCTGCTCCGCCACCGTAACGGCGGAAAAAGGCGCGGTCTTTCTCCTCGCGATAAAATATCCCCTGATATTTGAAGAAATGCCGAGAGAAAATAAAGATAATGAGAGCGTTTTTATTGACAGCACGGCGCGGCTGTCCCTTAAAATCCTTTGCGCAAACACTCCCGCGCCGAACCACAGCACGGCAAATGAAACAAAAGCTATCGCCATAGAGAGAATAAAAGCTCCGCGCATAGTCTTTTTTATGCCGTTTTTGCTGCCGCTTACAAGCTCTTCGGAAACAAGTCTTGTAACGGCGGTGCAAATTCCGCAGGCGGAAAAAGCCGCGGCAAGCGCGTAGACAGAAAATATCACCTGATAAAGTCCTACGCCCTCGCTGCCCACGGCGCCCGCCATCCAGACTTTAAAAACTATGCCTGCAAACCTCAATATCAGCGAAGACACTGTGAGAACGGCGGCATTTTTAATAAAAACAGTTTTTTTCACGATCTTTTCACCCCAAAACAATAATATGATTGAAAATAACCTTTAATAAGTTAATTTTCGGAGGAATAATATGAATTCACCTCTTGCGGACAGAGCAAGACCTCGGACTATCGACGAGGTTATCGGTCAAAAGCACCTTATCGGCGGGGGCAGAATACTAAGAAAGATCATAGAATCTGGAAATCTGCCTAACCTTATATTTTACGGGCCGTCGGGAGTGGGTAAGACCACCGTCGCACGGATAATAGCTGAAAACTGCAATAAAAAGCTCTGCTATCTTAATGCCACCACCGCTTCGACCTCGGATATCAAAGATATAATAAACTCAATAGGCACTTTAGAGGCGGCAGGCGGAATTTTGCTCTATCTTGACGAAATTCAGTACTTCAATAAAAAGCAACAGCAAATTTTGCTTTCTTATATTGAAAACGGCGATATCACCCTTATCGCCTCTACCACCGAAAATCCCTATTTTTATGTATATAACGCGATATTAAGCCGTTCAACGGTGCTTGAATTCAAGGCTGTAAAAGAAGAAGATATAAAAGAGGCGGTCATCAGAGCGCTTAAATTCTGCGAGGGAAATATCCAAATAAGCGAGAAAAACGCGAAAAAGATTGCCTGCGCCGCCGCAGGCGATGTAAGGCGGGCGCTTAATATGCTTGAGCTCTGCGTTATGCTCGATTCCGCGGATAAAAAATCGGAGATATCCGATGAAACGGTCGAGCAGATACTTGCCGGCAACTCCGTGCGATATGACAGGGACTCCGACGAGCATTACGATCTTCTTTCCGCTTATCAGAAATCAATGCGCGGCTCCGATCCCGACGCCGCCGTTTACTATCTCGCGAGAATTCTCGCCGCAGGCGATCTTCCGAGCGCCTGCAGAAGACTTATGGTGTGCGCAAGCGAGGACGTGGGGCTTGCCTATCCGCAGATAATTCCGATAGTTAAAGCCGCTGTGGATATTGCTTTGGCGGTAGGCTTACCCGAGGCGCAGATCCCTCTTGCAGACGCGGTGATATTAGTGGCGCTTTCGCCTAAATCAAATTCTGGCTGTATGGCAATAGAGCAGGCTTTTTCCGATATAGAGTCGGGCAGAGTGTACCCGATACCGAGAAATCTTCAGAACAAGCATTTTGACGGCGCCGACGCCGAGGTTAAAGGTCAGCACTATATTTATCCTCATAATTATCCCGATCACTATACTTATCAGCAGTATCTGCCCGACGAGATAAAAAATAAAGTCTATTATTCGCCCTGCGATAATAAAACCGAAAGGGCATTTAACGATTATCATAATAAAATCACCCGAAAGGAAAATAAGAAATGAGAGGGCATTTGCCGAAAAAAACTCTTTTGTTATGGGAAATAAGAATATTTATCCTGCTTATTTTGCCTGCGGCAGCCGCAGGCGTTGCAGCGGCATATATCGGCTTTCTTATATGGATATTCGCATTTTTTTGCGTCGCTTTTCTTGTCCTTGAACTATGGTATATCCCAATGCTTTTTAAAAGCTTTGAAATTTATGCTGACTGCGAGTCCGTCAGAATAAGCTACGGGGTGATAATTAAAACCTCTCATATAATGCCTTATCCGAGGCTTATTTTCGCGCAGACCTTTCAAACTCCGCTTGCAAAAAGGTTAAGTTTAAGCGCTCTGTCCTTAAAAGCGGCAAGAACCGGCCTTTTTATCCCGGAGATAGAGGAAAAAGACGCCGAAGCTTTAGTCAACACCGTGGCGGGAGAAAAAAGCGATGAAGAATAATTTTAAAGGCCATCCTTTGATGATATTAAGCTTTTTAAAACCTTATCTTTTCGTGCTTGTGATACCCGTCATAAAAGGTGCGGTGCAGTTTTTGCTCACACGCAGGATAAGCGGTGTTTTAAGCTTTGAAATATATCTTTTCTCCGCAATTCTGCTTTTGGCGGCGGCAAGGTGGCTATCTTTTTCCGTAACCCTCAAAAATGATGTTATCACGGTAAGCCGCGGCCTTATCTTTAAAACAAAGGCAAAAATAAATATAAACAAGCTTTCAAGTATCGTAAAAAGCGTAAATCCCCTGCAAAGCGCGCTTAAAGCGGTGTCTTTCTGCCTTAACACCGAGGCAGGCAATATTAATGAGTCCGACTTTAAATTCATTTTAGGCAAGAATAGCGCGGAAAAGCTTTCGGTCGCGGTCTACGGCGAGGCGGGGAATGATATAATAAGATATTCAAATCCGAAAATTGCGCTGTTTTCGGTTTCAAGCTCCTCAGCGCTTACGGGTATAATCATTGCAGCGCCTGTGATAAACCGCGCAGGTAAGCTTTTAAATATAGCTATCACCGAAATGATATTTGATGAGATAGATAGCTTTTCAAATAGATTTATGAGATATTTTCCGCCGGCTGTAACTGCGCTCACGGTTATTTTGCTCACAGCCTACGGCATTTCGTTCCTTATAGCATTCTGTAAAAATATCACATTCCGCCTTAACCTCGACAAGGAAAGAACGGAGATAATTTCGGGTCTTATCACAAAAAAGCGGACAGTGTTTTCTAAAAAGTGCTTAAATGATCTTATGATAGTCCAGACGCCGATAATGCGTTTCGTGAAAAAATATTCGCTCTATGCATCTGTGGGAGGTTACGGCAATTCAAAAAGCGAAAAAGCCGTGATAATTCCCTGCGGAAATCACCACGAGATGAAACAGCAGTTTAAAGTCTTTTATCCCGATTTTGCCGATGAAAAACCGTTTTTAAGTGCGGAAAAAAACGAAAAATCGTATAAGAGGTTTATGTGGCTGCCTAAGCTTTACGGTATCCTGATAGCCGCCGGGGCAATAGCTTTAATGGCACTTTTCAGGCACTTTGACAGATTTGTTCTGTTCCTCGCTTCGATAGGAGGGCTTATCGATCTTTACTATGCGGACCTTTGCAAATGCAATTATAATAAAGGCAAGGTAAGTCTTTCGGAAATAATAAGGGCGAGAGGCTCAAAAGGCTTCAAGTTCTGCGAGATGTACTGCGAAAGGGAAAAGGTCGGTGATATAAAGATAACAGAAACTCCTGCGGACAGAAAACTCGGCACCTGCAAGGTAAAACTCATAGTGCGCAGCGAAAGCGCGGATAACCTTAAAGTGCGAAATCTTGAAAAAGCCTCGCTTTTAAAGGAAATCGGCGAGAATTACGGAATAAAAGGGTTTTAATTCGGGCATAATTTAATAAAATGTTTCACGTGAAACTATTTTGTTAAAGGAAGATGAAAATGGAACTTCTAATGGACTGTATCAAAGCATTTGCAGTGGGCGGAGTCTTCTGCGTGATAGGGCAGTTGCTTATCGACTGCACTAAACTTACCCCTGCAAGAATTCTTGTCGCCTATGTCGTCGCAGGCGTTATACTGACCGCCGTCGGGATTTATAAACCGCTTGTCGATTTTGCGGGTGCCGGCGCCACCGTGCCTTTGACGGGTTTCGGTTACAGCCTAGCGACAGGTGTGAAAAAAGCGATAGCCGACCGGGGATTTATCGGAGTTTTCACGGGAGGGCTCACCGCCACGGCGGCAGGTATTTCCACGGTGCTTGTGTGCGCGTATACGGCGGCGCTGATATGTAAGTCGGACAGTAAATAAAAATTAAAAAGGGCTTTATGAAACTAAAATTTTCATAAGGTCCTTTTTTCTGTTTACAAATGATAGATTAACTGATATAATATTAATTGTTTCACGGGAAACAATTTGCTATATCTATATTATCTATATTATATAATATATATTACATATATATGGGAGAAAATCTATGGGGAAAATTATTTCTGTGGTTAATCAGAAAGGCGGAGTAGGAAAAACCACCACCGCCGTCAACCTCGCCGCAGGGATCGGTATGAAAGGTAAAAAAGTTTTGCTTGTTGACGCCGATCCGCAGGGCAACTCCACCAGCGGTTACGGTATAAATAAAAAGGACACGGATCTTACCTGCTATGAGCTTATAATCGGTCAGGCAAAGATATCCGAATGTATTGTAAAAACCGAGTTTAAAGGCGTGGATATTGTCCCATCTTCTATGGACCTCGCCGCGGCGGAAGTAGATCTTATCAATTCCGATAGGCGCGAGGCTCAGCTCAAAATCGCTCTTTCGCCGGTGAGAGAGGACTACGATTTTATTTTTATCGATTGTCCGCCCTCGCTCGGTATTATCACGATAAATGCTCTTACCGCGTCTGACGCCGTGCTTATCCCTATCCAGTGCGAGTATTATGCTTTAGAGGGACTTTCTCAGCTTATGGCAAGCGTCAGACAGGTCAAAAGGCTTTATAATCCCACGCTTGATATCGACGGTATCGTTCTTACTATGTTTGACGGCAGACTTAATCTCACTCAGCAGGTGGTAAGCGAGATAAAGAAGTATTTTTCGGGCAAGCTTTATAAATCGGCTATCCCCAGGGGAGTAAGAATTTCCGAGGCCCCGAGTTACGGCTGTCCTATACAGTATTATGACGCGCGCTCAAAAGGCGCCGCCGCTTATAACGATCTCGCAAAAGAGTTTTTAAAGAAAAACAAGAGGGTGTAAAAATATGGCAGTAAAAAAAGGCGGCCTCGGCAGAGGTCTTGACGCTTTGTTTAATGATAATTCGGAGAAAAACGAGGGCGCGGTGAGCGTCAGGATAAACGATATCGAGCCTAACCGCGATCAGCCACGCCGTGATTTTGACGAGCAGTCGCTTTCAGAGCTTGCCGATTCTATCGCGCTCCACGGTCTTTTGCAGCCGATAGCCGTAAGACCTAATTCCGACGGCAACTATACTATCATCGCCGGCGAGCGCCGCTGGAGAGCCTCCAGAATGGCAGGTCTTGATAAAGTGCCTGTTATTATTAAAGAGGTCGATGAAAAGGAGCTTAAGGAGCTCGCTCTTATCGAAAATCTTCAGCGCGAGGATCTTAATGCTGTCGAAGAGGCGTTAGGCTTTAAGTCGCTCATGGATACATATAACCTTACGCAGGAGCAGGTTTCCGAGCGTTTGGGCAAATCCAGGAGCGCCGTTGCCAACACTTTAAGGCTTTTGTCTTTAAATGATAAAGAGCTTGAGGCTTTAAGGTCGGGCACTATATCCGCGGGCCACGCAAGAGCGCTTCTCGGCTGTGATGATGAAGAAACAAGAGAAAAAATGTTAAGCCTTGCTTTAGGCGGCGCGTCGGTAAGGGAACTCGAAAAAATGTCAGCCGCTGTCAAAAAACAGCCGGGTAAAAAACCTGCAGGACGTAAAGAAAAGTCCACTTTCCACAGCGAAGTAGAAATTCTTCTTAAAAACGAACTTCACCGCAAGGTTACCGTAACCGAGGGCAAAAACGGCGCCGGTACCTTAACTCTGGAATTTTTTTCTGACGATGAATTAAAAGAGTTTACAAGAAAACTCGCAAATAATATAAACTAAAGGGGTATTAAATTTATGTGGTTTATTCTTTCGCTTGTTGCGATAGTTTTTTGGGGAGGCAGCGACCTTTTTTCAAAAATGGGCTCCGATCCCAATGATAAATTGAGTCATTTTAAGATAGTTATTGCCGTCGGCGCGGTTATGGGTATTCACGCCACGGTCGAACTGCTCACCGGTGCGGAATTCTATCCTGCGGATTTTATCCGCTATTTCCCTGCGATATTTTTCTATATAACCTCTATGATAATCGGTTATGTGGGCTTAAGATACATAATGCTTTCGGTTTCCTCGCCTATCTGCAACTCTTCGGGCGCGGTCACCTGTATTTTGTGCCTGATATTTTTGCGCCAGATGCCCGATCTTTTGAGCTGGGCGGGTATAATTCTTGTCTGCGCCGGTATAACCGGTCTTGCGTTCGTAGAGAAAAAGTATGATACCGAGGCGGCGGAGCTTTTAAGACATGAGGAAAATAAAAAGTATAAAAGCGGTTTTATCGCGGTGTTCTTCCCGATATTTTATTGCCTGCTCGACGGTATGGGAACTTTTGTCGACGCGATCCTGCTCGACCGCGGTATAGTAAACGAGGACTCCGCTAATATCGCTTATGAGTACTCTTTCCTGATTTTGGGTATTATCTGCGCCGTTTATATTTACGGTATCAAAAAGCAGAAATTAAGCCTCAAGTGGGATACTCCGAAACTCCTCGGCGCCTGCTGTGAAACCGCCGGTCAGTTCGCCTATATCTATGCGATCGGATCGAACCCCACCGTCGCCGCGCCTATGATATCTTCGTATTGCGTGTTCTCTGTCTTGCTTTCAAGAATTTTCCTTAAGGAAAAACTAAAGGCAAAACATTATCTTGTTATTTGCACCGTCTTTTTAGGTATTATCCTAATGGGTATCTCCGAGGGCCTTGCGGAATAATTATCGGCGTTCGGCTTCGGGGGAGAGAAAAACAAAAGATTTTTCACTCGGCAATAAATTTGAAACGAAACTAAAGCCTTCCTCAAACGAGGAAGGCTTTTAAATTAAGAAATATGTTTAATTATCGTTTGTCAGCCGGTTTAGGATTGTCTGTGAGTCCTAATATATAATCGGTGCTTGTATTATAAAATTTCGCAAGTGTCACAAGCACATCGGCAGTGATTGATAAATTGCCGAGTTCATAATCGGAATAGGTCGTTTGATGAACTCCGAGAAGGGCGGCGATTTTAGATTGTGATAAATCTCTGTCTTCCCTTAAATCCCTTATTTGGTTATACATATATATCACCTCTTGCTTATTATGCCTTAAGGGTTATTCCCTTATTGACTTTTAAGGGAAATCCCCTTAAAATAAAATGGGTGAAGAATATGAAACTTATGTGCCGTGATTGCTACATTAAAACTCATTCTGTCCCGCAGGGCTATAAATGTGAAATGTCAAATGAAAAATACCGATGTACTGTTTGCGAAAAAATAAATTTATAGTAGTTAATATATATAAGGAAAGCTTGCTTTTAAATTTCAAAAAAGCGCTGATCGAAGCCTTAAATAATATAAATAAAAACGAATAGACAATACAATCGGGATACAACGCTTCTCATAGCGGAAAATTTGTCCGATTGTATTGTCTAATATACTATATCTTGTTATTGTCGACAGCGTTCGACACAATTCGAAAAAAACTTCAAAAAAGTTAAAAAAAAGAGTTGACAATAGTGGGCGGATGTGGTAT
>ERZ779922.1491-NODE-1491-length-16063-cov-3.571089_pt1 | contig 16063 bp, 8 predicted proteins | sample MGYA00511544_ERZ779922 | MGnify/ENA primary metagenome ERZ779922 (study PRJEB29588, sample SAMEA2154516) | human gut metagenome | biome: human gut; feature: human-associated habitat; material: faeces | place: Denmark | collected 2008/2010 ... | reverse complement strand
GGAAAAGGCGCAAGCAGATGGCGCAGGTGAATCTGGAAATAGTATTATTTACTTTCCTTGAAAACGACCATCAGTCCCTGTGCATTTGCCCAGTCAATCACCTGCTGATTTTCCGCGTCGCAGAGAATCACCGGATGGCAGCCGCTGAAGGCATCATCCGCCAGCGTTTGCACACTGTTCGGGATAATGACCAGCCGCAGCAGCGTGCAGTCTGCAAAGGCGCGCTTTCCAATCGCAGTAACGCCCTCCGGAATATTCACCTGCTGCACCTGCCACATGCCGGCAAAGGCTTCTTCCTCGATTGCCTTCAAATTCGCAGGCAGCTGCAGAATGTGATCCGACGCAATTGCATACCCATTGCCCAGCCATGTATCGCAAATCCGGCAGACTGTTGCACTCACCAGACCGTCTTCCGTCGGTGTTGCAGGCCGTACCGTCTCAATGTACGGCGTATGCGGTATGTCGATGCGGCTCGTAACATAACTTTGTTCCGATTCCACATAGTTGTCCGCTGTCTGCGCAATGTAGAGAGCATATCCCAGGTCGCAGCGAAGCGCCGAGAGGTCAAGCGTAATTTCGCGCTTGCCGTCCGGGTAAAGTTCTGCACGATCCTCCACATAGAAGTGCGTTATAGGAGCACTCGATATGCCGTCTTGCGGCCAGAAAATCAAATCCAGCTGCGCATTCTCCGGGAAAATGTGCGAATCCGAAAGCGTCAGCGTCAGCTTGTTGTCCACCAGCTCCGAAACATCCAGGATGCGCGGCAGTTGACATTCCAGCACCAAGTCAAATTCCGTCGGTGCCAGCGTGTCAATGTACTGGCACAGGTTCGGGGTGAAGGTTGCATGATAGACCTTTCTGCCAGTAATGGTCTGTTTCTTTTCTATATCTTCTCCCCTTTCTATGGTGAACAGCGCCACGTTTGCTTCTTCGGTGCCTTCCGTCAGCGTCAGCGTGCCATCCACATTCCAGTCGCACAGCATCGCCGTGTATTCCGGATCATCCAGCCGCACTTCCGCGCCATACGGATAGAGCGTCTGCGTATTCACCGTCACTTGCGCATACTCGCCCGTCAGGTCGTCACTGAGCCAGTAGCCGTTGTTTGTGCCAATGATAGTCGGCTCAAATTCGCCCTGTGCGTTCTGCCAGTCCAGCGTATCCATATGCCGCCCTGCGAAGTCCAGCACATACGCATAGCTCGCATCCATCAGCTCCTCAATCGGCTGAACTTCCGCATACACCAGCTTTTTGCCCTCCGTGAAGGACGCAGATGCCTGCTCAACAACCTCCGCCTCAATATCCTTGGAGTACGCCTGATACAAGAAGGTCTGGTTGTAGTCGTCGCAGTCTTCCACCTTCGGATCATCCCCAAACGACAAGCGATACGTTTCTCGATTGAGCATGAAGTAGCGTGCTTTTCCGAAATGCTCCACAAAGGCAGGATGCGTGAAATACCATTGCCCATCAATCTGAATCATATTCACGGCATCGCCGTCAAAATAAGAAACAAACACCGAGCTTTGATCACCAATGCCCTCGCCTTCAACGATGCCCTTCGCGTTAAAGTAGATATCATTGGTAACATTTGCCGCATTCAGCAGTGCTTTGTATGCAAATGCCCAGCCCCAGCGCGTACCTTTACGCTGGACAAGCACCATTTTGCCGCTATATGTGTGCGGCAGCATGTCTGACAGCTTCGTTTCGCTGAGCATCCAGTCTACCAGCGCTTCTGCTTTCTGATAGTCGGTCATGTCATCCGTAATTACCTGCGCGACAATTTTTGCTGCCAGCTGGTCAGCCGTGCCGAGGTATTCTGCCGGAATCGACTCATCCAAATGCACAGGAATCTGATGCGCCAGCGCGTACTGATGCGCCGCGCTGCCCGACGGCGTGTAGAATTCCACAACCGCTTCGCTGAACGCATCATCCGCAATTTCCGTAACCGATGCCGGAATTTCCAGCAGCAGCATCGCGTTTCCAAATGCATTTGCGCCGATGCGCTCCAAGCCATCCGGCAGTTTCAGCGCTGCCAAAGCAACATTGCCGTGGAATGCCTGTGTGCCAATGCTGCGCACACCCTGCGGGATGGTAAGCGTCTGTATCCGCGTGGCCTGCGCAAACATCCCCTGCGGGATTTCCGTCAGTGATTTCGGCAAATGCACGGACAGAATGGCATAATTCATCCACATCGGATTGATGCCGATTTGCTTCACGGTATCCGGGAAATACATGGACGTAACGGACGTGGAAGCAAACGCATAATCCCCGACCGTTTCCAGCGAATCGCCCAGAGAGAAGGACGGAATTGCTTTGCAGACGTTGAATGCCCGCTCGCCGATGTACTTCACATGCGGCAGAGAAACGCCCTTCTGCTCCGCCGACGGCGAAACGCGCTTCAGCGTCTTGCAGCCATCAAACGCATGGCCTTGAATTTCTGTCAAATTCGGCGAAATATTGAGTTCCTCAAGGTTTTCGCAGTTCATGAAGGCGTTTTCGCCAATGAACTGAATGAGCGCACCGCCGCTAATGGTTTGAAGCGCCTTGCAGCCGTAGAACGCGCCGCCTTCGATAGTCGTAACAGAACTGGTAAGCGTTGCTTCCGTCAGCTTTGTGCAGCCAGTGAACGCTTCACTGCCAATCGTTTCGACACCGGGTGCAACTGATACCTTTTCCAGATTTTCGCAAGCAGCGAATGCCCCGGTACCAATACGCTTTACATCTCCGGGAATGGTAATCGAGGTCAAACCGCTTTGACGGAATGCTGTTTCTCCAATTTCCGTTAGGCTTTCAGGCAATTCCACAGTTTGGAGCTTGCTCGCGTTCCAGAAGGCACTCACCCCAATCTTCTTCAAGCCATTGGGGAGCGTCAGCGAACGGAGTTCTTCATTATAATAGAATGCCATGTCCGCGATTTCGGTCACATTCGCCGGGATAACAACTTCAGCAATCGGAACACTTCGGAATGCTTCTTTTCCGATCGTGGTCAACGCAGCCGGGAAGTTAACATCCTTCAAGGCAAAGCAGCTTGCAAACGCAAGGTCTCCTATGTTCGTTACCCCATCCGGCAGATGAATACTTTCCAGCGACTTGCAGTTTGCAAATGCTTCATAGCCGATGCTCGTCACACTGTCCGGAATTTCAATAGTTTTCAGGGACGTACAGTCCTTAAAGCCATGCGCGAACGTGATGTTCTTCGGCAAAACGACCGTAGTCAGGGACGTGCATTCCGTGAAGCAGCCGCCTTCCATGCGGAAAACCTGCGGCGGCAGAATTACTGTCTCCAAATTTTCGCATCTTGCAAATGCCCACTCCATCAAGTCAAAGTCCGTCGATGTGATTTCCACAGACTTCAGCTGATGGCAATCAGTAAATGCAAAACTCCCAACGTGAAGACCCGGCTGCGAAAGTTTCAGCGATGTAATGCCGGAATTGTAGAATGCATTTCGTCCAATCAACTCTAATTTTTCCGGGAAGTTGATATCCGTTAGTGCTGTGCAGTTTTCAAAAGCATAAGAATCAATGACAGTGCAGCTTTCCGGCAGCGTGACGCTCGTTAAGCCTTTTCTGCCCTTGAACGCCCCTGCGCCAATTGTCGTGATGCCATCACGAACGGTTACATTTCCCGTAATCGACGCATTCACAAACAAGATGCTGTTGTCCTGCGTATCATATAAGATACCGTCTTCGGATACATAGCGCACAGAACCAAACGCTGTCGTTATCGTTTTCAGCTTGCTGGGCCACTCGCCGCTGATGTCCGCCAGTTTAGCAGGCAAGTGTAGAGTTTCCAGTGAACGACATCCTTCCACAACGCCGTTCATCATGTGGGTTAAACCACTCGGCAAATTCACGGTGCGTAAAGAGTAGCAGGTTGCAAATGTTCCCGACATAAATGTGATGCCTTCAGGCACGGTTATTTCTGTTAAGCTATCGCAGGAGCGGAATGCGCTGTCGCCCAAGCTCTTTAATCCTTCCGGCAGCACAACATTTTCCAGTTGTGTACAGTAGGCAAACGCCAAACCATCTATCGTTATCAGCCCTTCCGGGAAGGTAATTTCCTTCAGTTCCTTGCAGAACTGGAATGCGCAATTCCCAATTTTCTGCAAAGAATCCGGCAGTTGAACAGATGTTATCGCATGTTCCTTAAACACATCGTCGCCAATGCGCACCGTGCCGTCACGAATCACTACATCCCCCGACACATCCGGCAGAGCATAGCGCAGCGTCTTTGCAGGAATGTCGTAAAGCAATCCGTCCTCCATCTCATAGGTTGGATTTCCTTCGGCTACATACAGCGATGTCAGCGCTGAACAGTCTGTGATGAAAGAGTCTCCAAGGCTGGTTACATTGACCGGTATCGTCAGCGACGTCAAGCCAGAAGATTCAAACGCTCTCCAGCCAATCGTTGTCAGCGTATCCGGCAGTGTAATTTGCTTCAGCATGGTGCAGCTGCCAAAGGCCGATTGCCCAATTTCCACCACACTGCCAAGTGTAATCTCCTGCAAGTTTTCCTGTCCCCAGAAACCGTCATCCGAAATGATTTTCAAGCTCTGCGGCAGACTTACGCTCACAAGCGTGCGAATGTAGCCTTTCTCATAATCAAAATACGCTTTAAATGCCGAGTCCCCAATCACTTCAATCCCTTCGCTGACAACAACGTGCGTCAGAATCGGACTGCGGAGGTTTTCAATCGCATAGACCGGATAGCCGTCAATCACCGCAGGCACAACCACGTCCGGCAGTGTACCCGTGTAGCCCGTGATGTAAGCTTTGTCCCCTTCAAGGCGGTAGGAGAACGACGTGCTTTCGCTGGCATAGCGCACCCCGTGCGCACTCGCCCACAGCTGCGCCGGGCTGCCGTCCTGCACAACAAGGCACAGGGCATCGTTCACCGCGTCAAACGCATGGTTGCCAATCGTCTCCACCTGCGTGCCGATGGTGATGCTGCGCAGATTCTGGCAGTAGGCAAACGCATAGTCCGCAATGGCGGTCACGTTTTCGTCAATCACCAAATCCGCTCCTGTGCGCCGTGCCGGATAGAGCAGCAGCGTTTTACCTGTCGCGTCCATCAGGATGCCGTCACAAACCTGCAAATACACACTTTCCGCTTCCACGCGCACTTCTTGCAGGTACTTGCAGTTTGCAAAGGCGTTTTCCGCAGTGCCGACCACGGGCAGCCCGTTATGCACAGCCGGAAGCACCAGCAGTACCGCGTTTTCATCGCAGCCGCTGACAAGATAGCCATCCTGCGCGGCATTGAGCGTGTAGGAAATTTCCTGATCCGCCGCGGCAAAATTCACGCCCTGTGACGTGGCTGCTTTTTCAGCGGCAGACCCCTTCCAGCCGCGGATGGTCAGATTCTCGCAGTTCGCAAAAGCATCCGCCGCGATTTCCTCCACGTCCGGCCAGAGCAGAATGTCCGTCAGCGCACTGCATCCCTCAAAAGCGGCACTTTCAATGCGCCGCACCGTGCGCGGCAAAGTCACATTGGTTAGGCTTTCATTGCCGCTGAATGCCCTTGCGCCAATTTCCACAATGCCGTCCGGCAGCTCGATTTGGGTCAGCGCAGTGCAGTGTTCAAACGTGCTCGCCGGGATTTTCGTCAACGCGGCGTCCCACTGAACTTCCCGCAGGGCGGCACAGTTCATCCATGCGCCGTTGCCCAGCGTCGTGACGCTCTTGGGCAGCTTCAGCGTCTGAATCCCAGTGCCAGAAAAAGCAGACGAACCAATCGTGTTCACATTTTCCGGCAGGACGATGCTTTCCAGCGTGCCAATGCCCGCAAACGCATACGCACCGATTCTGGTCAGGCTCTCCGGGAAGATGATTTCCGTCAGGGCCGTATTTTCAAACGCATTTGCTTCTATGGTTTGCAGATACTTGCTCCATGTCACCGTTTTCAGCGACGTGCAGCCGCTGAACGCCGACGCGGAGACGGTATGGAGGCGCTCCGGCATCTGGAATTCCGTCAAGGAAACGTCATTCCGGAACGCCGCTGCACTCAGGCTCGTTACGCTGTCCGGAATATGCACGCTTTCCAGTGCCTTGCAGTTCTGGAACGCCTTTGTGCCGATGTTCGACAGCGAATCATCAAACGACAGCGATTGCACCGCCGTGCAGCCTTCAAATGCCGATTCGCCAACAGACGTCACGCCCGTGAACGCATTGGGCGAAACAAGCGACGTGCAGCCCTTGAAGAATCGGTCAGGAATCGCCGTCAGCGTACCTTCGCCGAAATTCACCGTCTTCAAGCCCGTTGCATTTTCAAACATGCCCGCCTGATAATCGCTGAAAATCGGCGAGAAAGTCAGCGTTTCCAGATAGCGCAGGTTTTTGAGTGCGCCATCATCAATCTGTGTCAGCGTTTCCGGCATGACAAAGCTTTGCTGCGGTGCGCTGGCAGCATAAGTCAGCAGCCGCGTGGCATCTGCCGTCATCAGTGCACCTTGCTGCACCTGAAAATGCGTGTTTCCCTCTGCCAGCTGGAAATCCGTCAGCGCCGTGCAGTCACGGAATGCATCCGCGCCAATCAGGTTCAGCGACTTCGACAGCGGCATCGACGTCAGCGCAACACAGCCGTCAAAGGCTTCCGCGCCAATCATCGTAATATCGCCATCAATCTGAATGGATTCCAGTCTTTCGCAGCCCTGAAATGTGCGGTCAGGAATGACCGTCACACCAGCCGGGATTTGCAGCTTCTTTATCGTGTAGCAATACTGGAATGCGCCTTCCCCGATGGATTCGAGCTTTTCAGGCAGACGACCATCTCCCCAAGCTCTCCCCATATTCCAGCATCCACCGAACGCGCCTTTACCGATTTTGGTCACGTTTTTGCCGATGCATTGCTCAACACTATAATCTCCTCTCCCAGCGCCATAGCCCCAGCAGTTTGTAAAAGCATAGTCCGGAATTTCCGTCAACGAATCAGGAATTTCCAAGAAGTGCATTTGCAAACATGCTGCAAATACGCCCTCGCCCATTTTCGTCAGCTTCTGCGGCATCCGAACCGCATCAAGATAGGCGCTGCCTGCAAAGGCTTCCTTACCAAAGGTGGTTACATTGTCCGGAATGTAAAATTCCTTGCCGATGCCCGACGGCATATCAGAAAACGCGCGGTCGCCGATCGTCGTAACCGGACACCCTTCAATTTCTTCTGGAATCAGCACTTTGCGGCGCAGAAGGTCTTTATTATATCCTGTAATCGTCGCTTCCCCATTCTGAATCTCATAGGTATAGTACTCTGCCGGGTCAGCAACAAGCACATATGCGTGCATGTAAATCCAATAATCGACATTCGGTTTTTTTATGCGTAGTTCTACACGAACCATTTCATTGTTGGAAAGAGTAATGCTACCTTTTCCATCAAATTCGACATGGGTTCCCGTTGGCTCATAGGTATAGCTTTCCGAGTAGCTATCACCGTATTCGCCATCATAGTAAGTACAGCCACGACCATCCGTATAGGCAAAACACCATGACCATCCCTCTGCATCCACAATGAAGCCTTCCGGAACGTCATAGCTAAAGTGGATTGTTTCCCCCGGCTGGGCAAAAATGACACGCTTCCCTTCCAAATCCACTTTCTCTTCGCGCGTTTCTGCGCAAGCAACCGCCGTTGCCAGCGCAAAAAGAAGCAAGAACAGTCCGAATGTGACTTTCCAACGTTTCATGTGCAATTCTCCTCCATCCGCTTTTTCCCTGTTGCAAACTGCCAGTTTTCCATATTTATTATACGCAGGTTTTCCCAGCTTGTCAACATGATTGGTAATCGTTTCTTGACAATTTCTTCTGAATATAGCATTAGCACCTTATTGATTTGACGGTGCATGGCATAGCATTCGATTTAGTTTCTGTATTTTCCCTTAATTTTCTTGATTCTTCTATTGACTTTTTCTTGAAATTGCTGTATGCTGGAAATCGAGAAAGGGGTTGATACGCATGAAATCCAAGAAACTTTTGACGATTACGCTGACCAGTCTGCTGATCGGAAGCTGTCTGGTCCTACCCGCACTGGCGGACAGCGCGGACGCTCCAAGCGGCGGAAATGTCGCGACTTACGAAATTTCCGCAAACGTAAAACGCATTGATGAATATGCGTTTGCAAACAGCACGAGCCTTGTCAGCGTGAAAATTCCTGATTCTGTAACTGCCATCGGGGATTACGCCTTCTCGGGCTGCACGAGCCTGAAAGAGATCACGATTCCCAGCAGCGTGACAGAGATTGGCGCGCACGCATTCGATGGATGCACGGCGCTGGTAAAGTTGCAGGGGCTGGAGAATGTGACAAATCTCAGCGACTTCACGTTCTATAACTGCATTTCACTGCAAGATGTTGGAGATTTGACTTCTTTGACGAGCATTGGCGAATCTGCTTTTGCAGGCTGCAAATCACTGACGCAACTCGGTGATATGCCCCATCTGAAAAGTATCGGCGCGTCTGCTTTTTTCATACAGTATCAGTTGGGACGATGGAACAGAACAATATTGCGATTCACTGAAGCGTATTGGCGACATTTCTAATGTCGAACAAATCGGTGATTCAGCCTTTTTCAGCTGCGCGTCTTTAGCAGAAATCGGAAGTTTGCAGCATGTCACAACAATTGGGGATTGGGCTTTTGGGTATTGCACTTCACTCAAAGAAATCAGCAGCTTAGACAATATTAAAAAGATTGGAAGATGGGCTTTCTACGATTGTCAGTTGAATACGCTTGAAATCGGAGGAAATGACGTCCACATTGGGGCGGAAGCATTTTTCAGTTGCAATTCTCTTGCAAGCATCGAGGGCTTAAGCAACGTAACAAGCATCGGCAGCGGTGCTTTCGAGTCCTGCGCCATGACCACCATTAGCGGTCTAACGAACATCTCTGCCATTCCGGATAGCGCATTTGCCGGCTGTTTCAATCTGCAAAGCGTAGAAGGTTTGCAGAATGTGACGAGCATTGGCGCATACGCATTCTCCAGATGCTATGCGTTGGAAACACTTGATATCACCGATAATGTAACCACTATTGGTGCTTACGCTTTCAGAGATTGTGAATTGCTCACATCCATGGAGCATTTGAGCAATGTAACAAGTATTGGCGATAGTGCTTTTGTAGGCTGCACCTCCTTGGTTCGGGTTGGTGATATGCCCCATTTGGAAAGCATCGGCGACTCTGCCTTTGGGGTTTCCAGCCGTTGGATTCCGGACGAAGGCATGTCAAAAGACTATGCCTGTGCGTCACTGGAAAGCATCGGAGATCTCAGCAGCGTTACTTCCATCGGCGAAAACGCCTTCTATCAGTGCACTTCGCTGAAAACCGTCGGCAGTCTCAGCAGCGTTACTTTCATCGGCGCAAATGCGTTCAAGCAGTGTACTTCCCTGCAAAGCATCGGGGAACTCGGCAATGTTACACGCATCGCGTATGGTGCCTTCTACGGCTGTGAATCACTGACCAGCATTAGCGGCTTGGAAAAGCTGACCGTCTTGAATCGAGAGACATTCCGCAATTGCAAATCGCTGAAAACCGTTGGTGATTTAAGCAGTGTGACAAGCATCAGCGAGAAAGTTTTTGATGGCTGCACTGCGCTAACCACGGTTGGCGATTTACGCAGCTTGAAGGCTGTTCCTGATAAGCTGTTCTACTGTTTGAAGGATCTTCTTTCAGTCGGCGATTTAAGCAGCGCTACCAGCATTGGGAAAGATGCATTCTATGGCTGCAGCAAGCTGGCGAGTATCGGGGACATGTCCAACGTCCGCACCATCGGCGAATATGCGTTTTCTAATTGCAAAGCATTGACCAGCCTTCCTGAACTGCCCCGGCTGAATAGCATCGGCAGCAGTGCATTCGCTGGCTGCACCGCTTTAACCAGCGTCGGGAATCTGACCAATGTCACAACACTCGGCACTTATGCCTTCAATAGCTGCAAAGCGCTGAAAACCATTGGCGATTTAAGCAAAGTCACATCCATCGGATATTCCACCTTTGGCTTCTGCACCGCATTAGAGAGCGTAGGCAACATGAGCAGCGTAACTTCGATTGATTCTTACGCATTTGAAGGCTGCTCTTCGCTTGTGCGTGTCGGCAACATGAGTAATGTCGAATCCATTGATTCTAACGGTTTTGTGAATTGCAGCGCCTTGGAACACGTTGATGAACTTGACAAGATTACCAGCATCGGTCAGTATGCATTTATGGGCTGTACTGCACTGAAGAGTATCGGTTCCCTGCACAACTTGGAAACTATCGGGAAAGGTGCTTTTAACGGCTGCAGTGCACTGGAGCATGTTGATGATTTGTACAGCTTGACGCGCTTGGAATACGATGTTTTCTCACACTGTGTATCGTTAATCAGCGTTGACTGTTCTGACAAACTAACCGCCATTGGGAGTAGTGCATTCTTTGGCTGCAAAGCGCTTGTCAGCATTGGTGATTTAAGCAATGTTACAAGCATTGAAAGTTCTGTCTTTAGGGGCTGCATCGCGCTGAAATCAATCGGCAATATGCCTAAATTGGAATCAATTGGGATGCAGTGTTTCATGGGATGCACTGCGCTGGAAACCGTCGGTGATTTAAGCAGCCTGAAAGAGATTCCCTCTGAGACGTTTGATGGCTGCACCTCTTTGGTAAGCATCGGCGATTTGAGCAACGTAACCATTATCGGATCATACGGGTTCAACCAATGCAAAAAGTTGACCTCAATTCCGAATCTGAGCAGTTTGGAAAGGGTCGATCAATTTGCCTTCTCCGGATGCGAGTCGCTTGCATTGCTGGGCAATCTTCGCAAGCTAACGAGTTTTGGCAACTCGCCTTTCGTTAACAGCCCTTTCCATAACTGTCCGAACCTTGTCCTGGAAGTCCTGCCGGACTCCGCCGCTGAGCAGTACGCAAAGGATTACAATATGCAGTACACCTACATTACGGAGTGATTCTCACATCGCTTGGTTCTTCGCGGAATCTTGGGGCAACCAACAAGATTCCGTGAAGAGCCTTTTTTGCACCATTTCGTCCACATCCACATCCATGTTGATATGTGCCGTTGGATTTCGCAGAACTAAGAGGCATACCATTTCGACTGTTGCTTCATTTTCCAAGGAAAGTTCTTTCACTTTCTGACCGCTCACTGGAACAGGGAATGCAAACACCATATTCCTGATGCAGCTGCCGTCCTTCTGCTTTTCCAAGTACAGACCAAAGCCCAGCCACAAGTACGCACAAATTGATTACTGGGGCACAAGAAGCAACACAGCTCACCTGAAAGTAACTGCTTGAAAATTAGAGTGCACTGTATTATAATTTAGATGTAACATTCTAATTTGAACTATTGGAGGTGCTGCGATGCTGACAAAAGAAGAAATGCCCGCTTGCCCGGTAGCAACTACTGTGGCGCTGATTGGAAGCAAGTGGAAGTTGCTTATCATACGAAATCTGCTGGCCCGTCCGTGGCGGTTCAATGAACTGAAAAAGGACTTGGAGGGAATCAGCCAAAAGGTGCTGACGGACAGCCTGCGCTCGATGGAAGCCGATGGTATCATTACCCGTACAGTCTATCCCGAGGTGCCGCCGAGGGTGGAATATGCGCTGACCGAACTTGGCGAAAGCCTGAAACCCATTCTGGATTCCATGCGAGCATGGGGCGAAGCATATAAGACTAAACACTAAAAACCCGAAGCAGTACCTTTACCGTGCTGCTTCGGGTTTTCCTGACCGATGGAGATGTTCCGATGGACAACAATGCATCAGAGCGTGCGATCCGCGGATTCTGTGTCGGCATGAAAAACTGGCAGATGATCGATACCATCAATGGTGCACAATCATCCGCTATCATTTACAGCATTGCAGAAACAGCAAAAGCGAACGATTTAAAGCCATATGAGTACTTTGAATATCTTCTGACAGAGATTCCGAAACACATGGATGATACAGATCGTTCTTTCTTAAATAATCTTGTTCCCTGGTCGGAAAAACTTCCAGAGAATATCCGCAAACCACAGAAGTAATTAAGCGAAGCCGCGAAAGCGGCTTTTGGTTGGCAAGGTACTTGCTATGATGCGTTTACGAGAAAGTAGATGAATAGCATAGTTATTGAAATGAATATTATTTAAGGTTCGGGATAAATCGTAAAATGCAGACAAACAAGAAAAGTAAAAATATAATAGGTATTATACTATAAATGAGCAAATTTGAAAAATTGCACAAAACTACGCCACGACCTTTACAAAGGAGTCAAAATCATTGCATTCCCTTGCACATTGATAGAGGGTCAGATATTTTTCCATCTGGATTATGTCACTGATCTTGTGATACCCTGTTTCAAAAGGACAGACTTCGCCAGTTCCAACAACACACATATAGTGTGCAAATGACATAATCAACCAGTATTTTCGGATTCCCTGCGCAGAACGGATTTGATAGCTGTCCAACGCCAGTTTATCCTTACATTGGCGGAAAAACACCTCAATTGGCCACCTGCATATGTAATTGTCCAGGATTTCATTTGTGGATAAAGACACATCCATGCAAAGGAAAGCCCTTAGTGCTTTCGGTTTTCCAAATGCTTTTTCAGGATAGCTGAAAAGAACAATCGCGTTTTCTATACCGTTGAGATTGCCTTCATATCGGTACACATAATAGTTTCTGCCTTTGACTGTCACAAGGTCAAAGTTCTTGTGTGTCACGGATAATTCGGCAGCCAGTTCGCTGAGCTTCTGTTTCATTCCTAACGGGTACAGCAAACGATTTGTTTTCAAAGCACCAATGGTATGAAATCCTTGTACGGCAAAGGTGTTGATTATTTTTTCAGAAACGTACCAACAGTCACAAAGAAAATAGGACTTTATCGGAGGAACTGGCAGCTCCTTTGCGATATCCTGAACAATGTCAATTTTAGAAATCGACTTGTTGTACAACACAAAAGCATAATTCAAAACAATGCCGTTACAGGAAAGCATAACCGAAACTGCCTGATGCCCATAGTCCTGTTTGCCTTTCAAATGAGATTGATGAAAATACGCATCTTCAATCGGATGCAGAGCCCGTGACGAAGGCTTTGTCTTTGAAGCTATCGTATCGTCAACAATACAGAAAACAGGTTTTCCGGTGCGGGCTGCTTCTGAATAAATAATCTCAATGACAGACTGTTTTAATGTATCTGAAAGCAACGATTCATCCCACTTTCCAGAGTTGAGGAAATGGGCAATTGTAGTTCTGTGGCAGGAACTGTTTTTAGCAAAATCCGTGGTTTTTCCATGGTATCCAGAAAGAAAGATGCTAATCAGGATACTCATAAGATGATTGATCATTCGATTAGAATACGATTTGCATAAATCTAATTTTTTAAACTGGTTGTATATGAATGTTGAATGATGTATAGTATTTGCAGGAGACACCTTCTTTCGTGAATGCTGTAAATGTTGGTTTGGTCACTTTCATTATACAACACAATCGAATTCAAGGTGTCTTTCTTTTATGCAAAATCACGAACTTGCTCATTTATAGTTAAAATAATAAAAAAGACCACTGAGCAGGATCTTTCCCATCAGTGGTCTTCTTTTATAGCATGAATTTATTTTACTTTCCTACCCCCGCAATGATCGCAATCTCCACCGGAGCTTCTCCCGGAAGGACCGCAACACCGACAGCCGCGCGGCTTCCAACACCTGATTCCCCAAGCTCCTCGCAGAAATACTCAGACGCGAAATCCGCGATCTTCGGCTGCTTTGTAAAATCCGGCTCAGAGTTTACATAAACTGTAATCTGCATGATCTGTACGATCTTCTCGCCCTCTTCCAGCTTATTTTTTGCAGCTGTGAGCGCATTCTTCGCAGCCTGTACAACAGCGTCTTTATAATCAGCAATATCATCTGACGCTTTTACTTTTCCTGTCCTGATCAGAACACCATTGTTTCTCGGTGTCATACCTGCTGTAAAGATCAGATTGCCAAATCTTGTTGCCGGTACATACTTTCCCTGCGGAATCGGATTTGCTTCTTTTGCCATAATAAATTACCCCTTTAAATTATATAATTTTTCAAATCTTTCCAGCCTATTATCCCTACTTTCCAGATCTGTTTCCCCATTGATGCTATTAACCGCCAATATAATGCCGTTCTCTTCCAAGACTTCGTGCGACTCTCACAAGTTCCTGACGAATTGCATCAAGTCCCTTCTGCTGCATCCTGTTTTCCTCACCGATCACAGCCAGCGAATATACCGCATGTCCTTTATCATTTAAAATCGGAACCGCAACAGACGCAACTCCCTTATCCTGCTCTGAGATACTGATACAGTATCCCTGCTCCCGGATCTTTTTTAATTGTTCCTCTACCTGCTCTTTCTCCTGCAATCCTTCTTCCGTCTCCGGAAATATCTTTCTCAACGTCTCTTGAATAAATTCCTCCGGCTGCCATGCAAACAATGTCTTTCCGGTGGAACCTTTTACATAACTTCCAACACGTCCTACCCTTGACTGAATCTGAAGATAATTCGCAGATTTTACTTTCTCCACGCAGATCGGAACCCCATCGACCATAGCCGTCAATACAACATCCTCATTGTACTCATCTCTCAGGCATCTCATTTCCTTTTCTATGAGTTCTTCCGTCGTGATGCTCTGCGTGATCATTGTGGATACTCTGAGGATCCTGGTGCCGAGCCGATACTTTCCGTTTGGATTATCCTGAATCAGCCAGCCCTGGTGCACCAGTGTTTTTACGATATTAAATACCGTTGTCTTTTGAATTCCCAGTTCTTTACTGATCTCAGCAATTCCGAGATACTGTACATTCAGCTTTTCATATAACTCTAATATGGCAGTCGCTCTTATGATCGAATTCACATATTGAGGTTCTTTTTCCTGCATTCATTCTACCCCCATCCAATAAAAGAAATATTTCCATTCATCTTCAGTATAACGTATTCTATATCGAAAAACAAATACATTCTGTGATAACCGGAGGCAGAATCTGCTGACGCGGCAGCATCTTACGGCATTATGTAGAAAAGCCCCATACGAATGACTGAAGCAGCCATCCGCAAGGGACTTCCCGCTTTATGACATTTTATTTATTATTTTTTTAATACCGGTTTTACAAATTCGCCCCATCCAGATGCGCTCTCGTCAACTTTACCATTCTCGTAAACAACACGTCCACGAACGATTGTACTGTCAACTGCACAGTCAAGCTGCCAGCCTTCGTATACCTTCATGATACCTTTTGCCTGAGAATAGCTGTCCTCAGCATGGCAGGTAACCTTCTTATTCATATCAACGATAACAAGATCGCCGTCTGCTCCTGCTGAGATTGTTCCTTTCTGTGGGAAGATATGGAATAACTTAGCCGGATTTACGCTTAAGAGTTCTACAATTTTCTCCAGGCTGACGCCACGCTTTAATCCCTCTGTAATCATTAATGGGAGACGAAGGTCGATTCCCGGGAATCCAGACGGAGAAAGGAAAATATCCTTATTTCCATCTTTATCTTTCTTTTCTTTCTCGGAAACTAAGAACGGGCTGTGATCACTGCCGATGAAATCAATTGTGCCATCTTTTACATAATCCCAGAGACGCTCTACATCTTCTTTCTTTCTAAGCGCCGGGTTGCACTTTGCGTATGCACCGTATTTTTCTACATAGCTCTCATCGAGAAGCAGATAGTGCGGACAGGTCTCGACCATAACCGGCTGTCCCTCTGCTTTTGCTTTCTTTGCAAGTTCCATTGCCTGCCAGGTGGAAACATGTACTAATTCGATCGGGCATCCAACGTCCTTACCAAATTTCAGCATCTTGGAGATTGCTTCGATCTCTACGATCGGTGGACGTGACTCACAATGAGCGATATTTTCTGTCTGACGTCCCTGTTCTCTAAGGCGTTTAATGAAACCTGTTACAAGCTCATTATCCTCTGCATGTGCCGCAACTGCCAGACCTGTCTTTTTAACTTCTTCAAGGACACGGTATAACTGATCGTTGTTTGCACTTGTCAGACCTTCAAACTCTGCATCTCTTCCTTCCGGAGCTTCATGTAAGAATGTCTTATATGCGATAATTCCTTCATGGGAGAGCGGCTCGATTGCTTCCGGAT
>ERZ779922.1486-NODE-1486-length-16082-cov-4.879329_pt1 | contig 16082 bp, 9 predicted proteins | sample MGYA00511544_ERZ779922 | MGnify/ENA primary metagenome ERZ779922 (study PRJEB29588, sample SAMEA2154516) | human gut metagenome | biome: human gut; feature: human-associated habitat; material: faeces | place: Denmark | collected 2008/2010 ... | reverse complement strand
GATTCAGGAATTTCTCGGTATCGAAAATGTTGTAGATCTCTTCGTTCTTAAGCAGACCGTCCGCATGGATACCGGCTCTGGTCACGTTGAAATTCTTGCCGACAAACGGGGTTCTGGGCGGGATCTGATAGCCAATCTCCTTCTCATAGTACTCTGCCAGCTCCGTGATGACACGGGTATTCATACCGTTCAGATCACCCTTCAACTGTGCATATTCGAATACCATTGCCTCCAGCGGTGTATTACCGGTACGCTCACCGATACCAAACAGTGAGGTATTTACACCGGAACAGCCGTACAACCATGCTGTGGTGGAATTGGACACCGCCTTGTAAAAGTCATTGTGACCATGCCATTCGATCAGCTCATGCGGCACACCTGCGTGGGTATGGATTGCGTAAATGATACCCTGTACACTACGGGGAATAACGGCACCGGGATAGTTGACACCGTATCCCATGGTATCGCAGGCCCGGACCTTGATGGGGATCTGATACTCCTTCATCAGTTTCATCAGTTCCAGGCAGAACGGAACCACATAACCGTAGATATCCGCTCTGGTGATATCCTCCAGATGACATCTGGGGCTGATACCCTCCTCCAGACAGTCACGGATAACGCTTAAATAGTGATCCATGGCCTGTCTTCTGGTCATTTTTAATTTCAGGAAAATATGATAATCGGAACAGCTGACCAGAATGCCAGTCTCCTTCATTCCGATCTCTTTTACCAGCTTAAAGTCCTCCTTGCTGGCACGGATCCAGCTGGTAACTTCGGGGAACTTGTATCCCCTCTCCATACATTTATAAACAGCGTCTCTGTCCTTCTTGCTGTACAGGAAAAATTCACTGGCACGGATCATTCCGTTGGGGCCACCCAGTTCATGCAGATAGTCATAGATCTTTACGATCTGCTCTGTGGTATAAGGTGCTCTGGACTGCTGTCCGTCTCTGAAGGTAGTATCTGTGATCCAGATATCCTTTGGCATGTTATGAGGCACGATACGATCATTAAAAGGTATTTTGGGGATTTCGGAATAAGGGAACATGTTACGGAACACGTTCGGCTTCTCCACATCATCCAGTATGTACATATGCTCTTCAATCTCCAGAAGGTTGTTCTTCGGATTCATGGAGACCGGACGATTCTGAAATGCATCACTTTCTCTCATTGGTATACCTCTCTTCCCTGACATTCGATATCTGCAAGATTTTATAATTTTTACTCTGCGCAGTAAAAATACATTTTGCAGTTCTCGTATCATTGTATACAATCATACCATTTGTGTCAATATCTTTGGTATTTATTTTATTGACTTATTTTAATCATATTTTTTATTTTTCCCAGTGATTTTATCCTTTTACTTGTTTTCTAATAATCTCCGTACATTAAGCATGCCGAAGCCCTGCTTGTTCCACGGCTCTCCCAGATCGGTAGCTGTAAGGGACAGCAGACGAACAAATTCTTCATTGGTAATTCCCGGATATTTTTCCATAGCAAGGGCTGCCGCCCCGGATACAATGGGTGTTGCCATGGATGTGCCGCTTTTTGCTACATAGGGTCTGTAGATTCTGCCGTTCCGGTTCTGCCAGAAAGCATTACAGGACAGAATCCTTGTCCCCGGAGCCACAATATCCGGTTTACGGGTCACATCATATCTTCTGCCCCTGCCGGAGTACGTCTCACACCTTCCGGGATCATTTTTACAATATCTTCCGTCATGACAACCCACCGTCAGAACCTTTCTGCTACTGGCCATCTCCGAAATACTACCGTCCTCCGGACCAGTATTACCTGCAGCGCAGACCACGAGAATATTATGATCCCACAACAATTCCAGAGATTTTCGCAACATCTGCTCCTTGTAACGTTCCTTCAGGTCTCCGATCCCCACAGAGATATTCAGGACACGGATTCCATACCTGTTTTTCACCCGCAGTACCCATTCCAGAGCTTCCTGCATGGAATCACAGGAGCCCTCCCCCTGTCTGTCCAGCACTTTTCCCACCACAAGCTTTGCCTCCGGTGCCATTCCGCGAAATCTTCCTCCGGACAGTTCTCCGCTTCCGCATACAATCCCGCAGACATGTGTCCCGTGTCCATTATCGTCATACGGAAAGGAACGGCCTTCTACAAAGTCGGAAAAAGCAAGCAGCCGTCCCACCAGATCCGGATGATAAGCAATTCCGGTATCCAGCACAGCAACAGTCACAGATTTCACACGTCCTGCCCCACTATGCAATTGTTCCGGCACCTGTACCTGTTCCCTTACCCGCTGCATCTTGTTCCTTCCCCGTAAAATAAGACAAAACCGGCATAAGACTTATTCTATCTTATGCCGGTTTCTTATCCTGGTGTCGGTAAAATCTGACCCTTATTCATTTATAATTTCGATTCCCTCCGGGAATGCGCTGTCACCGATATTGGTGACACTTGCAGGCAGATGCACCTTTTTCAGTTCGGTATGACTGCGGAATGCTTCATCAGCAATCACGCGAACACCATCCGGTATGGTCACTTCGGGAAGGTCCCCCTTGTAAGCCACCAGAATGTCCCCGCTGATCAGGTAATCATCCATGCTGTTTTCTTCAAAATCATCCATCCATCCGGTATGCGTAAATGCCTTGGCTTCCACCCGGGTCACCGTATCCGGCAATATCACACTATTCAGATCATCACAGTGATAAAATGCTGCATAATCAATAGTGGTCACACCTTCCGGGAACGTCACACTTTCTGCCGAACTTCTGGAAAAAGCAAAGCGTCCGATCTCCGTGGTTCCTTCTGGTATGCTCACTGCTCCTACCGACTGGTTCCTGTAATATTTCCATTCCGGAATTTTGCCATCTTCCGTTTCCGCCGTAATATCCTGTGATTCCCCACTGGTCTCTTGTCCGGTTTCCGGTTCTGTATAACCCTGTTGTACTGTTTCTTCCTCGGGCAGCATCATTACCATCGCATGATTTCCTACGACGAAGGTACTGCCAATCACATTTCCGGGCACCGGTGTCGGTGCAGGAGTCGGCATTTCAGTGGGGGCAGGCTCTGTTGTTGCCTGTACATCCGAAGTTCCGCCTGTCGCTGATGGCGCTGCCGTTACGAGAGGGCTCTTACTTTTCTGCTCTGTCAGCTTCTGTGCAAACTTCGCAGCCACACTGCCTTCGTCCGCATGAATCGTTACGTTATCACAATTTAAGAATGCATCGTCTGAGATATTTGTCACTGTGTCCGGAATATAAATATCCATAAGGTTCGTACATCCGGCAAATGCCTGTGCATCAATACTCTGTACATTCTCAGGGATCGTGATCTGTTTCAGTCCGGTGCATCCTGAAAAAGCATATTCATCCACTGAGGTAAGACCTTTGCCAAGTACAACCTCTTCCAGATGATTACAGCCCCAGAACACATAGGCATCCAGTCGTTTCACAGATTTGGGAACCACAACAAACTGTACCTTCTGATTGTTCTCAAAGGCACTCTCACCCACGACTTCCACTGTATCGGGAATCGTGACACGTTCATCGCTTCCTCTGTATTTTGTCAGTGTACTGCCTTCAATCTGAAAATCGGAGGCAGACGCTGCCGCATCTGCCTCCGACACAGGAAGATGTGTCAGGATCAATGCGGTAGCTATCAATACCAATGCAACTACCCACTTTTTATGATTCATAAACCTTCCCATCCTTTATTTTCACTAGGCTCTTGCCTTGCGCAGAGTCTTCTTATCCTTCTTCATGAAGAATACTATGGACAGACATGCTAGCCCCAGAGACAGGAACCACTTCGGATGAATGGCATCTCCGGTCTTAGGAGTGCTGTCTGCGATTGTTCCGGCTGTCAGGTTGTTCGTATCCACATAGATCACATACGGTGAGAAATGCTCCGCCGTAAAGGTAATGCAGGATACTCCGGAAATCGTGGAGAACTTCGGTGTCAGCTTGTCTAACTTACTGTTCACCACTCCTGCTACCTTGTTGTTACCTGCATAGGTGATCAGAGAATCCGGAATCGGCAGGGTAATGCTGATGGACAATCCTGTGGTATCCGTGATCTTGTTATTGCCGGTGGAATCATAGAGACTGATATCCATCGGGAAATACTTGATGGCACTGATATCGTTGCCATACTCTGCCATCAACGCCTTTACTACTTCCTCTGAAGCAGATGCGCTCTCAGTGATCTTGATCACAAAGTTATCGGAAGATCCGTTTACCGTTGCAGATACCACACCGGTATTGGACAGACCGTTCTTGTCAATAACAACAGTGGTTCTGCCGCCGGAAACATTACCTGTGGTAGTACTGTTCGGCCTTCTGTTGGAATTGGAATTCGTAGAATTACCACTTCCGGTAGAAGTACTGGTATTAGAACCGTTTGACTTTGTATAGTTTGCCGTAACCGTTACATTTCCCGCAGGCATGGTGATTACCGTTGCCGATAATACCTTACTTGCTATAGTGGTATTGGATGGATCGATCGTCCAGTTGCTGAACTGCATGCCCTTGGCCGGATCATTTGCAATGATGATCGGCTGGGAACCGGCAGCATAACTTCCGGAACCGGAACCGTTCTTAACTGTCAATGTGTACAGTTTTGTTGTGGTGTTAGTCCCGGGAGCCGGTGTTGCTGTCGTTCCCGGTGCCGGTGTTGCTGTGGCGTTCGGATCGTCCTGGCTTCCGGTAATAGCATACTGGGCATAAGTATCCGTATCCTTGGTGATTCCGGTAATGGCAGGTCTCCATCCTGTAAAGGTATAACCGCTTCTGGTAGGGCTCTGTGGTGCAATGGCATCTTCGCCGGACGCTACCTTCTGCACGTACAGCACCGTATCATCGTAATCAATGAAACGTACCGTGAATTTGGAGTCTTCGGAATCATTCTTCTCATACTGGGCATAAATCGTGGTATTCGCCTGAATGTTGGTAACCGCAGGCCTCCATCCGATAAAGGTATATCCTTCTCTCTTAGGATCAATAGGAGGTTCTGCATCCTTTCCGGGAGCTACCAGCATAGTCTTCAGTACGCTGTCATCCCAGTCAAGGAAAGTTACCGTATATTTGGAAGCATCCGGATCATCTGCTTCGTACTGGGCAGTTACCTGCAGATCGGCCTGTACCCCATGATAATCCGGAACCCATCCGGTAAGGGTATATCCCTCTCTGCCTTTAACTTCAGGGGGAACTGCATCTCCCCCTGCTGCTACCGTCTGTGTATCCAGAAGCGTAGAATCCCAATCCCAGAAAGTTACGGTATAGAACAGTTCCAGCGGCTTTGAGGTCGTCATAATACCGTTCTTTGTTGCATAGATATATGCATTACTGCCATCTACGCAGTAGAACTGCAGTGCACTCTTATCGGTGGTTCCACCGAAGGCATCATTATCCAGATAGCTGACACTTTCCGGCACTTCCATGTAGGCAATACTACTGTTCGTAAAGGAATCCTTACTAATGGACTTACAGGTATCCGGCAGATAAACTGCGAACAGCTTCGGAGTATCCATAAAAGCACCTTCCGGAATATCTGTCACAAAGGAGGTACGCAGATCCACGGAACTTACCTTGGTGCCCGCAAATGCTTCCTCAGCAATTCCGGTGACTCCCTCTACTTCCGTAGGAGCTACCACTCCGCTGGCTCTTCCTTCCAGAAATTCAATGATATCTTTCTTCTTTCCGTTTTCCAGACTGTAGATAATAGAATTATCACAGGTGAAATAAGGACTTCCCTGGAAATCCACCGTTGTCAGTTTCTCACAGCCGGTGAAAGGACGTTTTCCCATTGTTGTTGTGGTGGCAGGTACTGCCACACCGGTCAGACTTTTACATCCATCAAAAGCATAATCATCAATCTTCGTAGTTCTGTCTTTCAGATAGACACCACTCAGATTCGTACAATCCTTGAAAGTCTCCTTGCCAATCTCCAACAGTCCGTAAGCGGTCAATGTCTTGGTCGTATTGGACGGCAGAGCTTCCGAAGCTTCTGTGGCAGTAAACAGACCTTCTTTAATGGTTTCAATACCGTAAGGTAATTCGATCTGCAGTGCCGCATTGATGATCTCACGTTCATAATCCGTCATAGGTTCTGAATTCGTACCAAGATATTTATCTACCGCAGTCTTAGCCGCATCCTGGTATTCCAGTGTCATATAAGCATAATTGCCTGTGGTATATTTCGAACCGGACTGAATTTCTTTAAACGTAGGATAATCTGCCAATTCATTTTTGTCCGTATCCGGGTTATACTTTACTTCCAGATTCTTCGGCCAGCCACTGTAATAGGTAATATAGGTTCTTTCCTGGTTTCCTCTGTTAATATAGCTGTTCGGATCCATTGCATAATTGAACGGTGCCGAATCATCCGAGATAGGGCCTGTAAAATACAATTGCTGTACATCAGTTGCGTCCTTGTTACCGCAATCTGCCTTATGATATTCCACCTCCTGGGTCTTGAATGCATCTGTACCGATACTGGTAATATTGACAGGCTCCTTGAAAATGACATCTTTCAAATTATGGCAGCCTTTAAACGCACTGTCTTCAATCGTAGTAATAGAGGAGGGAATCGTAATTCTCCTCAGATAACAGTTATTACGGAAAATACCGGAGCCGATCACTGTGATCTGGTAAGGGCCGACGGTATCCGGCATGGTAACAGTTTCCAGACCGCTGTCAAATTCACAGTATACCAGCTGATTAGAGGAATTCACTCTGTAAACAGCCTTTTTGCCACTTGTTTCCTGAACTGTCAATTCATACAGATTCTGCTTGGTTCCGTCGGAATTCAGATAACTGAATGCCATATAATTATTCGTCGCACAGGTATGGAATTGGGAGTTGTCAACACTTTCCAGATAAAACTCTGCCGGTACATCCTCTTTGAAGGAATCAAAGGTATATGAAGTATCTACTGCTCCCCCCGTGATCTTCAAAGACGGGTTTGCTGCAGTTACATATTTCAGATTCTTGCATCCCCGGAACTCAGATACATCAATGGATCCGGATGCCGGGCCGCTGGCATTACTGAAAGTTCTGGGGAATGTCACAGATCTTAAATTTGCACATCCTTTAAATACATTTTTTCCAAAATTGTTTAATGCTGTTGCATTATTTGCGGAAGCCATTTCCTCTTCCACAGAGAATCCGTCTGTTTCTTCTCCATCTGCCAGATTAATACTTTCCATGGAATAGCAGTCTTCAAATGCATTGTCGCCAATGGTTGTTACATTGGGAGTTACCGTAAAATGCTGCAGAGACTGACAGTTTGCAAATGCATAGTCTGAGATATCCGTCAGGTTATTATACCGATCCAGGCTCACGCCTGTCATTGTAATACAGTTTGCAAACGCATAATCGCCAATGATTTTCAGACCATTTCCCAATGTAATGTAACTCAGTCCGGTACAGCCATAAAACGCATATACTCCCACACCTTTTACACTTTTTCCAATAGTAAGAGAATGAATATTACCGTTTCCGGAGAATATACCGTGGTCGCTATCAGTAACGGCTCCTGCAATGCTCCAGGTGCCTGTGTCGTCCCCTGTACCTTCCTGCAGATACTGATTACCAATATACCATACTTCCGCACCCTTGATCCGTTGCTTGTTCGAGTCGGTTGTTTTGGCATAAACCGGCACTCTATCGCCTCCTGATACTGTGGTTCCCGACTGATAATACAAATCTTCCGAAGATAAATTTTCCCACTGCGCACGATCTTCGTAACGACACGGCTGATACGTCACACTTACTACGGTCTCCACCCCGGTCTCAGGATCCGTAATCGTCTGTTCTATAGCATAGAACAGAAAATCATTTTCTTTACCTACCGCTACATAACCGCCATTTGTACCATCACTGTAGGAATATTTTTTATAGGCGTCCAGGCCATCCGGAATTACGAGGCTGTTACCTTCCAGATATCCGCCGTTATAGCCAAGAATTACTGCACCTTTGTCACTACCGCCATCTGTTACATATGCGAACTGGTACTTACCGTCACCGGTGGTATAGATTTCCTCATTGCTGTCCAGATAAGGAATCGGCATCTGCTTCAGGTCGGCATCTGTGATCTTTTTCTCCGTACCATCTGCTGCACGCAGCCCTTCCGTAGGGATTGCCGCTACTATAATTGCCGAGATCAGAAACAATGTCCCCAGGGTCTTCCTTACTGTCTTTTTTAATCTTCTATTAGTCTTCTTTTTACCCTTAGTCATCCTTTACTCCTTTGTCGTCACCTTTTTGGCAACCACTACAAATCTGCCGTTTTTCTCCTGATAATCACAGGTAGACAACGTTAAAAGCTGGTCACCGAACGAAGCTGTGACTCCCGTGTCATATAATGACATTTCTGCCATATCATTCATATAAGAGTCAAATTCCTGCTCGCTCTGGGCGTCTATAAACTGATAGTATTTAAATACGATTTCATCTTCACTATAGACCCTGGATCTGAATACATACATGATCTCATACTGGCCTTTTTCATAAATGGTATCAAACTGTATGTAAGGATGTTTCTCATAATAGCTCTGGTCGCTGTATAGGGATAAGCTTCCGAACATCTGCCCGCTCTTCATATGATGTCCATACAAAATGAAGTTTGTGCTGGGCTTGAGCACATCACAATCCTTGTCCATGAAAATGGATCCGTTTTTATCATACTCCTGATTCAGATTGTGATCAAGATAATATTCATTATCCGTTGTCTGCATTACAGGGTAATCTATATTAGTATCGTCAATTTTTACCCATCCGATTAGTCTTTTGTTCTTATTTAATAAATTTTTATATTCATCCAGTACCGGAGGCGGTGTCCGCTGCCCCTCATCTGCCGTGTAATGGATCACAGGATCCTGATTCTGACCGGTTGCCGACTCTTTATCCTTCAATTCACTTAATTGCTTGTAATTATCGGCAGTACGGATGTTATACCAGTTATAAATTCCGAAATAGCCAAGGCATGCCACTGCGATCACACTGCAACAGACCACAAGAAGTTTCCTTCGTTTCTCCTGTTTTTTCAATTCTTCCTGAACGATTTTGTCAATCTCTGCCTCGTCAAACTGCGGTTCTGCTTTCTTCTTCACAGAAGTCTTCTTTTTTGTTGTCGGCCTCTTTTTGGGAACTTTTTTATCAGGACTTTCTTTTTTTACAGTTTCTTTTTTCTTTGATGCTTCTTTTTTATTTTTGGGAGTTTGGGCCTTCCCGATTGTTTTTGTATTTTCTTTCTGAAGAAAATGTCCTTTCGCCGGAGATGTTTCCGGTACTTTTCCTTCCTGTCTTTGAATGTCCTCCGACAGCTCTTCCATGTAATCCTGTCCCAGAATACTATGGAATCTACACCTGCCGCTACGGATCACTTCCAGCAGTTTCTTCTGATCTGCCAGGCTCATCTTCTTCGTCTGTACCCGAAGATTCTCGATCACCTGCTGATCCTTCAGGGCATTCTGATAATCCGCCTCCGTGCGGAACTTTCGCCCCTCTACCACATATATCTTCTGTGCCATCTATCTATCCTTAATTTAAAATCTTTCTTTTCACAATCTATGCATGTCTATATAGATATCTATATTTTACTATATCCGGAAATTATTGCAAGTCTTTTCCGGAAACATTGACAGGCTCCCCCGCATACAATAGAGCATAAATAAAATGTGGAGGCACTAAAAATGAGTGACTTAACTGCTACAAATTGCGGCTGCAATAATTCCTGCGGCAATAACAACTGTGGTAACGGTATCTTCGGCAACAGCTGCATCTGGATCATCCTGTTGCTGTTCTGCGGCGGTGGCTGCGGTAACAACAACGGCTGCGGGCTGCTGGGCAACAACAATGGCTGCGGCGGCAATGACTGCTGTGAATGGCTGATCTGGATCCTGCTTCTGTCCTGCTTCTGCGGCGGTGGCTGCGGTAACAACAACGGTTGCGGTTGCTAATCTCTGATACTGCTTTCCGGGATCTCCCGGAGTTTTGTAGGCACGATCACTCCGGGGTACGGACTTTTCTGTACCCCGAAGGATTGATCGGCATAAGCATGCTGCCGCTCTCATAAAATACTAGTAACTCTTTTGCAGGAAGGTATCGGTACATGGATGATAAGAGAATCGACAAGGCGGCTGCCTTTGACACATTATTCACTTCCAACCGCATTCAGATTCTGAAAATACTGGCTTATTATATGGATCCCCGGCTGCTGAAAGGACTTGCTGTTTACATAAAAATGTCGGAGTTGCAATACACGCTAACACTTTTTCGCAGGCATCCGGAGACTTCTCTGTGCATTGCTCCCTCTTCTGCAAACGAAGAAACTGCCACTGAACTGTGTAATGATCTCATGCCCTTGTGCGACGAGACTCAGAAATCAGCTCTTCGACAAATCACACAAATGATGGACAATATTCATAATTTCCAGGAAATGATGGAAATGGTGCAGACCATGCAGGAATTGTTTCCGGAGGGCTTCTCCGATCTCTCCGGCATGGATCCGTCTATGTTGTCCGGTCTTTTTTCCACTGCAAAATCAGACACAGGAGGTCAGAAAAATGGACTATTCCAAGACACCCCTCTGGATGCAGGATGATCTCGTGAAGGACATCCCCAGAGAAAAACTGGATTTTCTCTCGAAACTTTTTGCCCAGGGGCACGGTAAAAGTCAAAAAGAAATGATGGCACTTCTCATGCCCGCCATGCGTAAAGCGAAACAGGAACACCTGACTTTTACCCCGCAGGAAATGCAGGCCGCCATCACCGCTATCAAAAAATACAGTACGGAATCGGAGCTTCGTCAGATTGAAAATATTCTGGAGAAAAGCCGATCACAAAAAAATAACTCCCGGCAGGCTTAATGTCTGTCAAGAGTTATTTTATTCAACGTTCAGCCAACGCCATTCGCAAAGTCGCGTTATCACGCTTTCCATCACTACGTGACTACCTTTGTTCATAAGACGGCGTTTACCTCATGGACATATTCGATCATAAAATCATGCAAGCATGATTTTATTTCACTTATTTGTCCATGGCTGAACTATTTTGCCACGATGTTGACGATTCTACCGGGAACATAGATTTCTTTTACAATGTTGCCGGTCAGCTTGTCACCCAGAGCTTCTTTTGCCATGGCGATGACATTTTCCCTGGTCTCATCCTTGGAAACATTGATAGTCACACGCATCTTGCCGTTGACTTGAACACCGATCTCAACAACGCTCTCTACGGTCTTCTCTTCCTCGAATTCAGGCCATGCTGCCTGATACAGTCTGCCCTCGAATCCGGCAGTCTGCCACAATTCCTCAGTAATATGAGGAGCCACGGGGTTCAGCAGAGTAAGCAGTGTCTTGTATTCGCCTCTGGTAATAGAGTTCTTCTTGTAGAACTCATTGATCAGGGACATCATAGCCGCGATGGCGGTGTTGTACTTCAGGTTCTCGAAATCGCTGCTGACCTTCTTGATGGTCTGGTGCATCTTGGTCTCCAGATCTGCGCTGTAGCCTTCCTCGGATGTCAATATATCCTGTAACTTCCATACTCTCTCCAGGAATCTGCGGCAGCCCTTTACGCCTTCCTCACTCCAGGAAGCACTCAGATCAAAGGCACCGATGAACATCTCATAGGTACGCAGAGTATCTGCACCGTAATCCTGTACGATATCGTCCGGATTTACCACATTGCCACGGGACTTGGACATCTTCTCGCCGTTGGAGCCAAGGATCATACCGTGGCTGGTTCTCTTCTGGTAAGGTTCTGGAGTAGGTACTACGCCCTGATCATACAGGAACTTGTGCCAGAAACGGGAGTACAAAAGATGCAGTGTGGTATGTTCCATACCGCCGTTGTACCAGTCAACCGGCAGCCAGTACTTCAATGCTTCAGGACTTGCCAGTGCCTTGTCATTGTGAGGATCGGTATAACGCAGGTAATACCAGGAAGAACCTGCCCACTGAGGCATGGTATCGGTCTCTCTCTTTGCCGGACCGCCACAGCAGGGACAGGTGGTATTTACCCAGTCAGTCATGGCAGCCAAAGGAGATTCTCCGGTATCGGTAGGCATGTAGCTCTCTACATCGGGTAACTGCAGAGGAAGCTCGCTCTCATCAATGGGAACATATCCGCACTTATCGCAATGTACGATAGGGATCGGCTCACCCCAGTAACGCTGTCTGGAGAATACCCAGTCTCTTAATTTATAATTGGTCTTGCGGTTACCGATGCCCTTCTCTTCCAGATAGTTCATGATCTTCTCTTTGGCTTCTGCCACAGACAGGCCGTTCAGGAAATCGGAATTGACCAATGTACCATCAGCAACATCGGTATATACAGCTTCTTCTACGCTGACAGGGCTCCCTGCAACAACTTCAATGATAGGCATACCGAATTTCTTCGCGAACTCCCAGTCTCTCTCATCGTGGGCAGGAACTGCCATGATAGCGCCGGTACCGTAAGTCATCAGTACATAATCGGATACCCAAACAGGGATTTCCTTGCCATTCACGGGGTTGGTAGCGGTCAGACCCTGAATGCAGACACCGGTCTTATCCTTTGCCAGTTCGGTACGTTCAAAATCGGACTTCTTCGCAGCCATCTCGCGATATGCCACGATGTCATCCCAGTTCTTGATCTCATCTTTATATTTATCCAGAACAGGATGCTCCGGAGATACTACCATGTAGGTAACACCGAACAGCGTATCCGGTCTGGTGGTGTAAATGCGCAGCTTCTCATCCTTGCCTGTCAGGGTGAAATCAACCTCGGCACCCTGGGACTTACCGATCCAGTTCTTCTGGGAGACTTTGACACGCTCGATATAATCTACGGTATCCAGTCCCTGGATCAGCTTGTCAGCATATTCGGTGATCTTTAACATCCACTGGCTCTTGACCTTACGGATGACTTCGGAACCGCAACGTTCGCAGACGCCGTTCACTACTTCCTCATTTGCCAGACCTACCTTACAGGAGGTACACCAGTTGATAGGCATCTCCGTTTTGTAAGCCAGTCCTGCCTTGAACAGCTTTAAGAAGATCCACTGGGTCCAGTGATAATACTCGGGATCTGTGGTGTTGATCTCTCTGTCCCAGTCGAAAGAATAACCTAAGGAATGCAGCTGATTCTTGAATCTTGCCACGTTGTTCTTGGTTACGATCTTGGGATGGATATGATTCTTGATCGCGTAGTTCTCGGTAGGGAGACCGAATGCATCCCATCCCATGGGATACAGCACATTATAGCCCTGCATTCTGCGCTTACGTGCTACGATATCCAGTGCAGTATAAGGTCTCGGATGACCTACATGTAATCCCTGTCCTGAAGGATAAGGGAACTCTACCAGTGCGTAATATTTGGGCTTGGAGAAATCGTCGGAAGTCTTGAATGCTTTTTCATCATCCCAGACAGTCTGCCATTTTTTCTCTACCTCTCTGTGATTGTAAGGTACTGCCATAATTATTTCCTCCTAAACTATGAGAAGCTTTCTATTTAAATTTTTTGTTCTCAAGTCGTTAAAAAACTATCGATTATTTTATCGTGTTTTCCCGATACTGTCAAGGACTGCGGCTCTATCCGCATGGTTTTTTGCATATTTTCGTCTGCCGGGGCATATGCTGTATACGAGAGGTGATGAATCATGTTTGCATGGATCACATTACTGATCAATCTGATGCAGCGATATCGATGATATTTACTGCACAATACCGAAAAAGAGACCGGAAAGCCAACCGGTCTCTTTTTGTTGTGTATGTTATGTAATTACTCGTTAGTCTTCTGCATTGTTCTCCGCAACCTTTGCTGCTCTGGCCGCTACTTCCTTCTCCTGTACGTCGGAAGGTGCCTGCTCGTAGCGGGCAAATTCATAGGAATAATCCCCTCTGCCTCCGGTCATGGAACGCAGATCTGTGCAATAACCGAATAATCCGCTCATGGGAATATCCGCTTCGATGATCTGCTTGCCGCCGCTCATGGGTGTCATGCCCAGCACCCGGCCTCTTCTCTTGTTCAGATCTCCCATGATGTCTCCGGTATAGGCATCCGGCACGGTAACCTTTAAGGACATGATGGGCTCCAACAGAACGGGGTCTGCTTCCATGACACCTTTTTTGAAAGCCTGGATAGCCGCGGTCTTAAATGCCATTTCCGAAGAATCTACCGGATGATAGGATCCATCATACAGTACCGCTTTGACACCGACTACCGGGTAGGCCGCCAGAGGTCCTCTGCCTACGGATTCCTGAATACCTTTTTCCACCGCAGGGAAGAAATTCTTCGGTACCGCGCCACCTACGACTTCTGTTGCAAACTCATAGGGTTTGGTCAGATCGCCGGAAGGTGAAAAACGCATTTTTACATGACCGTACTGACCGTGTCCTCCGGACTGTTTCTTGTACTTATATTCCACATCGGACTGTTTCTTGATAGTCTCTTTGTATGCGATCTTCGGTCTGGACAGCTCAATCTCTACTTTGTATTCGTTTAACAGACGGCTGACCACGATATCCAGGTGCTGGTCACCCATGCCGTAAAGTAAGGTCTGGCGGTTCTCCGCATCGTTCACCACCCGGATGGTCAGATCTTCATGAGTCATCTTCTGCAATGCCTGGGATATCTTATCCACATCCGCCTTGTTCTTCGGCTTATACCGCATGTAGGTATAGGGAGTGGAAATATCGAACTTGCCGTATTTAATAGTCGTTGCCTTGGTCGAGAGACTGTTGCCGGTTCTCGCTGCGGTCAGTTTCGCCAGTGCTCCGATATCTCCGGCATGCAGTTCGCTGACTTCAATGGGCTTATTGCCCTGCAGTACATAGATTTTGCCGATCTTTTCCTCAATGTCACGGTCTACGTTGTACAGCAGGTCGTCGGTCTTAAGTACACCGGAGTTTACCTTGATCAGAGAGTATTTTCCGATGAAAGGATCCACTATGGTCTTCCAGATATAGGCGGATTTTGCCTTGGCGAAATCGTAATCCGCATGGTAAATCTCATTGGTCTTTAAATTGATGCCCGCCACTTCTCTGTTCTCGGGGCTGGGCATGTATTTGACAATATCATCTAACAGTGTGTACATACCCTGACACAGGATGTTGGAACCCATGGTCATGGGAACGATGCTGCCATCGCAGACATTTGTACGGAGTGCTGCACGGATCTCTGCCTCAGAGAAGGTCTCTCCGCCGAAATACCGCTCCATGAATTCTTCACTGGTCTCGGCTACGGCTTCCATCAGAGTATCACGGCAGATCTGCAGGTTGGCCTGGCTGTAATCCGGTACCTCACAGGGAACAACTTCCTTACCCTCCCAGCGGTTACCGCTCTCAGTGATAACATTGATGTATCCTACGAATTTCTCGTTCTCACGGATTGGCAGATGAAACGGTGCCATCTTCTTGCCGTACAGATTAGTCATATCTTCCACTACCTGACGGAAGGAGGCATTATCCACGTCCATGTTGGAGACATAGATAAAACGGGGCAGCTTGTATTTCTCGCAAAGCTCCCATGCCTTCTGGGTGCCGACTTCGATGCCGGACTTGCCGTTAACTACTATGATGGCTGCTCCTGCGGCACTGACTGCCTCTTCCACTTCTCCCACGAAATCAAAATAACCCGGTGTATCAATAATATTGATCTTGTATCCTTCCCACTCAATGGGGATCACGGAGGTACTGATAGAGAAATGACGTCTCTGTTCTTCTTTACTGTAATCACTGAGGGTATTGCCGTCATCTACCTTGCCCATACGGGAGGTGATACCGGACAGATAACCAAAGGCTTCTGCAAGACTGGTCTTGCCACTGCCGCCATGGCCCAGTAATACTACGTTACGGATCTTGTCTGTTGTGTAAATATTCATATCCCATCCTCCATTTATTCTGCATTTTGGGTATTTTGTCCAGCCGTTGGATTGGATTTTTAACCCCTTACGTGTATTTTACTAAATATATGTTGCTATTACAAGTAAATATTGTTAATTATTTCATATTTTTGTAAGTTGTCAGAACTTTGCAGCATGAATAATTGGACAAGACAGGTAAATTGAAAGTTAGCATAGCTACGAGCCATGCAAAAATAGAGTGGAACACCTCGATGGGC
>ERZ779922.1479-NODE-1479-length-16154-cov-3.082241_pt1 | contig 16154 bp, 15 predicted proteins | sample MGYA00511544_ERZ779922 | MGnify/ENA primary metagenome ERZ779922 (study PRJEB29588, sample SAMEA2154516) | human gut metagenome | biome: human gut; feature: human-associated habitat; material: faeces | place: Denmark | collected 2008/2010 ... | reverse complement strand
TACGACCAAGTTTATTTGCAACAGCCGCAGTAACACCACTACCGCCGAAGAAATCAGCTATGACTGTACCCTTTTGGGAAGAAGCGTTAACTATGCGTTCTAACAAAGCTTCTGGTTTTTGTGTTGAATAGTCAAGTCTTTCTTCTGCTACTGGGTTAATAACGGAAATATCTGTCCACAGGTTCTGTATAGGACTTCCTTCCCACTCATCCAAATACTGCTTTCTCTCAATTCTTTGATTCTTATCTTTAGGGAATTTTAAACGTCCTTCTTTTTCATAGCGTTCCATTGTTTCGGGAGAAACAGACCAGCCGTTTTTAGGAGGATTATATCCTTTATACGTATATACAAGCGACGGACTATACGAAGGACTGACTAACGGGCTCAGACGATATTTTCTTCCATCACCATCATCATACTTAAATCTCTTAATATACTCCTCTTGGCCTTCTTTAGTTAATGGAGTTTTGAAATAATAACTATCAGACATTGTGTAATAGAATATAGAATCCGTTACAATACCATATTGGTTTGTCTGCCCTAAGTTTCCTTGCTTTCTTTTCCATACAATTTCATTTTTGAAATTATCTTCCCCGAAAATTTCATCCAATAAAATTTTCACATAGTGACCGATATGATAATCCAAATGTACATAAATAGATGCTGTTTCGCTCATTATGGATTTAATTGCCATAAGATTTTCATACATCCAACTGAGATACTTTTCTTTATCCCAAACATCGCCGTACATTTTTTCCTCAAAAGCTTTGAGTTGATCAATATCGAGTTCCTGCTCAGATTACGGCGGATATATACTTTCTTGGCATAATCGGCACCGCTGGCAAAGGGCGGATCAATATAAACAAGGTCAACCTGAATGCCCCGCTCTTTAAGATAAGCGCAAGCGGAAACGCATTCGCCACGAATAACCATATTGCCGTCGGCATTTTCTCCTACGGTTTCCTGCTTTTCCATCTCATACAAAGGCATACCACGCTGGAGTGTCATCGAAACATCGTCGGCACCCTTGTATTTGAGTATTCTGTTAAAGTTGCCGAGCACAGCTTGTCCTTCCACCGGCTCCGGTATAAACGGTACATATTTAATCGGCATTATGCTTGACCTCCGTTATTAGTTGTAATAACCATTCTTATAAGAACTCCGGTTTGGTAAAGTAAAAATTCTAATAATTTCGCATCGACAGCATCATTGTGCTTAGCAATACGATCATTGATGTTTTTGTATGCGTTAATCAAAGGTTGAAATAGACCTGCAATCCCTGCATCTATCCCTTGTGCTCCAAGGTGTTTGCAAATTTCGTTTTTATTCGTTTCGAGATTTTTTGTATTGCCGAGGAAGTCCTGAAGAAATGCTTCCAAAGTTTTTCTAAGATTATCCGCAACATCACGGATATATATCCCTTCAGAATACTGTTTTAATGCGATGCAGAAGGTCTTATGTGCATTAGGATATTTTGATAACCATTCAAGTGGTTGCGATACCAGAGCAGCATCAAGTTCTTTTGCACCCTTGGGGAAAATAAAATATCCATCTTGATCTTTAAGAACTTCATATGGAATATGAGATTTATCTAACATCCCGCAAATAACCTTTTGGAATTTTTCTTTAGTCCAATTTTTATTTGGTTTATCCTTTTGACAGTTCACAAAAGCCATGTAGTAAGCGAGAAAATCTTCTATACTGGAAGTGTGGTCGTGCAATGTCTTTAATATTAAATTATATCCTCCTGTATAGATTCCTCCGTGTACCATTGGAGTTCCGGTTGTATCACAAAACTCAAAATATTCGGAATTGTCAATTTGATCGTGCATATAATCGTGATTCATTCCGTCAAAAAGATTAAACGCCTTTGTGAAGAAATAATTCACCTGTTCCTTGTCGCAGAACCCTATTCCGAGCTTTTCTCTATAATCGATGAAATCCATGTTAATCCTCCTTAAAAAACTCACAGATCTTCCGGCGAGTCAGTGTCATTCTATCCTTTTCGGGTAGTGTATCTTCTAAATACAGATAGTCAAAGCGTTCGTAGCCGAATGCTGTGTTATTCTGTTTTGAAAACTCAGTTTCCATAAAGGTTTTCTTTTCCTTGAATGTAGGATCTTTAGCGTAAATCTCACCCTTAGTTTCTACAACAATAATCTTGTGTATCTTACCGTCTTTACGCTTGATGATAAGGAAGTCGGGTGTGTAAATGCCAACATAACTCCATTTGTTTCCGGTTTTTTTATAGCACTTAATCTTAAACTCGGTCATAGCTCTATCACCGTTATAATAGACTTCCAAACCAAGATTTTCGATCTCATCAAAAGACAATACTTCTTTTAAGAAAGTCTGTTCAAATCCGCTATCGGTACGATAGGGCAGATAATGGAACGAACGGTCTTTGTTTGTGTGAGAACTGCTCTGCGCTCGGAGTGTTGCTGCCATAGCCGCATTTCCGTTTTCTTCAAGAAAGCGAATGGTTTCTTCCATTTTGGGATCAAGCTTTAGCTTGCCTTTATCATCCTTGATAATGTTTTCTACCACGCCCTGCGTAGGATAATAGTCTGTGGGCTTGTCGGTATACACTTCGGGAGTGAAGTTTGCGATGTTCAAAAGATTTGCTTCTTCGGGTATCAACTCTTCGGTAGTATTAAAATCCAGCCTATCGGAGAAGGATTTGCGGATATTTGCTTCTACCAACTGGCGGTTATAGTGAGAACTGTAATAACGAGAACCGTCTTTTTCAAAAGTTATTTTTTGATACACAGTTTTCAACTGTTCTGCATATTTCATCAGCTCTGCAACTGTGGGAGAGCCAAATCCGCCTTTCATAATTCCGTATATCCAAGAATTAAAGGTGGCAGGTTCGGTGCCATATTCTGTATCGTCAACGGTGATACTGGTCTTGCTTTCATCCATTGAAAGATCGGTAGTTTTGATAATACTGTCTGCAAGGCGTGCTGAATCAGCCGAAACCGCAATAGTGTTTGCAGGATCAGCTTTCTCTACAGTCAGGGTATCATAATTGATTTTAAGCTGATAAAAATCAACTTTGGGAAGTTTCAAATGTGCTGTACGGTTATAACGCTTCAGCGGTGTTTTGCTATTATCAGCAGACGAAAACTCCTTGAGCGAGATATGATGCTGCTGTTCGAGCTGTACGTTTAACTTGTTAGCATTGCTTTCATTCAAATAAATAAGAGCAGTTTCGGGATTGCCTTTAATCACCTGACGCAAGCAACGGCAGGAGGGTTGCAGAACCATATTTGTGGGACAGTCGCCTTCTTGAGAAAGGATAATACCTGTAAGACTACGGCAGTCCCATCCTTCTTTACCGATTTGTACAAGCAGGACAATGCGAATTTTGGAAATAGACTTGTCCAAAATATCAAACTGCATTTGGCTGTCAGTAGGCATTTTATACTGCTTATTTCCTTTATGGAATTTGAGTATTGTGTCCGTGCCGAGTCCATACTCTGCAACAATACGGGATACCAAAGGATAGACCACTTCCTCTAATTTTTCGATAGTACCGCAGTAAATACCGAGTTTGGCGGTCAATCCGTCAGCATAGACAGTATCCCTGTATGTATTAAGAAATTCGCGTACACCTTTTTCGATAATCAAGCTGCTGTCAGCAATATCCGCAATCTTAACAACGGGGCGTTTCAAGAAGTTGCCTACGCCATCAATAAGTGGATAGTAGTAAACGATATTTGTAATCTCAGCCGTACCTACCGAAAGAGAATCTAAAACCTTGAACTTTTCTGCTTTTTCAAGATAAGGTGTTCCGGAAAAACCGATGACGGAGTTTACGGTATGATTTTGCGCCCACTTGGTAACAACAGCACGTAGTTTTATCTCATCGCTGACAGCGTGATGTACTTCATCAATGAAGATAGAGAGCGATGGTAACTTACCGATGAGATTGCGGAGCTCGTTAGCCTGTCTGTCTTTTTCATCGTCACTTTCTTCAAACATATTGATTTGTCCGCTCTTCTCTTGGATACGGTCAAGAATTACTTTTTCGGCATTTGTAACTGCAACCAATCCGAAAAGTTCGGAAAGCGGCTGATGATTAGCAATTTTCTGAACATTCGGGTTCTTGGTTTTGTTTGATTTATTGGCAGTCTTTCCCTGGTCCAATACTTCAAAGGAAATCATACGCTTAATATCTGTTGCCGCCGGTTCGGGAATGATCCACGCAGGGTTAAAGTTTTGAATCGTCTTAAGACTCGGCACAACAGAGGATTTCAAACCCGATGGTGCAAAAATGATAAAGTTGTGGGCGAAAGCAGGGTTGGTAGGCTCGTTCAGAGCGAAATATAAATCAATATAGATAAATGCTGCCATCAAATATGTTTTTCCTGCGCCCATCGGAAGGCTAAAAAGATAATCGGTATAGGAAACACCGTAAAAGGCAGTGCGGAAGAAAGCGTCATAGTCAATGCTTGACGGATCTTTCTTGATTTGCTTTTCGAGTTTTTCAGAAACCTGTTCGCCTTTATCGTTGGTTAAGCGAGAATACTCGAACAATGCTGTTGCTGCCGGGTTTTCTTCTAAATATTCACGAGTTGCTGTAGACAGCTCTATATCATTCAAATTAATAGAGTTAAAGCAGCCATATCTAAAAAGGAACTCCAATGGCTTGCATTCACAACCGATTTTGAGGAACAGATAAACCTTGATAGCTTCAATCTGAGCATCTCGCATTTGCCCGGTTTTCTCTATGTATTCAATTAAGTTACGAACAGTGCATTGGTCTGAGCTATACCATTCTTTGCACTTGTTCTCGATCATTTTATAGAACATACTGTTCCTCCAGGAATCAATGTTTTAGTTTTACACACATATCTACAAATTTCGCATGATGATGCTAATAAACATAGGCTTGAGAAAAAGATATATGTTGAATAATACGATTTAAGTTCTTGAGATTCAAACCAATACATCCCATTTGCCGTAGCGTTTGCCGTCTACTCTACAGATATATTGTTTCTCTTTCAGAGAGTCTATAATGCGCTTTATACTTCTGACGGACTTTCCTGTTTGTTCTGCAAGCTCGGCCTGCTTAACAGACGGGTTCTTTTTTATTAAATCTAACACGGCAAGTTCTTCTAAAGTACACTTCAAAGTGTCAATTTGGCACTTTGGTGTTTCACTTTTGGCACTTTGGGAAGCGGTTTCATCCACAAAATCAACGTGCATATAGCGATTTTTTAATTCGTAGTTTGTACCGAGCAGAAGGTTTGAGAAAAACAATTCCAAAAACTTTGTGGTGGAATGAATACCTTTTTGCAAATCGTTATAGTTTGCTCGAACCAATGCATTACGGAAATACCAAGAGTTTTCACGGAACGCATCGTTATTGACACGGAACCCAAAGGTTTTCATGTACTTAATCATAAACACGGCGGTGGCTCTTGTGTTACCCTCGCCGAAGGGATGAATCTGCCAAATATCCGATGCAAACTTTGCAAGGTGCTTCACCGATGCTTCAACCGACAGTCCCTCATAGGAAAACTGTTTTTCGGTGGCAAAATCATAATCCAACGTATCTTTTATGCTATTAAAATCAGCATAGATAACTGTTTCGCCGTTCAGTATCCATTCTTTTTTGGAAATGTTATACTTGCGGATTTGTCCGGCGTGGTCAAATACACCCTCAAACAATCTGCGGTGAATGGTAATCCACTCGGCAGGGGAAAACTGAAACGCCTTTTCGCCCAAAAGCTTTGTGATTCTTGCAGATACAATATCCGCCTCTTTGGTTTCGTTTTCGATTTCTGTACGGGTGGTTCTCTGCTCGTAATAGCTGTGAATGCGCTTTTGAGCTTCGTCGATGGTGATTTTGCCCTCGATGTGATCCTTTGCTGTGTCCAGCAAATATTCGGAGGTTTTCAACCCGTCAACCGCCTGCAAGCCGATAGCTGTTTGCCAAGCTTCGCTTTTTTCGGCTCTTTCAGGCTCGCCTTGCTTTATATATTCTTCAAGTTCAAATTGCCAATTCTTGTCGGGCATATTTGTACCTCATTTCGTTATCATAATTCTTCCGTCTTAAAGGTTGTATAACCCTCATAATAGTAGCTGTGGTCGATGCTTTTCATATAGACCTCACGGCTATTTATTTTATTGGTCAGTGCCGCTTTTAAAAGGTGTTTGATTTCGATATCTTTAATCGGGCTGCGCTCCATTGCGAGCAGATAATCTTCTTTATCAACCTTGCTCCAATCGACAACCTTGCCGATTTCATTTTTCAAGATATGGTCGAGCCAAATGCGTGTGCTGCGACCGTTACCCTCTCGGAACGGGTGGGCAATGTTCATCTCAACATACTTTTCTACTATCTCGTCAAAGTTTGACTGCGGCATTTTATCAATGTTCTCAAGTGCCGCTTGCAAGTACATTAAAGGAGCAAAACGGAAATTGCCTTTTGCAATATTGACTGTTCTGAGTTCGCCTGCAAAGTCGTAAACGTCCTCAAAGAGGTGTTTATGGATTGCTTGCAATGTAGAAAACTTGCCGGCAGGAAGATTATCTAAAATACTTTTTTCAAAAAGTTCAACAGCCTTTTTCTTGCTGATTCGTTCTTCTTCACGGGCAAGGTCGGCAGAACTTGTCAGACCTAATTTATTTTCAAGTGCCATAGCGCACCTCCAAAATCAATTATAGTATTTTTGACATTAAAACGATTGCAACTACAATAATTAGAATACCTACTAAAAATGTCATACAACCGGCAGTCTGTGGGAATGATTTCCTATGGTTAGAAGTCGGCTGAGAATAAGTGTAAGTATGGGATTCCGGCTTATGAGCTTGTACCGGTTTTTGAGCATGACGAGGCTTGGTGGCTTTAGAATATAAAGCGAGAGGATCGATTTGATTCATTATGCGTGAATAAAAATCGTCCAGCCACACAGTATCACACGGTTCACACATATTTTGCTCGGTACAATCAGGTTCATGTGCTATTTGATTCCTAACCCAACGGTAGTGTTTCAGTTGTTTTAGGTCATCATCCCAACCTTTTACAAGATAAGAACCACGGGGAGTATTTATCATTTCATCAATATAAGCGGATATACGCCTATCGTCATTTAATACTTCGCCGCATAGTTTTTCAAGATGTTTATACGATTCAATAAAACCCATATTGTACATCTCCGAAACTTAATTATCTGCCGCAACGCCGGATTTCATCCAAGCATCGACTTCGCTGACCTTGAATTTCCAAAGACGACCGATTTTTGCGGCGGGCATATTTCTTTTTTCTATCCAAGCGAGTACGGTGTCACGACTGACACCGAGGTATTCGCAAATTTCTTTCATTGAGTACCAGCGTTCGATGTTGGAGTCCATTAAATTATCCTCACTTTCGGGCAGATATAATTATACAATTTTAGTATAGCATATTTTAGTCTTAAAATCAAGGATTATTGCGGATTTATAAAGGAAAGCTGGGAAAATATTATAAAAGCGGAACTGCTTTTGTTCCAGTTCCGCTTGGGGAAATTGGTTGTTTATTGACAAAAAATGGCTATTCTTTCTTCTTCCTATTCGGGAAGCTGCCCTCAAGCCATGCTTCAAACTCCGCAAGGGTGATTTTGCCGTTGGAGCATTCGTCGCGCTTTGTCATCGCCTGATACTTCCACTTTTTGAAATCGGGCTCTTTAATCTGTCTTACACGCACACGGGCGGCATAGCGCTTGTAATACTTTTGATATAACGGAATGGCGGCATTGTCCGCCATTTTCCTTTTATAGTTCTCTTGTGCGGCTAAGTCCTGGCAGTTGCGGGTTTCACCCTCGGCAATGCGGTCGCAGTAATTAGTATCGTAATTGCCCTTCATAATGAAATACTTACCGCAGCGTTTGCATTTACGCATTCCGATATCGGACTTCAACAACTGTATCAGTTCAAACTCAATTTGCTGTTCAATGCTTTCACAAATACAAGTTTCGTACTCGTCGGCTTGCATTGCAGACAGGGAAATCATTTCCGGCATAGTAAAACCGAGCTTATCCAAATTATTTTGAACGCTCGGAGAAACCTCCGAAGCGGCAGCCATCTTGATATCCAAATCAAAATCACTTTCGATATAGCCGTCAAGCACATTTTCTATCTGATACTCAGCATCAATGATGCTGATACTATGCACAATCGTTCGCTTTTGCTCTGTCGGCAATCCTTGCTTACGGCAGTAGCCTGCAAATCTCGTTTTGTGGGTTAGGCGATTGAAAAATCCGTCGCAAAAATTCTCGTCAAATGTCGCTTCAATTAAATGCAATAGATTATTTTGCATTTTTTTAAGGTACTGGTAATAGTCCGTCAACTCCTGCTTTGAGCAATGAAGCAGAATCGGCGGAAATTCCGCTGTAAACAGCGAAGCTTCTATCAATGGCTTAAAGCGTTTTTGCGTTTCGGTTAAAGCCAAATAATAATAAAATTTCTTTTCTTTTTCGGTCAGTAAAGAAATATCAAGACTTGTCTCATCAGGCAAGTCTTTTTTTGTGCGATTCAGGCATTCATTATACGCCGAATCAAAATCAGCATAGAGAAAATTCAAAATTCCTTCGCCCGGTGAAAAAAAGACAGAAGCGGTGTTCATCGGTGAGATATAAGCTCTGCTGTCGCCCATAGGAAGAAAGTCAAATGCAGAATTTATTTTTTGTGTAACGGCCCGCAAACGAGCAAGCGTATCGGCAGTATCCTGCTTGATTTGAGTAAGTTCACCGTCCGATAAAGCAAATTCTTTTTTGCCGGTAACAGCCAAAGCAATCGTTTCTCGTCTATCGACCTCGATAGCGTTATACAACTCAAGCAGTTTTGAGTAATTGTACTCGCCGTTCACGGAAAGAACGCAAGATTTTTCGTCGTCCGTTACGTGCCATCTATTTGGAGCAAATCCAAAGTACGCGGCACTGTATTTATCTTCTGTTTGGAGTAGGTTTTCGCTCATTGCTAAGACCTCCGTTTTAGAAAATGAGAATTTTTGAATAATTATCAAATCCATATCGCTACAAATAACATTATGCAAAAGTATTGCCTTCGTGTCAATACACAGCTATAATGAATTTGCAAATCAAAATTGCAATAGAATTGATTTTCTAAAATCGAATGACCGTCCGAATGGGATATGACTTTGCGATGACAGTCGGAGACGACGAAAGCGAAGCAACGCCGCTGAGATGGGGGCAGGGATAACAAAAACGACATTCGGGTAAAACGGCGAAACGGCAACAGAAAGAAACCTCCATTCTATCTGTTGCCTCTTACATAGCTGTGCATACCGTGCAGCTTTTTTCTCACAAAGGAGGTTAAGAAGATGAGAAAAACAGAATTGAAAGAGCTTTACAAGATGATGTTCCCGGACTATCCGGACATTGTTACGGTAGCTCAGCTTCAACAAATGCTCGGCGTAAGACGACACTTGGCATACGACTTGATTAACAACGGATATATCTCCGGCGTTAAAATCGGAAACGCTTTTAAGATTCCGAAGGTCAATGTCATCAATTATGTTATGGAAGAAGGTGTGAAGAATGCAAGTTGAAAAGCTGAAAACAATCGATGCGGACACGCTGCTGTCAACGCCGATGAGAAAAACCTTATTTGTGGTGAACGGCTTGATACCGCAAGGACTAAGTGTGCTTTCGGGTTCAAGTAAAATCGGTAAGAGCTGGCTGATGCTTTGGCTCGGTATTCAAGTGGCGAGAGGACAGCCTGTGTGGGAATTTGAAACCCACAAGAGCGATGTACTTTATCTCTGTTTTGAGGATACTTACGCAAGAATACAAAGCCGCCTGTATCAAATCACCGATGAAGCGCCGCCTGAACTTCGCATTGCCACAACGAGTTTTCAAATCGGCACCGGTTTGGAACAGCAAATCGAACAGTATCTTTCCGACTTTCCGAAAACAAAGCTTGTCATTATCGACACCTTTCAAAAGGTTCGAGATTCAAAAAGCACCGGCGGAAAAAACGGAATGTATGCAGGCGACTACGACGATGTATCGGCGCTGAAAAATATTTCGGACAAGTACGGCATTGCTGTTGCGGTTGTTCACCATGTTAGGAAGCTGAAAGATGTCAGCGACCCATTCAACGAGGTATCAGGCTCCACCGGTATCACAGGTGCGGCAGATACGAATTTTGTTTTGAAGCGCAGCCGTGCTAACGAAACCGGAACGCTGCTTGCCACCGGTCGAGATGTTGCATATCAGGAGCTGACCTTGAAGTTTGACAACCGCAGTCACTTGTGGGAATTAGTCGAGCGAAAGGATATGGAGGATATTCACCGTGAAGAAATTCCGAAGTTTATTTTCCGGCTGGTTGATTATATTTCGGAAGTAAAAGAATGGCGAGGCACTGCAACCCAACTTATAACGCAGATGAACGAAACCGAGGTTACACCGAATGTCGTGACCAAAATGCTTGCCCGATTTTCTTCGGAAGTTTTTCAGCCGCAAGGCATCGAATACAAAACAAAACGCACCGGTACAAGCCGACTGATTTACTTAAAAAAGAATGACGGCAATGACGGCGATGACAATAAATCCGCTATATAGGAAAAGCCGTCACAGCCGTCACTATCGTCACTTTTTGAGAAAGTGGATATAAGGCTATACAGGTAATGCCAATCCGTAAGGATAGCGAGCATAGGTTTTGTGTTGCCTTTGAAACCCACAAAACCGGCGGCAAATTGCCGAAAGGGACTTGTCGCCCCTGTAACCCCGATTTTTAGGAGAAAGGAATGAAAAAATATGAGACAAAGAACAACCGCAATCAATATCCGAGTGACTGAGGGAGAGAAAAGAAAAATGGAAACTGCCGCTAAAAAATGCGGACTTTCGCTCTCTGCTTACCTTAGAAAACTTGGTCTTGGCAAAGAAGTTCAGGCAACCTTGCCACAGGAATTTTACGAAGCTTACCGAGGTTTGACCTCACTTCGTGACAATTGGAAGTCGCTTTCCGAAGCCAATGTAAATGCAAACTTCAACGATGTTGTGAGCAAATTTTTGAAGGCTTACCACTCAATCGGCGAGTCGGAAAGCGCAAGTGATTCGCTGTGGCAGTAACAAAAATATGGGCTGTAACAGACAGCGTCAACCGTGTTTTAAGCTATGCTGCGAACCCTGATAAGACGATTTACAGCGATATTTGCAAGGCACTTCACTACGCAAGCGACGAGCGAAAAACCGTAATCGGTGAAGAAAAAGCAATGTATGTGACAGGCGTAAACTGCACCGCAGAAACAGCTTTTGCCGAGATGAAAGCGGTACAAGAACGCTTCGATAAGACGGTCGGTAATGTGGCTTATCACGCATATCAGAGTTTCAAAACAGGTGAAGTCACACCGCAACTTGCTCACAAACTCGGCGTAGAACTTGCCAAAAGAATGTGGGGCGATCAGTACCAAGTGCTGGTCGCTACGCACTTTAACACCGGCACATATCACAATCATTTGGTCATCAATTCGGTGAATATGTGGAACGGTAAGAAGTTTAACTGCAACGAGGGTGCATACTGGAAACTGCGCAGTATTTCCGATGAGCTTTGCAAAGAAAACGGTTTGACGGTTATTAAAAATCCTAAAGGAAAGACGCCACGCAAGCTGTACTTTGCGGAAAAGAACGATGAGCCGACCCGATACAATTTAATGCGTGAGGCGATAGATAAAGCTCTTACGATGAGTACAAATCTCAAAACTTTTACCTATGTTACGAAACAGCTCGGATATGTAATCGACCTAAACCCATATCATAAATACGCTACTATTCGCTCTGTCAACAGCAAGAAAGCAACTCGTTTGTACCGTTTGGGTGAAGGCTATGACCGTGACGCAATCTATGACCGAATGAGAGATTTACTGAAAAACAACTCTCAGGAAGCTTACCGCTTATACTATGAGTTTACCGAAAAAAAGAGCTTCGGTGTAACAATTCAAAAGGCGCATTTTGTTAAAGGCAACTTAAAAACCGCCAAAAAGATTACGGGTCTAAAAGCGTTGTATTTCAGATATTTATATCTGCTCGGCGTGCTTCCTAAGAATAAAAAACACAAGCCGTTATCGCCCGAAATGCGTGAGGCTTGCCGTTGGCTTGACCGCCACACCGCACAGGTACAGCTCATTTGCGACAATCATTTGACCGATATTTTTTCTGTGGAAGCGTTTATAAAAAATGCTGATTCTGAAATAAAACTCATATCGGGTTACCGAAAAATGCTCTACCGAGATATTGATTCTTGCCACAATCCCGACGAAAAAGCAAAGCTTGTTGCAAAGCGAGATGACTGCACAAAGGCTCTGGCTCAGCTCCGAAAGGACGGGAAAACAGCGGCAAGAATTATAGAGGATAACCCCAAAATCAAAGAAAATATTCTCATTGAGGAGAATATGCGCAGCCGATATTTCGGATTTAATAAATCAAGAAAGAGAGGATACGAACGATGACAAAACGAAAATCAGATTTTACTTTACCGACTCTGGACGACCTATTTACAACGCAGGCGGAGCGTGACGACGCAAAGCTTGAGCGTGTAAAGAATATACCGCTTGACGAGCTTCATCCTTTTAAGAATCACCCCTTTAAGATATTGAACAACGAAGAAATGGAGAGAATGATTGAAAGTATACGCAAGGTCGGAACGATAACTCCGGCACTTGCGAGACCACTGCCTGACGGCGGCTACGAGCTTATTTCGGGACACAGAAGGCTTGCGGCGTGTCAGGTGCTGGGGATTGAAACAATGCCTGTAATCGTCCGTGAGATGTCAGACGACGAAGCGGTAATCGCAATGGTGGACGCAAATCTGCAAAGAGAAACAATACTGCCAAGCGAAAAAGCCTTTGCGTATAAGATGAAGCTGGACGCCATAAAGCACCAAGGTAAAACTTCTGTGCAAGTTGCAGAGAAGTTGCTTAGTGTAGAAAAGGTTGCCGAAGAAGCCGGTGAAAGCAAAGACCAAGTGCGAAGATATATCCGCTTAACTTACTTAATTCCCGAACTGCTTTCAATGGTGGACGATAATAAAATCGCTTTCAACCCCGCGGTAGAAATCTCCTACCTTGACCGAGAAGAACAGCTCACTTTGCTTGACGCAATCAATATGAATGACTGCACCCCGTCCCACGCCCAGAGCATCCGCCTGAAAAAGCTGGCGCAGGAGGGCTTACTGGATGACCAGACGATCTACGCCGTGCTGGCGGAGACGAAGCCCAACCAGCAGGAGCAGCTGAAATTCAAGCGGGAGGAGCTGCGGAAATACTTCCCCTCCGGCTACACCGAGGAGCAGATGCGCCGGGACATCATCAAGGGGCTGGAATTGCTGAAGCGGCAGAGAGAACGGAACCGGGACGCCCGCTGATTCGTACCGATACGGCTACGATAAAACAATTCGCAGAATAGAGAGAACCCCAAACCGATGGTATACTGATACTGTCGGTTTGGAGTTCTGTTCTGCAAATACAAAGGACAGGAGGAAATGAAATTGATAGCAGGACATCTGACATTGAAAAACGGCATGTATTACGCCGTGCTAAATTATAGAAACGCCGGATGGCAGCGGAAAACGAAATGGATCTCGCTGGGGCTTCCCGAAAAGGGCAACAAGCGCAAGGCGGAGGCGGAGCTGGCGAGGCTTCGGGCGGAGTTTGAGCCGCCCAAAGAGGTGGGCGACCTGAGCAGTGATATGCTGTTTGCCGATTATCTGCTGGAATGGCTGGAAATCGCCAAGGGACGGCTGGCTGTGGCAACATACAGTTCTTACGCCGCAATGATCAAGAAGCCAGTCGGACCGTACTTCCGCCAAAGGAATCTGACCTTGCGGGAGCTGGAAGCCCGACACTTGCAGATGTTTTATTCCGAAATGCTCAGGCGGGTCACGCCCAATACCGTTATCCATTATCACGCCGTCATTCACTCGGCACTGAAATATGCGGTCAAGACCGATATGCTGGTGCAGAATGTGGCGGACAAGGTGGATAGGCCAAAGAAAAACAGCTTTCAGCCGGTTTTCCTTTCGGCAGAGGAGATGCAGAAGATGTTTGAAGCCCTTCGGGGAACCAAGCTGGAGCTGCCGGTGCTGGTGGCTGCCTTTTACGGACTTCGCCGCGGCGAGGTGGTGGGCTTGAAATGGGATGCCATCGACTTTGAGCAGGGCACCATTTCCGTAAAGCGCACCGTGACCTCAACGATCATCGACGGCAAGTATCAGGAGTTCGAGCAGCAATCCGCCAAGACCAAGTCCAGTCTGCGCACCCTGCCGCTGATCGGCAGCTTCCGGAAATACTTTATGCAGGTGAAAGAGGCGCAGGAGCTGAACAAGCAGGTCTGCGGCAACTGCTACAACTATGAATACGATGGCTTTGTATTCGTGGATGAGTTGGGCGAGCGGATGCGGGTGGAATACCTGACCAACGCATTTCCGAAATTTCTGGAGAGCCACGGCCTGCGCCGGATGCGCTTTCACGATCTGCGTCACAGCTGTGCCAGCTTGCTGCTGGCCAACGGCGTCCCCCTCAAACACATTCAGGAGTGGTTGGGGCACAGCGACTTTACCACCACGGCGAACATCTACGCCCACTTGGATTACAAGTCTAAAATCACCTCGGCACAGGCGATGGAGACAGGGCTTGCTCTACCGGAGGGAGGCGACTTCGGAAGTCGTTGGAGGGAGGGCTAAGCCGAAAATCCGGAGAGAAAAACAAAAGTCTGCTTTGATCACTTACTCTTAGAAAAAGGTATAAGAAAAAAGCCCATAATCGGCTTGATTACAGGCTTTTTCGGTGGCGGAGATGGAGAGATTCGAACTCTCGCGTCGGTTTGAGCCGACCTACCGCATTTCGAGGGTCGTGAAACAGCCAAAACCGCCCTGTATTTCCACATATCTTCTTATAGGTTATCTGCGAAAAGCCTTGTAAACAAAGGCTTTTCTTGTATCTTGTGATTGTGGCGGTTTTTCTTTTTACAACCTTGTTTTTCACGTCCGGGCACCATTTGGGCACCATTGCAAGGTCATAACAAATATGACCTCTCTAATATCAATCAAAAGAGAACAAAAGTCAAGTGAAAAAAATATACGCTATGATTTTTGATTTTCTAAACAGGCTGAAATCCCGCATAGTATAAGCAAAAATTACTAAAACATAGGGTGCCCCTGTTCCTCTGCGTTCTACAAATCATGTGTTAAACCGGGCACCTTACAGGGCACTATTTTGTAAAAAAAAGAGGGCACCACGGGCACCATTGAAGAAAAGGAGAATCCGATGAAAAACACTCTACTTGACAAAGGTATTATAACCCCGTCCGGCGAAATCAGCAAGGACAAAATCAGCCTTGTCGCCGGAGCAATCACGCAGCCGTTCGCAGAAATGGTCTGGGTGACGACAGGCGGCGATATGGAAACCATCAACCGCCTTACCGATGTTCTCGTTTCCATGAACACCCCCGCAGACCGGGGCAAGCTGTTCAAAATCATCAAAATGCTGTATGGGCTTATGGGCTTACCGTTTTCCGAGGAAGCCGAGCCGATGGACGCCGCCCCCGACGTATTGGAATACTTCATCTTTTCCTTTACGGCAGATTTTGGCGAAATCATCAAAGACTATATCGCGGAAGCACAATAGAATACACGCACAGGCGGCGTTTCTCAATCCCACACAGGGAGAACAGAAACGCCGCTTTTTTCATGCCCCCATGTTACGCAGTAGAGCAGGAAAAGCCTTGCGGCAAGCGGCTTTTGGGGCGTGGCTTTGACGGGGTAAGGTGTTTATACCTTTTCCCTTAAAAACGTGCTTCTACTGCGTAACAAAACCACAGCAAAGGAGTGATGAACAATGGCAGTTTTCCGTGTGGAACGAAACCGCGGCTATACCGTAATGAGCAACCACCATCTACGCAACAGGGGCTTGACCTTGAAAGCAAAGGGGCTGCTTTCGCAAATGCTGTCCCTGCCGGACAACTGGGACTATACCCTTGCGGGGCTGTCCCACATCAACCGGGAGAAAATCGACGCGATACGCGAAGCGGTACGAGAGCTTGAAAAAGCCGGGTATATCGTCCGCAGCCGCGAACGCGACGAGAAAGGACGCTTGCGGGGCGCAGACTATATCATTTACGAGCAGCCGCAGCCACCTGTATCGGATTTAC
>ERZ779922.1465-NODE-1465-length-16282-cov-3.322302_pt1 | contig 16282 bp, 13 predicted proteins | sample MGYA00511544_ERZ779922 | MGnify/ENA primary metagenome ERZ779922 (study PRJEB29588, sample SAMEA2154516) | human gut metagenome | biome: human gut; feature: human-associated habitat; material: faeces | place: Denmark | collected 2008/2010 ... | reverse complement strand
TGCTCAACGGCCAGCGCATCGTGGCGTTTTCCACAGGGGTGATGGGGCAGTTAGCTTCCATGCTGACCTTCACCACCCTGATTCTGATCCTGATGACTTTCTTCCTGGGGGAAGCCCCCCGCTTCCGGGCGAACATCAATAAACTGGGGCATAACAGCGACACAGGCATCCGCAAATTCTCCAAGGCCCTGGCCGGAGCTCAGAAATATCTCATTATTAAAACCTTCATCAGCGCAGTTACAGGGCTTCTGGCTTTCCTGCTTTGCTATTACATGAACGTGGACTTTCCGCTGTTGTGGGGCATCGTGGCTTTCGCCCTCAACTTCATTCCCACCTTCGGCTCCATCATCGCGGCTATCCCCCCCACACTTCTCGCCATGCTTCTGATCAGCCCTACTGCGGGCATCATTGTTGCCGGCGGCTACCTGGTGATCAACACAGCCTTGGGAAACTGCCTGGAACCCATGCTGTTGGGACGACAATTCGGCATTGTGACCAGTATGGTTCTGCTCTCCGTCATCTTCTGGGGCTGGGTATGGGGCCCCATCGGCATGCTGCTGGCCGTACCCATTACCATGTTGATTAAACTCGGGCTGGAAAGCTCCAAGGATCTCGCCTGGATCGCCCAGCTCATTGACAACCCTCCCACTCCCAGATTCCCTCTCCCCCCTCTCCATTCCGGGAAAACCAACGAAAGCACAACCAAGGAATAATCCATGCATTCATTCGCTTACAAAAACGGCACGCTCTACTGTGAAAACGTCAACCTTCAGGAACTGGCGGACAAGGAAAGCACACCCCTGTACGTTTATAGCAAACAAACCATTTTAAACCACTTTCACCGCCTCAGGGAAGCTCTGGCACCGCTTAACGCGGAAGTGGCCTACGCCGTCAAGGCCTGCTCCAACATCGCCATCCTGAACCTCATGGCCCGCAACGGGGCGGGATTCGACATCGTCTCCGGCGGAGAACTCTTCCGCGTCCTCAAAGCCGGGGGAGATCCGTCCAAATGCACTTATGCCGGCGTAGGAAAAACCGAGCAGGAAATCCGTTATGCCCTGGCGCAGGGCATTTATTGCTTCAATGTGGAATCCGAAGCGGAACTGCGGGCCATTAACGCCATTGCCGCCTCCATGGGAGTCAAGGCTCCGGTGGCCGTGCGCGTCAATCCCAACGTAGAGGCGGGAACGCACAAATACATTACTACCGGCAAGGCTGAAAATAAATTCGGCGTGGACTTCGAACGCATTGAATCTCTTTATGAGATGGCGGCCCGCGAACTTCCGAACCTTCATCTGAAAGGGTTGCAAATGCATATCGGCTCCCAGCTTACCCAGGCGAAACCCTTCCTGGAAGCCGTCAGGAAAGTCGCCCCCCTGGCTGCTTCCCTGAAAGAAAAACACGGCATTGAATTTTTCTCCATCGGAGGAGGAATTGGCATCGTTTACCAGGGCACGCTGGATTCCGGCGTTCAGGAATGGTGGAATGAGGACTGCGCCCAGCTCACGCTGAGCACTTACGCCCAGGCCGTCGTCCCCACCCTGCAACCTCTGGGATTACACATCATTGTGGAACCGGGCCGTCTTATCGTAGGAAATGCGGGAGCACTCATCACGCGTTGCCTGTATGAAAAAAACGGGAAAGCCAAAACCTTTAAAATTGTGGATGCAGGGATGAACGACCTCATCCGCCCCGCCCTCTACCAGGGCTATCATGAAATTATCCCGGTCAGAGAACACCCCTCCGGATCCTGCGTCACAGCGGATGTTGTGGGTCCCATCTGTGAATCCGGAGACTTCCTCGCCCAAAACAGGGACATGCCGGACGTGCGCCAGGGAGAACTCCTGGCCGTACTGTCCGCCGGAGCCTATGGTTTTTCCATGTCTTCCAACTACAATTCACGGCCTATGGCGGAAGAAGTCCTGGTGGACGGGGACCAATGGAACGTCATTCGCAGCCGCCAGAGCTGGGAAGACCTCATCCGGGGAGAATCCATTCCGGAATAACATCCCCATCCCGCCCATCTTTAGAATGCCCTTCCAGCGGTAAAACGAAGGAGGGGCATTTCCTTTCAACCGTACTGAATGGAAAACAAGGTAGAATTTTCAAGTCCGCCAAGCCACGCGGAGCTTCTTTCCGGAGACGCCGCACGCTACTGCCGTACGGGCTCCGGTGGACCAGTCCGGCCGCAAGTCACAATGATTCGAACATGAACATGTCCCGCAAGAGCGCTGCAACCCCGGCGTGCGCCTGAGTTCAGCCTTGCCCTCCTGAAAAAAAACACCTATCATATCCCCGTTATGCCAATAGCCACACCAGAACAATACATTACCATGCTTGAAACGGCCAAAAAGGAAGGCTACGCCTATCCGGCCGTTAACGTGACCACGATCGAAGTCATCAACGGCGCTCTCCGCGCTTTTTCCGAAGCCAAAAGCGACGGTATCATCCAGGTTTCCATCGGTGGCGGCAAATTCGCCTCCGGCAGCTCCGTAGGCAATTCCGCCCTTGGCGCCATTGTTCTGGCGGAAGCAACGCGCCGTCTGGCTGAAAAGCACAACGTTCTCGTAGCCCTTCACACGGACCACTGCCAGCCCGAACATGTGGATACTTTCCTGCGTCCTCTGATTGCCGAATCCCGCCGCCGCGTGGAACGCGGTGAAGCCCCCCTCTTCAATTCCCACATGCTGGATGCCTCCACGCTTCCCATGGCGGAAAACCTCAAGCTTTCCCGGGAACTGCTGAAGGAATGCGCCGAACTGGGCATCGTTCTTGAAATCGAAATCGGCGTTGTGGGCGGAGAAGAAGACGGAGTGGACAACTCCGGCCATCCCGCCGACAAGCTTTACACTTCTCCGGAAGATATGCTGATGACGTATGAAGCCCTCGCGCCCCTCGGCAAATTCATGCTGGCCGCCACTTTCGGCAACGTGCACGGCGTGTACAAGCCCGGCCACGTCAAACTGAAACCCAGCATCCTGCGGGACGGTCAGGAAGCCGTGGTAGCCAAACACGGAGAAGCGGCTCGCATGCCCCTCGTCTTCCATGGCGGTTCCGGTTCCGAACTTTCCGATATCCGCGAAGCCGTTTCCTACGGCGTCGTCAAGATGAACATCGACACCGACACGCAATACGCCTTCACCCGCCCGATCGTCTCCCACATGTGCGAACACATCAACGGAGTGCTCAAGATTGATGGCGAAGTGGGCAACAAGAAGGATTACGATCCCCGTTCCTATCTTGCCAAGGGTGAAAAGGGAGTCGCCGCCCGCCTTCAGGAAGCCGCCGACAACCTTATGTCCGCCGGCAAGACCCTCTTTGGCAAAATCTAAAAAGAGTTCCCTCAACGAGTTTAATGCCATGCCCGGTTTCTTAAAAGAAACCGGGCATTTTTTCTGGAAAAACCCGCCAACAGGGTAAGGCGGGAAACGCTTTCACCGAGTATTTATCCCTCTGAGACGACGGGAAAACGAACCGTTCCCCGTCTTCTTCTTTTCTGTCCCCTGGGCTTCTCCGATTACGGGACCATTAACCCGCATTCTTCCGCAAGGAAACCGCTGCGGACAAATAAAACGATAGCCGCACAGGAAAAACCGGAATTATTCATAACAGAACAAGGCCATTCCTCCGCTCAGCGGACCGCAGGGAACCCGGCAGCGCGGCCCTACCCCGGCGCCGCTTTGAACACAGGAGCCTTTCCCCAGCGCTCCAGGAACCTTAATTTCCTGCTTTGCGGGATTCCCTTACGCGGTCATTGGCGTTCAGGATGCGCTTGCGCAGACGGATAAAATGAGGCGTAGCCTCCACCAGTTCATCAGGTTCAATGTACTCAATGGCACGTTCCAGAGAAAAAATGACGGGAGGGGAAAGCTGGATGCCGTCTCCCTTCGTGGCTGAGCGGATATTGTTCAAATGCTTTTCCTTGCACGGGTTGACCGGCATATCCATCTGCCGCGGGTTTTCGCCTACAATCTGGCCTTCGTAAATATCTTCCTGCGGCCCCACAAACAGACGCCCGCGTTCTTCCAGCGCTACCAGCGCGAACGGAGTGGAAACGCCCGTCTCCATGGAAACCAGGGTGCCGGTGGTACGCGTGGTGATGTCCCCGGCATAGGGGCCGTAATCCCGGAACAGGTGGGAGAAAATACCGTGGCCGGACGTCAGATTGACCAGCTCAAATTCAAAACCGATAATACCGCGGGTGGGAATATAAGCCTGAATAAAAGTATGGCCCGTGCCTTCCCTGCATACCATGTCTTCCATCTGTCCCTTGCGGGCGTGAAGAAGCTTCATGACGCCGTTGGCATGTTCGTCCGGAACTTCTACGTACATCGTTTCATACGGTTCCGTAAGGCGGTCGTTTTCATCCCTCTTCATGATCACGGTGGGACGGGAAACGCACAGTTCATAATTTTCACGGCGCATAGTCTCCACCAGCACGGCGATCTGCATGGCGCCGCGGGCGGAAACGGAGAAAACGCCGGCCTTGTCCGTATCCTCCACCTGGATGGAAATATTCGTCCGCATTTCCCTCATCAGGCGGTCGCGTATCACGCGGGAAGTCACATTCTTGCCGTCGCGCCCTCCGAAAGGCCCGTTGTTGATGGAAAATTCCATGGAAATGGTAGGAGGATCAATCGCCACGAATGGAAGGGGCTCCGTATCCGCGGAACCGCCCAAGGTTTCCCCGATATTGACGTTTTCAAACCCCGCCACCCCTACGATGTTGCCTGCCACGCCGATGGCCGAATCCGTAGTGCTCAGGCCGGAATATTCAAACATGCGGGTCACTTTTCCGGAAATGCAGGAGCCGTCGCTCTGATGGAGCCACACGGTAGCCCCTTTCTTCACAGTGCCGGAAGTAATGCGGCCGATAGCCACACGGCCCACATAATCGTCCCAGTCAATATTGGAAACGAGCATCTTGAATTCACCCTCCGGATCGGCATCCTTCGGAGCGGGGATATGTTCCACAATCTTGAATAAAAGAGGAGTGCAGTCCACAGGAGGTTCCCCCTCCATGGAATTCATGAAGTAACCGTCGCGGGCGGAACCGTACACGAAAGGGGCCTCAAATTGTTCATCCGTGGCGCCCAGCTCCAGAAAAAGCTCCAGCACCTGGTCATGCACGGCGGCGGGATCGGCATGCGGACGGTCGATCTTGTTAATGACGACAATGGGCATCAGACCTTCCTGAAGGGCCTTGCGGAGCACAAAACGCGTCTGAGCCTGCGGCCCTTCAAAAGCGTCCACCACCAGAAGCACGCCATCCACCATTTTCATCACGCGCTCCACTTCCCCGCCGAAATCCGCGTGTCCGGGAGTATCCACAATATTGATCGTATATCCATTCCAGAGGATGGATGTATTCTTGGCCTTAATCGTGATGCCCTTTTCTCGTTCCAGATCCATGGAATCCATGGCGCGTTCCTGCACGGCCTGGTTAGCACGGTAGGCGCCTCCCGCCTGCAAAAGTTGGTCAACCAGGGTCGTCTTCCCATGGTCAACGTGAGCGATAATGGCGAGGTTGCGGAACTTGGAAGGATCTGACATTGCGCGCGAGAGCTAAAAACACCGGAAAATAAATGTCAAGTCTGCTCCATGAATACCGACTATATTTTCAGCGGTTGCAAGCCTCCCTGCCGCCATTGCCGCAAGCGATGGAACTTTTATTTTCCTCCGGCGCATTTATAGCTTCCCCCCCTCCTCAAATAGGAGTATTCTGTTCCGGCATAAGTAATTTCTCAATTCTAGATAACAATGAAGATTTGGTTAGATGGAAAGCTGGTGGAACAGGAGGAAGCAAAAACCTCGGTTTTCGACCACGGCACACTCTATGGAGACGGCATTTTTGAAGGTATCCGGTTCTATAATAAGCGCGTTTTCCGCCTGGAAGACCACATGGACCGCCTGTACAACTGCTCCCATTATCTGTTGCTGGATATTCCTTACACTCAGGAAGAACTCTCCAACGCCGTATGCGAAACGGTCGCGGCCTCCGGCCTGAACGACGGCTATATCCGTCTGGTGGTTACCCGCGGCGTCGGCAATCTGGGACTTAACCCATTCAACTGCAAACGGTCCTGCGTCTTCATCATTGCGGATAAAATCTCCCTGTACGATCCGAATGTATATGAAAACGGGCTGGCCCTGATTACCAGCTCCGTGCGCCGCAACCGTCCGGACACTGTTTGTCCGCAGGTCAAGTCGCTCAATTATCTCAACAACATCCTGGCCAAAATGGAAGCTGTGCGCCAGGGTGCGGCGGAAGCCCTGATGCTGAACGACCTGGGTAATGTGGCCGAATGCACGGGCGACAACATTTTCATCGTGAAGGACGGTACCGTGTTCACGCCGCCAGTTACGGACGGCTGCCTGGACGGCATCACGCGCCGGGTAGTGCTGGAAATCTGCCGGGAGCTGCAAATCCCGGCTCAGGAAAAGACCATGAACCGCTTTACCATCACTTGTGCGGACGAATGCTTCCTGACCGGCACTGCCGCGGAATGCGTTCCCGTGACCAAACTGGACGGCTATCAGCTGGGCTCTGGAAAAATCGGTCCTGTTACAGCTCGAATCCTGGCCCGTTTCCAGGAACTGGCCCAGACCACGGGAACATCCTGTTAAAATCAGCCAACCCTTTTTTGGACCAACGAAAACGGCTCCGTCATCCGGCGGAGCCGTTTTTTTGCGCTATTCCGTTAAATATAAAAAAGAAAACACAGGTAAGCACATTCCCGCGGAGCTATACAGCAATCTCCTCTGGAAATGCAGACTTGTGACCTTCACGGCCTCCCGTTCCGAAACACTGCAGAAGAATCCAATATGAAAAGCCGCGCCATTTGTGAAATGACAAGGCAAGTGACATATTGCATGTCCGGCCGCCACGCCGGACATGTCTCAACCTGGAAAAAGGCTATTTCTTCTTGGGCAGGCCGGTTTCCGGGTCAAACTGCTTAGCCTGCTGGGCATGTTCTTTCGTCTGATAGAACCGAACGTAATCAACCAGGAATTTTACAGGATACCCTTGCCCGTCTTTAGGAGCTTTCTCGCACCAGGTGCCGCCCACGGCGGAATTGAGAATGAGATAGAACGGCGTACGGAACGGATTCCCCGCCCCATTGGCATAATTGGTGGTATTAAGGTCAATGGACTTCACCAGCTTGTCATCCACCATCAACTTGATGGAATCCTTGTCCCATTCCATGACATAGGTATGAAAATCATCGGAAAGATTATCTATCTTCACAGTCCCTCCGCGGGAAGCATCCCTTTTGGACACGCCGTCCGGACTCAAATGGAAAGTGGAATAAACCACATCCGGCTGTTGGGAAATATTCTCCAGCATATCAATCTCTCCATTGGCGGGCCAGCCCCATTTATTCTTGCCAAGCAGCCAGATGGCTGGCCAGATGCCCTTGGTTTTGGGAACCTTGGCACGCACTTCCAGTCTGCCGAACATGAAATTTTTTGTCTTGATCGTCGTAACGGAACCGGAGGTATAGGGCATGAACTTGGTATTCTTGATCCAATCCGCCGAACTTTTTTTGTAATTGATATTGGCGAACTTTTCAAAATGGGTTTCCAAAACCAGGCAGCCATCCTCCAATCTCATATTCTTGGGTCGGCCTGTATAAGTCTGCTGGGATCCCTGGTTACGGATTACTCCCAACTCCGGTTTCCACTTTTTGGCGTCTATCCTGGAACCGTTGAACTCGTCACCCCAGACATAAACCCATCCGCCGGGGAGGGTCCTCGGAGGTTTGGAATCTTCTCCCTTTACAGACATGCAAAGGCATGCAGTCAATAACACGGCAAATAGGCTCTTCTTCATACGGAGCAATACTGCACCTAGTTCCGCAGCCTTTCAAACAAAATACATCATTCGGGACCTCATACCTCCTTTCCCCTGTCAAATGGCGAAATATCCTGCAAAATGAATAGAACTTTTAACCCGGCACATGCTATGGTCATGATATGAAAACCACTTTTCCTCCCCATGCCCGAGCGCTCCTCCACCAGACGCCTGCAGGCGCTGTCGTGATTGTGGAAAACGGCACAGCCGTCACCCATCTTTTCTTCAGCCGCATGGCACAGCCGGAGCATTTGGAATGGGAGGAAACACCCCTGCTGCGTCAAACGGCTGACCAGCTGGATGAATATTTTCAAGGTTCCCGCCGCGTATTTGACGTGCCGCTTTCTCCCCAGGGAACCGAATTTGAACGAACGGTCTGGAAAGCCCTTCAAGCCATCCCCTATGGAGAAACCAGAAGTTACGGAGACATTGCCCGGCGAATAGGACGCCCATCAGCATGCCGGGCAGTAGGACAGGCCAACAATCGGAACCCTGTCGGCATCATCATCCCTTGCCACCGAGTCATCGGAGCCGACGGCAAACTGACCGGATATGCAAGCGGCCTGACCATTAAACAATACCTGTTGGAATTGGAACAGGGCTCCGCCACTCCTTTCACATTATTCACGGATGTGGAACGCATGCCCGGAAATACTCCGGCCAGTCCATAAAACGGCAGGACTGAAAAATTCCGGTCAGTGCTGCATACCGTTTTCCGTCTGAGGAAGAGGCATGGATTTCAAGGCGGCCTTGGGGGATTCAATATCCAGCCATTGAAGAGGCAGCAATTCACCCGTTACCCTGTAATGTTTGTAGGTTAATCCGGCAAACACAGCCAGAAAAAATATCAGGACGGCATAAAGAGCCATCCATAAATAATGATTCCGGGTCGTGCGGGCGGCTTCATCCGCCAACTGCTGTAAGTTCCGCATAGCGATCGAAGGGACGGCATCTTCTTCTCTCCCGGATGATTCGGCAGAAAATCCCGGAGATGGCTCTTCCGCAAACCGGAGCCTGGCATCCCCCAAAGCGATTTCATCGCCATCGTAAAGGGTCGCGGCGACCATCGGCGTCAGGCCGTTGATTTTAGTTCCATTAGTGGAGCCAAGGTCTTCCAGGACATATCCCCCTTCCTTAAACTGAAGCAAGGCATGCTCTCCGGAAACCGACTGAAAGGGAAGCACGATCTCGCAATGCTCGTCACGTCCGATGCGTGCGAAATATTCACCGTTCTTTGGAAGAACTATGGTTTTTTCAGAACCGTCGGGAAGGTGGATGGAAAGGCGTGGCATGATTCCCGGAAATCATGCCACGCCCATACTCATTTTCAATCCAAAAGACCGTTTGCCCATCACGTATAAGAAAAATGGCAATATCCGCCTTTCCCCAGAAAGACAGAATTCCATGCAAATTCATGATATGGGTTCATACTCCTCAATTTTTATTTTTCCCGCAGACTTTCGAAACATATTTTAAGCAATTACAGTGGCCTCCAGAGAGGTTTTCCATAAGTAATCCACTCATTTTAAAACATTACATGAAATACTGAATCAATTTTTTTCCTGATTGGAAACAGACCTTCCGAAACTGCGACGGATCATGCCGGACACGAACACTGCGCAAACGACAATCTTCAAGGGGGACAACTTGTTGGGAATCGCTAAACAGGCCATTTTCAAACATACCGTTTTCCGGGAGGGCCGCCCTCCCGGAACATGGATTGGATATACGCGCAAACTGCCGTCCTGCCTTTGGACATGTCCTTCACTATCTCGATAATTTTTTTATTTGCCTGGAGCGGCTTAAATCAAAAGAACTCAACTGAAATTTTTTCTGCTGTCTGGCATCTGCCGCTCCTCTTCTGGCATGGAGTTTATTCACCCTGGGTTCCCTTCCCCGTCCGTTACATGCAGACGTCTGCATGACACCAATAAAAGCGGCATGTCGCTGCCGCTGTCCCTGATTATTTTAATAAGAGGAATTTTTCTCTTCATTTATTACTGTGAAGACAGCCAGCATGGCACAAATCAATCCGGGGCATCGTAAAAACATCCGGAGTTCCCGTAATGATTCGAAATCCTCTTTCACGGGAAAGTCAGCGGCCTACACCGTGGAAAAACCGTGCAGCCCTGCACATGTCTTGCGTTTTGAAGGAAAATGTTTCATATTCAGACCATGTTTGTTGACAACATCCGCATATTCGCCAGGGCAGGAAAGGGAGGAAACGGGCTGGTCAGCTTCCGAAGGGCCAAATTCGTGCCCAAGGGAGGCCCGGACGGCGGTGATGGAGGCGATGGCGGAAGCGTCATTCTGGAAGTGGATCCGCACACGAATGACCTGCGTTCTTTTTTTTATGATCCAAAATTAATCGCCACGGACGGGGTAGGCGGACAAAGCGCCAAGAAACATGGCAAGAACGGCAAATCCGTCATCGGGAAAGTGCCCCCCGGCACCATTATCTACCGCAGCAATGCCTCTTCCATGGCGGAGGCGACCTGGCTGGAACGGGAAGGTGAAGGCATTGAACTGGAAAAAATAGCGGATCTGACGGAAATCGGCACCCGGTTCACGCTGTGCCAGGGCGGCCTCGGCGGCAAGGGAAACTGGCATTTCCGTTCCGCGACCAACCAGGCGCCTACGGAAGCCGAGATGGGAACGGAGGGGGAGGAAGGAGTCTTCTTTATGGAATTGCGCCGCATTGCGGACGCCGGGCTGGTAGGCTACCCCAACGCGGGCAAAAGCACATTGCTGGGAGACATTTCGGAAGCCAAGCCCAAAGTAGCCAGCTATCCTTTTACCACGCTTCAGCCTATCATTGGAGTGGTGGAATTCGACAGCTTTCGCCGCTGCATTGTGGCGGACATTCCCGGCATCATTGAAGGCGCACACAACAACCGGGGCCTGGGACATGAATTCCTGCGCCACATCACGCGCTGCAAAGTGCTCGTCTTCGTTCTGGACATGGCCGGCAGCGAAGGCCGCGACCCCATTGAAGACCTTCAGAATCTCCGCACGGAAATTAAACTGTACAGCGAAGACCTGGCCAAACAGCCCTGGTTCGTCGTCGCCAACAAAATGGACCTGGAAGGAGCGGAAGAAAATCTGGTTAACTTCCGCATGCGTTTCCCGAAAGTGGACGTCATCCCCATTTCCGCGCTCAATGGAGACGGTATTTCCCGGCTCAGGAACAGGCTTGATGAGCTTGTAGGTTATAAATTCATCCGTTAACTTATTCATTCAACTTTCTTTCAACCTTTGACATGACAGCCCCTCTCTCCGTAACGACAGCTCCCGACCAGCTTCTGTGCCGTATCGCCGGAATTGGAGACCTCTTCGCCATTGAAGGGGAATTCGTCACCGGGAAGGAAATCCCCAGCGGGCACATCAACACCACTTACAAGGCCACCTACCGTAAAAGCGACGGGACGGAAGATTCCTATATCCTCCAGCGCATCAACGATTACGTCTTCAAAGACCCCAAAGCCGTCATGCGCAATGTGGAAAAAGTCACGCGTCACATCAACTGGAAAGTCCTGCGCCGCCTGAAAGATTCCGCCGGCCAAACCCTCAACCTCTACCCGGCCCGGGGAGGACGCAACTACATTGACATCCCCGGCGACGGCATCTGGCGCTGTTACAACTACCTAGCCGGCACGCACACCTACGACGTGGTGGAAAACACCCGCCAGGCCTACCAGGCGGGATTTGCCTTTGGCTCCTTCCAGGATTTGATCAGTGACATGAACCCGGACGACATCGTGGAAACCATACCTGGCTTCCATCATACCCGGAACCGCTTCAACCGCCTGATGGAAGTGGCGGAACTGGATCCGCAGGGGCGTCTTTCCACCTGTCTGCCTGAATTGGAATTCATTAAAGCCCGTGAGCAGGATGTGGATCGGTTGCTGAATCTCCAGGAAAGAGGCGTGCTTCCTACCCGCATCACTCATAACGACACCAAAATCAACAATGTCATGCTGGATGAGGACACAGACCACGCCGTCTGCGTCATTGACCTGGATACGGTCATGCCCGGCCTGGTGTTGTACGACTTCGGAGATATGGTGCGCACCGTCACTCCGCCTACGGAAGAAGACGAAGAAGACCTGGACAAGGTGCGCATGCGCATGCCCATGTTCCAATCCATTGTAGAAGGGTATCTGTCTGCTGCCCACGGTTTCCTGACCCAGGCGGAAATAGACCAGCTTGCCTTCTCAGGAAAACTCATCACGCTGGAAATCGGCATCCGTTTCTTAACGGACTATCTGGAAGGCGACCCATACTTCAAGGTCTCACGGCCGAACCACAATCTCATCCGCTGCCGTACGCAGCTCAAACTGGTGGAATGCATTGAACAGGAACTTCCGGCCATGGAACAATATGTTCAGCGCGTCGCCAGGGGAATGTCCAGAAAATAAGGAAGAAGTTCTCCCTCTTCTATTCCACCACCTCCGGGGACGGCTATGCCGTCCCTTCTTTTTTATATTATTTGAACATGGCGGCCCATTCCATAATCCAAGAAACATTACACGTAATAGCCATAAGCCATGTTTGAAATACCAGACATCCAACTCAATCAATATGGCAAGCCGGCAAGGATCATGTTCCTGGCTCCATATGCCCCCGACGCTCCCGATTTCTCCAAAAAACCCTACACAGGCAATGGAGGCTACCCTCAGTACCACTACAACATTTATAAAGCCATCCAGGACATAGGCTATGACGTCGTCTCCTCCTCCAAACCCTATTCCGTCCAATTCGCCAAGGGAAACGTGGACTATGTATTCTCCCTGATGAACAGGTTCGCCATGTCCAGACCTGAAATATTCATTTCTTCCTACTGCGAATTCATTCAGATTCCCTACCTGGGCGCCCCTCCCAACATCCGCGCCATAGCGGAAGACAAATTGCTGACCAAAATGGTATTCCGCTCCCTGGAATTGAACGTTCCGGAAGGCATTGGACTTTCCGGAGAAAAAGGTATTCCGGCCCAGGCCCCTTTCCCAGGCCCCTATTTTGTCAAAAAGCGTTTTGGAGCCGCTTCAGGCGGCATCCGGGAAGACAGCATCTGCAGCTCCTGGAAAGCCGTGGACTCATGCGCCCGGCGCCTGATGGAAGAAGGGCACGAAGTGCTCGTGGAACAATACTGCGAAGGCATTGACGTCACCGTTCCCGTACTGGGCGGGGAAAACCCCGTCATCCTGGGATATGTGCAGCCGAAATCCGACAAACCGGGCAGCATCATCACGGAAGACCTGAAACTGCACGACCATCTGGGCTACCAACTGGTCTCCGTTCAGGATATGGAGCAGGACATCGCCTGTGACGTCCGGAAAATCTGGAGCGCTCTGGGGCCGATGGACTATTTCCGCATCGACTATAGAATCGACTTCGAGACGGGAGAACGGCGCATTCTGGAAATGAACATCTGCTGCCACCTGGGCAAAAGCGGCTCCATCTGCCTGGCGGCCGCAGAACACGGCTACTCCCAGGAGGACCTCCTCAAATACATTATCGCCTACAGCATGCACAGGCAGAAGAACCTCCGCCAATACGGCACATGGCTCATCTGACCCGCAGGGAAGAAACGGTTCGCATTCCGGTCAGAGCAAAAGCGGCACTTCACGAATCCGGTATCCGGCTGATTGCCTCAAACACCTCCTGCCAGCTTTCCATGGAAGCTTCCTGGCCGCCCAGGGCCATGCCCCGCTCACGGGCGGCAGCGGCCATGTCTTCCCGGTAGTGGGGCTCCCAAGCCATCTTAGTGGCGTACGTGATGAAATCACCGGGGCATTCGCACAGCCATCCGGTCTTCCCGTGTTCCACCATTTGTTCCCACCCCCCGCGCCTGTCCACAACAAGCACACTCCCGCTTGCCATGGCCTCAAAACCCACACGCGGCCAATTCTCCGTCGTATCGGTGGGCTGCAAAACGATGTGGCAGCGCCGGTAAAACTCCTGTTGGGACAAAGACTTTTGATCATGGAAAGTCTCCACCCAATCGGGAGGCCTGCCGGTCTTCGCCTCGCTCCGCCGGTCAAAACCGAGAAAAGTGCCCTTCTTCCGGACAGGAGAAGCAAAATGCTCGTAGATATGCCACGTATCCTTGCTGAACTTATCTTCATCCTGCCGGGAAATGTGTCCGGCTCCAAACCAGTCCGTGGAACGCCCTGCAGCAAAAGGAAAATCTGCCGCATCAAAATACGGCCTAAACGTCATGAACCGGATGGCCGGGTCGGGATTTAAAGCTCTCAGGCGAGGCATGACGTTTCCCATTACGTTGCTATTTTGATAAAGAAACAGGGAAATATCTCCCCGCCTCATGGCTTCCTTTTCCCTGCCGAAAAGCCAGGTCATGCAATTGACGAAAACTGTCCTTCCCGTCCGTTTTCGTATCTTCGGGAGAGCAGCCAGAAACTCTTCATTACAAAAACTGATGACGGGAGCCCCTGCCGGAATGGCCTCCCAATCATAGCCTTCATGCACCGCAACACCCAATTTCACCATCTCCGGATAAAGTCCGGCGCCGTGTGCATTTTTCTGGGTGGGGATAAGATGCATTTCCACCCCCATCTGCTTCCAAACCTTAATCTGGTGATAAAGCTCGGCCCCCGCACCGCCGTAAAGTGAAGGAAATCCAATGATGTAGAGAGAATATGTCATTAATTAATTCATGCCTGAATGATATTTCCCCGGAACTGCATGGAATAGTCTTGCCGTAAGGTTTCCAAAACACTTTAACTATTGACAATCAATAAATTGATTCGGAAAAATCAATAAAACAAGACTAAAGTAAACAATTCCGTAATTTTTTATAACTCTTAAACCGGATCCATTGATAACAAAGAAAAAAATAATTACAATATTACTCTATATAGTTTCAATGCTCTTCTCCTCTATTAATAATGATAACCAAGTAACGCATTCTTTATAGTCATATGGATTAAGTCCGCTATTCTCCTCGCCAAGATCAAGTAGCCATTCCAAAATGGTTCGTAACTGAACAGAAGAAAATTTTTTAAAGATATCCAAATCGTCACGCATTCTACCGATCATATTCTGACATGTGCAATCTACTAAGAGATCTGAATCTTTCAATTTTTGAAATTTAATCAGCTCTTCAAATGAAATATAAATAACAGCAGGCAAATAATATCTAAAAGCCTCGTTGCTGAAAACAGGAAAAAAATCCCATATATATTTACAATCACTAGCTTTCAAAGATATCCACGATTTCCCTTGAATATATGTTATATCTTCAAATTCATTTTCATCTTTAATGTTATTTGGAATCGGCAATATCGGAAAATTTATTTCTAAAGATTCTTTTTTTAATAATTTCATTTTTCTTCTATGAATTTTTCACATTTTGATAAATTATTCCAAGCATCTTTCGCTTGTTCGTGATGAGTTTTATTTCCACCCTTAAAACATTTATTATTAATATGACTCCTAGCACTAGCAAGCATTAACCATGCTTTCTTTTTCATTTTTAATATATAGCAACAGTCATGGCCCGTACACTTTCCACTTTTACCAACCTCTTTCTTTGCTCTATTCACTTTGTCTTGTAAATATTTTTGTTCGGAAGCAGAACAATCACCAAGTTTTGGAATATCTGGATAAGGCACGGCAATTGGCTCGACTTTAGGAATTACATTCTCAGATATTTTTTAATAACTTTTTCTGCCGTTCCTGGAGCAATAACTCCAGTAATGGCTACGGTGGTTACTGCAACAGCTGCAACTGTCAATCCAACTGGATTCAACAACGCCGGCAATGCAAACCCAAACTTTCCTTGTACGTCTATAAAAGCGCTGGGGAAATTTCCCACATAGCCACACAGATTTTCCTGAAGCCTTTCCATCATCGGCTCCCGGGACAACCATCCAAAGTTTTAGCAGTTCCAAAGAGAGAACTATTCAAAATGATTTTTTCAATATTTGAATTTAATCCATTAATAAATAACGAATCACATCTAGGTATATCATTATTTTTCAAATTCTCAAAATATGCCATCATTGAGTTGAATAGTGAATAAATTTTAAAGGCTGTTGAATCCTCACGTGGTAATAACAGTCCCCCAAAAACTACTCCAAAAATTTTTGAATTGTATCCGTATGCAACCAGAGGAGTTCCAGAAACTTCATTTCCATATGCCCCAAATAAATTAATTATAAACTCCAGATTTTCTAACGACACTTGCTGATTAATCATATTTGATAATTTATATTGTTTCATTATTTTCATCAAAGCGCTACTGACGACGTCTTCAGAATCGGAAACCATAATAGAATATTGTTTCATCATTTTATTTTCAAGAAGACATATATAATAAAAATATATTTTATTATCATTCAAAAATAAAATATTATATTTTTTGAAAATCCACTATAGTGGATAGAATAATCATGTATGTGTGTCGCT
>ERZ779922.1463-NODE-1463-length-16293-cov-23.918648_pt1 | contig 16293 bp, 20 predicted proteins | sample MGYA00511544_ERZ779922 | MGnify/ENA primary metagenome ERZ779922 (study PRJEB29588, sample SAMEA2154516) | human gut metagenome | biome: human gut; feature: human-associated habitat; material: faeces | place: Denmark | collected 2008/2010 ... | reverse complement strand
GCAAAAAAGAAAAAGATAAGATGAAAGACGGCCTCGAAAAGACCCGCACGGGCTTTTGGGGCAACATCCTGAACACCCTCACCGGCAGTAAGATCGACGACGACCTCTACGATGAGCTGGAAGAACAGCTCATCCTCGCCGACGTGGGTGGCGACGTCGCCATGAAGCTGGTGGACTCCCTCCGCGACCGCGTGCAGGAAAAGGGCCTCAAGACCGGCGAACAGGCGGCTGACGCTCTGCGCGACATCATCGCCGACGAGATGCGCCCGGAGGCCGAGATGGCGCTGGACGGCCACCCCGCCGTCATCCTCGTCATCGGCGTCAACGGCGTGGGCAAGACCACCAGCATCGCAAAGCTGGCCGACTACTACACCCGTCAGGGCAAAAAGGTCATGCTGGCCGCAGGCGACACCTTCCGCGCCGCTGCCAGCGAGCAGCTGGAGATCTGGGCGGGCCGCGCCGGTGTGCCGATCGTCAAGGCCGGCGAGGGCGCAGACCCCGCCGCCGTCATCTTCGACACCGTGAAGTCTGCCACCGCCCGGGGCTATGACATGGTCATCGCCGATACGGCCGGACGTCTCCACAACAAGTCGAACCTGATGAGCGAGCTGTCCAAGATCAGCCGCAGCGTCAGGAAGGCAGCTCCTGAAGCCAGCCTCGAGACCCTGCTGGTGCTGGACGCCATCACGGGCCAGAACGCCATCAGCCAGGCGAAGGAATTCTGCAAGGCTGCTGACGCCACCGGCATCATCCTGACCAAGCTCGACGGCACGGCCAAGGGCGGCTGCGTGGTGGCCGTCAAGCAGCGCCTCGGCCTGCCGGTGCGGTTCATCGGCGTGGGCGAGGGCATCGACGACCTCATCCCCTTCACCCCGGAGGGCTTTGTGGAAGAGCTCATCCCCCGCACGGGATGGAAGCATTAACCTCTCAGGCGCTTCGCGCCAGCTCCCCTAATAGGGGAGCCAGGTTTACGCTGCTGCTGGCTTGCCTCTCCTATTAGGAGAGGTGGCATTGCGGAGCAATGACGGAGAGGGTTGTTTTCAACAAGGAGATAAATACAAGTGGAAAATATCGCTCCTGCCCTGTTGGACTGGTTCTACACCAACCGCCGCATCCTCCCCTTCCGGGAGGACCCCACGCCCTACCATGTCTGGCTGAGCGAGATCATGCTGCAGCAGACCCGGGTCTCGGCGGCGCTGCCCTACTACGAGCGCTTCCTTGCCGCCCTGCCGGATATCCCCGCGCTGGCCGGATGTGAGGAGGAAAAGCTGCACAAACTGTGGGAGGGGCTGGGTTATTACAGCCGGGTGCGCAACCTGCAGAAGGCAGCGAAGATCGTCTGCGCCCAGTACGGCGGGCAGCTGCCTGCTGATTACAACGCCCTGCTGACCCTGCCCGGCATCGGGGAGTACACGGCGGGGGCCATTGCCTCCATCAGTTTCGGTCTCCCGGTTCCCGCCGTGGACGGCAACGTCCTGCGGGTGTTTGCCCGGCTCTACAACGACCCTCGGCTGGTCACCGACCCGCAGGTGAAGCGGGAATTCACGGCACGGGTCATGGAGCACCAGCCGCCCGCAAAAGCCGGAGACTACAATCAGGCCCTGATGGAGCTGGGAGCGCTGGTCTGTCTGCCCAACGGCGTACCTCTGTGTGAGCAGTGCCCGCTGGGCAGGCTCTGCCGGGCCCGGGCCGCAGGCACCGCCCTCTCCCTGCCCCAGAAAACGCCCCCCAAGGCCCGGCGCATCACACCGGTCACGGTGGCGCTGGTGCTGAACGAGGGCCGGGTGCTGCTCCAGCAGCGGCCGGCCAAGGGCCTGCTGGCCGGGCTGTGGCAGCCGGTGCTGTGGGAGGATACCACCCTCACCGCCGCAGAGACCGCCGCCCGCCTTGCTGCCCTGGGGCTGGACTGCACAGGGGCACATTTCACGCCCCTGCCTGCTGCCAAGCACATTTTCACCCACATCGAATGGCACCAGAGCGGCTATTTCCTCACTGTGCCGGAGCAGCCCGCCCCCGCAGGCTGCGTCTGGGCCGGAAAGAAACAGCTGGAGGCCGCGTACACCCTGCCCGGTGCCTTCAAGGTCTACAAAAAGCTGCTGCTGACCAAATTGCTGTGATTGCCCGGATTGATGAAATTTCTGCAATTCGGATTGTAATTTTTTGCTTTTCCGGGTATAATAGCCTTATCAAAATGAACTCCGGTTCCATGAACCACCGTTCCCCACCAGAAAAGGAGTGTGTCCTATGAAGAAATCCTGTCTGATCGCTGTTATCGCCACGCTGGCCGCTGTGGCCGGTGCGCTGGCCGCCGTGGCTGTCTATCTGCACCGCCGTGAGAAGGAGCTGGACGAGTACGAGCGTCTGCTGTTTGGCGAGGATAAGGCTGAGACCGTTGAGCCTGCCGCAGAGCAGCCCGCAGAAGACACTTCTGCCGAGGATGCCGCAGAATAAACCAAACACCGAAAAGCGCACCCGGCTTGTCCCTGCAAGCTGTGGTGCGCTTTTTTATACGCCGCATTGATTTGAAATCAACCTCTCAGTCCCCGCTCCGGCGCGGCCAGCTCCCCTGGCAGGGGAGCCAAGTGCAGGGATGCGGCTTTGTAACAGGAGTACATATCCATGAAACGATTTTTGTTGTGGGTCGTTGGTGTCATTCTGGGCGTTGCCGTGCTGCTGGGCGCGGTGATGACCGTGAGCTATTCCTTTACCGGCGAGGGTTCCCGCCCGGCGGCAGACACGCAGTTCGGCGGGCAGGCGCTGGAAGTGAACGGCTCCTGCTGGCAGGTGCCGCTGCTGGGCGGCGTGTTCGATAAGGTGTTCACCAGCCCCGAAACGCTCACCGTGCAGAAACTGGGCGTGCTGTATGACGCACACCCGGCCCTCGCCCTGCCCGATTGGGCCAGCTACACCACCCTGACCATTGAAACCGACATCGGCAGCATCGTATTTGCTGGGTCAGCCTCTCAGTACGAGGACTTTCTCTTCCCTGCCAACGGGGATTACAAGGCAAAGCTGACGGTCTGGCGGCTGCCGTAGGACTATCTCGCCACCCAGTTTGAGGGCGGAACCACCGGTGCCATCCGCAAGAATCTGGGCGTGGAGCACCCGGCCAAACCCACGGGCTGGTACAGCTACTCCTTCCGGTTCACCCTGCAGGCCAGCGCGGAGGTCGCCCTTTCCACCGAGCGGCTGGAGCAGGGCGGCGTGGCGGCGCTTTCCATCACCGGCCTGACCGGCGAGGCCGCTCCCGCTGTGGAGACCGACCTGGGCAGCGTTCAGTGCGTCCGGCTGGGCAGCGGCTGGCGCGCCTACATCCCCGCCGCCTACAACGCTTCGGCGGGCGGGCACACGGTCAACGTCACCGTCAACGGCGAGACCTTTGCCCGGACGCTGACCATTCTGCCCAAGGATTTCGGCACCGTGGAGGTGGAGCCAGAACCTGCATCCACCGAGGCCGCCAACGCCGAGTTCCGGAACAACATCTGGCCTCTGTACGAGCAGCCCGTGCGGGAAAAGCTCTGGGTCGGTGCCTTCCTCTGCCCGGCAGAAAACTACATGACGCTGGTGGATTTCGGCCAGGTCAAGGTGACCGGCGGCCAGCAGGGCAGCCGATCCAACTCCACCCGGCTCTACACCATCCCCGGTGAGCCCTGCCGTGCCCCGGCAGGCGGCGTGGTGGTCTTTGCGGGCGATCTGGCCCTCACCGGCAGCACCGTGGTCATCGATCATGGCTGCGGCGTGCGCAGTTATCTGTACAGCCTGCAGGAGCTCTCCGTGACCCGCGGCCAAACCGTGGAGCGGGGGCAGGCTGTCGGCGTGCTGGGCGAGGAGCTGACCATGGACTTCAAGCTCGGCAGCAAGAGCGTGAACCCCTGGCCCCTGTTCCAGACCAGCGGCGGGTTATTCTGGCAGGAGAAGGGCTGAGCCTGCAAAAAATTTGCAGAAACCTGTAACGCTTTCTCCTTTTCTGCGTTATTGGGGTGAAAGGCCATGAAAAAGGAGGGCAAAAGACGATGAAAACGAATTGTGATATCATCCGTGACCTGCTGCCGCTGTATGCGGAGCACATCACCAGTGAGGCCAGCAACGCGCTGGTGGAAGAGCATCTGGCCGAATGTGAAGCCTGCCGCGCCGAGCTGGAGCAGATGGAGCAGCCGGTGCCGGTGCGGCCGGAAGCGCAGCCGGATGCGCCCCTGCGCAGGATCAGGGCTGCCCTGCAAAGAAGGAGCATCCGTGCAGCGATCGGCTCTGTGCTGGCAGCCCTGTGCGCTCTGGCAATGATATTCTGGATGGGCACTGCCCGCGTCCCGGCCACCACAGAGCAGGCTCATTTCTGGACATACAACCGCAAAGAGAATGGCGCAGACATCTGCATTCTGGAAGTGCAGGGCGAGGGTGTCTGGCTGGATATGGAGGGCACCTTCAGCTGGGGCAAGCCGCAGATCACTGTGCGGGCCATGCGCTACCGCTTTCCGGGCGTGCATCGGGTACTGACAGCCCTGGTGGGTTCTGATCGATCCACTGTATGGGTCATGGTGTCTCGCACCCAGCTGCTGACCGTGGACTGCGCAGACCAAACCCTGTACTACCGCGATGGACAGCTGGTAGACCGCTACATCGTGCAGGAAAACCCGGACGGTACCTTCGACTACGCCTACGGCACCGACCAGGAATACGGCATCGACTATAAGAAGGGCTGAGCCTATGGACATCGACAGCATTTACCGGCTCTATTTCCGGGATGTGTTTCTGTTCCTGCAGGGCCTGACCCACAACGAAGCGCTGGCCGAGGAGCTGACGCAGGAAACCTTCTTCAAGGCACTGGACGGTCTGAAGGACTACGACGACAGGCAGGATGTACGGGCGTGGCTGTTCACGGTGGCCCGCAACGCCTACTATTCCCACTGCCGCCGGACAAAGCACACTGCCCCGCTGGAAGATGCCGAAACCGCCCCCGCCGACACTCCGGACATTGCCCAGCTGCTGGTCGATCAGGATGCGGCATTCACCGTGCATCAGTGCCTGCACACACTGGACGAGCCTTACAAAGAGGTGTTCAGCCTCCGGGTATTCGGCGAGCTGCCCTTTGAGCGCATCGGGCTGATCTTCGGCCACAACGCCGCATGGGCCCGGGTGACCTACTACCGGGCCAAGACCCAGCTGCAAAAGATGCTTTCCGCTTCCACCTGACATTCCCTATCACAGCAGAACACCCCCGGCCCAAAGGCGCGGGGGTGTTCTTTTTGTGCGCACGAACGTAACAAACAAAAACAGCCCTGCCAAAGCAGGGCTGCAAAAGTACAGCTTGAGATAAATCAGCGCTTGGAGAACTGGGGTGCATCGCTGGCAGGGCTGCGCCCTGCACGCGATGCTTGAGCAAAGATCTTCAGCGCCACCGGCTCGCCCCTTGCGGGGCAACCGCCGGAGATGCGCAGTCGTGCTCCCCAGTTCTCCAGGAAAGCAGGCAACAAAAACGGCTCTGCCGAAGCAGAGCCGTAAAGATACATCTGAAACAAATCAGCGCTTGGAGAACTGGGGTGCACGACGTGCAGCCTTCAGACCGTACTCACCTGACCTTGATCCCAAAAGTCCAGTATTCATGCGGTTTTTCGGGCTTCCCTCTCTCAGTAAACCCATAGATAAACCCACGAAATCGCGAAATTTTTGGTGCCGTTTAACGCAGCCCGAATGCAGCATTCACAACGCTGCTTAATTCCTCAGGTTTATTATACTTGACTTTCGCATAGATGTCCATAGTCGTTTTGCTGTTCTCATGGCCTGCCAGATACTGCACCGTCTTAGGATCAACACCTTTGTAAATCAGATTGGTGATGTAGGTGTGCCGCAGCATGTGCGGAGTCACCTTGAAGTCCATCGTATACACCAGCTTGGGATTGTTCGGCTGATGCTCACCAAGCCTTGGCTTTATTCTATGCTTGATGGACTGTCCATTTACATAGGTGTAATAACAGCGTTCTGCGGTAGAACGGACTGTTATGTACTTCCAGACCCTCACAAACTGTGTTTCCGTCAAAACAGTTCCCTTTGAATTGGAGATCACATATTCCGATTCTGTTTTTTCCTTTGCTTCCTTGAGACAGGCTACCAGGCATTTGGGAATCGGAACATCTCGCTTCGCTGCCGGAGTCTTCAAAAGTGTGTTGACTACTGGCGCACCACCTTCCACATGCCATGCACGCCTTACTGAAATGTACGGCGTTTTTTCATCCAGGAATACGCAGTCCCATTTTAATCCAAGGATCTCTTCTCTACGCAATCCCGCGTACAAACCGATCATCACGAAGACATACGGTGGAAGCTCACGAATGCTATCCAGCAAAATGGCAGTCTGTTCATCCGTCAAAGCCTCGCGCCGTTTCGCTGGCTTTCCGCCTCTTGCGCAAATCGTTTTGGATGGATTCTCTTTAATCACCTTGCTCTCTTCTGCTGAATTAAAAATGTTCTTAATCAGCATATTGAGCTGACCATACATTCCGGAAGAACCTTTTGATAACGGAACCATCAGCAGCCGCAGGTCATCTGTGGTCACCTCGTCCATATACATCTGTCCAATCGGACCCACGATGTACCGATTCACCATCCGTGCGTATCCTTCCAACGTATTAGTTCTTACCGTTCCAGACCGCATCAGCAACCATTTTTCACAGTACTCTTCCACGGTCGGATTCTCTCTATGGAAAACCACTTCCGCGATTTTCTTCTGGGCATCTTCCACCCGGTCATACAATTCTTCGCGTGTCAGCCCGTAAATCGCCACTCTCTTTCCGTCTGCATCTGTAATCCGGGTGCGGTAATACTGTACCCCTTTCATCATCACTGTTCCGTATTCCGGAAGTTCAGCAGGACGCTTTTTCCCTTTAGCCATGTGTTCTCCTCCTATCTATCTTCATACATTGCGTGTTGTCACTTTTATTATCATGGCGTACAGCACTTCCTTCAAGGATGTCGAATGTATGTAAAAAGGCAGGGATTTTTGACCATCCCTGCCCTAATTTCTTTCTGATTTACTCTTAATCCCACGATGCAAAAGCATCTTCCAGCACTCCTGCGAGCTGCTCTGGGCGATTATATTTCACCTTGGCGTAAATATCCATGGTGATCTTGCTGCTTTCATGACCGGCAAGATACTGAACCGTCTTCGGATCAACCGAAGCATGAATCAGATTCGTAATGTAGGTGTGCCGCAGCTGATGCGGAGTCACCTCAAAGTCCAGACTGTAAACCACATTTCCATTGTGTGCTGCCTTTTGCCCCAGAACCGGCTTCACCGTATGCTTCACCCTCTTGCCATCTTCATAGCGGTAATAGCAGCGTTCCTTGGTGGTACGGGTTACGATATACTGCCATAATCTCTTGAACTGCGTATAGGACAACGGGTCTCCATCCCGGTTTGCAACCACAAAATCCGATGTCGATGTCTTCTTCGCCTCTTTCAGACATTCCAGAAGATTGTCCGGCAGAGGGACATTCCGATGCGCTGCCTTTGTTTTCAGCTCTGTCAGAATCACCGGACGATTATGCTCCGTATGCCAGGCTCTCCGAACGGTAAGGTACGGAGCCTCGCAATCAAGATACACCGAATCCCATTGAAGTCCGAGGATTTCTTCTCTCCGCAATCCTGCGTACAGCCCCAGCATCACGAACACATACGGCGGTAAGCCGTAAATGGCATCCAGCAGCTTATCCACCTGCTCATCCGTAAGCGGGAGGCGGTCCTTCTGGGGAATCCCGCCCACATTCTTCTTCAGATAGATGGTCGGATTCTCATCAATGATCTTACTCTCCATTGCTGCCGTGAAAATACACTTATATAGAACATTCACTGATTTGTACACGGATGCCGACTTTTTCGATGCCGCCAACAGTGCCAGGCGAATGTCATCTGCTGTTACATCTCCCATATGCATATCGCCCAATGGCTTGATGATGTAGTTCTTCACTTTCGATGTATAGTCAATCAGCGTTGTCATCCTGATCTGTGCCGACTGCATCAGCAGCCATTTCTCGCAATACTCCTCCACTGTAGGTGTACTGCGGCGATACGTCTTGTTCTCAATCTGCTGGATCGCTTCCTGTTCCTTCTGGTACAGTTCCTCTCTCGTTCTTGCATATAAGGAAACCCGCCGTCCCTGCTGATCTGTTACACGGGTTCGATAATATTGCGTTCCCTTCATACTCACCGTACCATAATCGGGAAGCATCATTCTTCTTGCCGCCATATCATTACCTCCAATCCTGTTGATGCTTTCATTATTGCGGATTCATCGTCCATACTCAACGATGTCGATTTTCACCGCCGAAAGCTTCGAGGTTTGCGATATGTCGCAGCACGTTCCATCGGTTTTGCACGGTGCGTACATTTTGCAATGTACTCCTGAATCCCCACTTCCGTGAAATAAACGCAGCCATTTTCCACATACTGAACATAGGAGATCAAACCGTCTGTTCTTGCAGCATCCAGTGTTTTTACGCTGATTCCCAGTATACTGGCTGCTTCTTTCCTTGTAATCAGTTTATCCATCGCCTTCTTCGCCATCCTTTCGGCATTTGCCCTGTCTTTTTTTCTCTGCTTGTTCCGGAATGTAATATCCAAGTTGAATCCTTACAGCTTCATCAATCCCACGCATCTGCCCCTTACTTACCCGCCCAAGATAGCGAATCACGCATATCTTGTCGCAGGTGTCGAGCTGTTCTGCCAATACCATAGACGGTTTTGCCAGTCCCTTTGCTTTACGGAGAAAGAAATGCGTTGGCTGTTTTCGCTTCTTCTCAATTTTCGATGTCAGCGGAGCAATCGTGATCGTCGGCGCATAATAATTGCCGACATCATTCTGAAGAACCACAACAGGACGAACACCGCCCTGCTTTGATCCGACCGGAACACCGAGATTGGCGAGATATAAATCACCTCGCCGATAAACCCAGTTTTCTTTCATATGCTGTTGTCTCCAATCTCCATACACTGATATGGATAAAGCCTGCCAGGTATCATGCTGATACAGCACCCGGCAGCGCTTTCTGAAAATATGGTTTCTCTGTACTTTTTCTTATCACCCCAGAGATGTAGGATTTCTCACAGGCGGCAGTGTGCTTCACTGCTCCATTGGAATTTAACCATCCCGCCTTCCTTATGGCCGGACCGCGAATTACGGAAGTATCATTGTCCCTGTCCGGCTTTAACACCGCCGCCGGTTGCAATCCGGCATTTGCTTCTGCGAAACCGCTATCGCCCCGATGGGCTTCATGGCGTGCAGTCGAAGGCTCGACCAAACAGGAATGTACCTGAAGAATGAGTATTCAGTTTTCAAGGGACATCCGGACTTTCGTCCTTACAAAGTAAGTTTAACAAGAATCCTCCGGTTTCGCGTTGGCCTCGTAGGCGCACTTTGGTTGTCCTTGCAGGACTACATACGGTTCGTTTTGACTTTTTCAGTGTTCTATACAGCCGGATTGAGGCAAAAAAATACCCCGTTGGTTTCCCAACGAGGCATCAAAGACGATTCTATTCTGTTTTCTATAAACTGGTACCCGTTTATCTCCTGGTGACCATTTGAGTCACGGCTAATGTATCAAAAAAGCAACGCTCATCTCAGCAAATCAGACAAGCTGTATTCTCCTTTGGGGATATTTGCTGTTCTGCGATACTCTTTTATGGCTTTCACCAAGAGCTGAGGATTACTGAAATACTGCTTCACAAAATCATACGACTTCACATCATGCATCCGAAGATTTATTTTACAAAATTCGCTTGGTTTTTTTCCAGAACGCTTAAACTGATCATATGCTCCTTCCGCATGAATAATCAGCATTTCAATTTCTGGAGCAGTAATGACATTTACCACGTCAATTTTCTGCTCATATGCTTTACTCAATCGAAATTCCTCTCTGCGAGAATCCAAAATCCGTATCACAGAAATCTGCTCATCGAATCCTTTCCGTAAGTATCGCTCCTCGAATCGTTTAGCACTTCTGCAACGAATGACACGTTCTTCCAACATTTCTTCTCTGTTGAAAATCAGAAGATCATTATCAACCAGTATGTCGATAATAGCTTCTTCGGCAGAGCCTTCACATATACACGCCTTGTATTTTGCTAATTCCATTCTGCCGCCTCCTTAATTGATTGAAGCAGCCAGGCTTTTCTTCAAGCGCATATACGCTTCATATGCTGGCGTTGTTCCCTCAAGGAAGCCGCTCTGGTAAGCATCACTCTTTTTAATATCATTACGTTTCAATATATAACTCAAATTTTCTGCTGTAATGCCATTACGGTTTCTAACGATACAAATTCCGTCATTTCGGTCATATTCGTCCAGCAGTTCCGGATAATGCGTAGTGAAAATAAGCGTTCCGCCATTTTTGTTCAGTCGGCTGTCCATAAAGAAGCGCATTAAGGTCGTTACAATTTCCTTGTTGAAATGATTCTCTATTTCATCTACCAGAAGATAACCACCTGAATGAAGAACTTCCTTTACCATCGAGAATGTAATAATACCCTTAATCGTACCAGAGGACAGATACTGCTCAAGGTCTGCCGGATTATTCAGGATAATCTCTTCTTCATCCTTAAACTTCAAGTGGATAAATGTTTTTCCCTCTGTCTGCTCAAAACACAATTTCTCAATGGTCGGATCGAGAAATGCAATTACCTCCAATGGAATATCTTCGGTAAATGGAAGCACATTCACATTCGTATAGGAAAGCAGGCTGAATATTTCCACTGTATCATTCGCTTTTTTATTATGTGCAATGACAAAGCTGACATCATCAGAAAGGTATGCTTCATCGCTATTGCGCTGCTCTACAGGCTTCATTCCTGTAAAATCTGTCAGATACTTTTTCGACTTAACGGTTGCAATCGGTTTTTCCCAAAGGCTTTCAGACAGAATCGAATACACATATTCCCCTGTTTTCGACTTCTTTGCCGCAATTACAGTTTCCAAGCAGCAGACGTAGCTACGCTTATCATAAAAATATGTGCGGATTGTAACATTCTTCGCTCCGCCAAGAATGCTTTTTGCCTCCACATGATTGATGGGCTCATTTTTCACAATATTTAAGGCCAAGCTAATGACCTTTAATACCGAGGTCTTGCCAGATGCGTTAATTCCAATGAAAGCACAGGCAGAGTGGAGATAGTAGTTATCCGTCAAACGGTAAAGACTATCTTTGTCCTCTTCGCAAACACGTTGCTGCGTATAAAAGCAAATATCCAAGTCTTTTTTGAATAATGGGAGTCCTTGTGCGGTGATGCGGAGTATTTTCATAGGTAGTCCTCCTCTAAAAACAGTTTTTTCGTTTTTATTTTCTTATAATCTTATTATACGCCGCAAATAAGAAAATATCAACGGATTTTCCGTTTTTATTTTCTGATTTGTTTTTGACACTAAAAAGTATCCGTTCAATATGGCAAGCCCTGTGATTGCTGACCCGTTCCACCGCATGAAATACATGGAGCGTCATGGAAGCGGCCTACGCAAAATCGTCAGGGAAACCGAAAAGCCGCCTGGATATACAGCGGCATATAATCCGAAAATTTTCTCAACGGCAACAGATTTCAGAGTCATCTTGAAAAATGTAAATTACCAACTTAGTCAGAAAAACTTAGTCAATGACCAAGTTAGTGAGCAAGATAAATCGCCGGACATCCCACACACAGTTTTGAATCTTTGTATCCACCTTATTGCCCACGGCAGTGAGGGTGCTCAAATCACTCATGCTCACTCTATCATGGGTACAGCCAATGATAAGTCCTATGACGCAACCCATGATAACTTAGAGGATGACACCCATCAAGGTATCCACCAAGATAGCCACCATGATTCTACGCCGTCAGCAGTTATATTGCACCTAATGCTTTTTAGATTTTTTTCGCAATCGTAGACAGCTCCGAAATAATACTAAGAAGATCATTTTTGACTTCCTCTTTGCTTGGCTCGCTGCCCATCAGAAGATAATCCGTGCTGACATGGAGGATGCAGGACAGTTCAATCAGCAAGTCAATAGAGCAGCTGCGTTCACCGTTCTCCATGCGGCTGACATGCTGCTTGCTTGCCAGGCCCAGGCGAACCGCCAGTTCCTCCTGCGTAATGCCACGGGAAGTGCGAACATCGTGAAGTCTCTTACCAAACTCTTTTGCGTCAAAATACATACGTTTCTCCTTCCGCACAGCCGGTACAGAACCGGATCGACGGAAGGTCAAAAAAAGAGCCGCATGACGGTGAAGAAAAATCCTGTGCCGATAAAACAGAACATGGGTATCCCATAATTCTGTCTCATGCGGCATTCGGAAGACTTCGCCTGTCAGCGGCTCCACAGCACAGCTATGACTTATAAAATTGTGTTAATAGGGTTATTTATTGTCATCTCAACCATTCAAAGACGAATAGTAGAGCTGCAATCTCCGTAATCTTCTCATCTCCAAAACATTGAAGACGGTCTCGCGTCCGCAGGCCTTACATTTGGTCTGCACATGTCCTCTGGTATCCTCAAAGACGATGATTGAATTGTGTCGGCAATAAGGGCACCTGACAATCCTGGGCTTTTGCGAAGCAATCGCATCCTTTGCCCGGATGATTTTAATCTGCATTTCCGCAGATGGTTCCGATACTCTGATATTCCTGCTCATGGCCACACCTCCAATGGATCACGATATTCATAATCCTTTTTCCGGTTCAGATAGCCCAGTTGTTCCAAGCGGATAGCAGCTGCCGATCTCGAAACGCCAAAGACACCACAGAAAGTATCTATCTTCACCTGGTCTCTGTCGTAAAAACGCCATCCATAACAGGTCAGAGGCTTTCTGCTGTTGATGAACCACATCGCCCGATCCACTTCTGACTGGGGCATCAGGATGGCAGCTCCCAGCGAATTGGCCTGCCACTCGTTCCAATCTTCCTGCGTTCTCAGAACGCGGGAACCTTTTTTCCTCACTTCCGGTCTCTTATGGCAGGCTATCTTTCGGTCATCGGCATCCAGCTGAAACAATATCTGGTGAGCGCACTCATGTGCCAGCGTAAATCTGCGTTTTCCGCAGAGTTTCCGAATATTCTCTGGTTCAATGAAACTCTTGTCCAGAACCACATCATTGGTTTTCAGGAAGATGCTCCTCTGACTTCCATCAACCTCTATCTGATATTCTGTATCCACATACGCGGTCAGACCATAGATGCTTCCGTCCGAGGACAACTTTTGAAATGACACCTTCAGGTTCAGATAATCGGATGCAAACTGGTCAATGGGTGTCGGAAGCGCAAATCTTGCCGGATCATCTGCTTCGCTGCCGAAAAAGGACTTTTGAAAATCTCTTATCACTGCAACAGCGATTTCTTCTATGTTTTTCTGCGAAAGGATCATAGGCACGGCTCCTTTGCTTCAACGAACCATTTTTCATCTTCGTTGTACAGGAAACTCTCATGCCCACCGATCATGACCGTATAGCGGATTCCGCAGCCACCTACCTTCGTGGAAGCAGCCCGGCACTTATGTTTCAATCGGTCGATCTCATACACCCGTCCGTCAATCCACCGAATCAGACGCGGACGGATATTTCCCTCCGCATCCACATCCAAATTCACAGGTACATATACTTTTCTACATTTCTGTTCCGACATATTCTACGCTCCTCCTCTGTAAACCGGCGAATGTGTTGACTTCTTTTAGCAAAGAACTCACCAGATTCTACCGGTGCTGTATTAACCAATCATTCCTGTCGGCATGACCAAATCCACTTTTCGCTCTGTCGGCATCTTGCTTTTCTGAAAAAGTACCCCATTTTTAATCGCATCTTTCCCGAATCGGAATCGAATCTGCTCAATCGCTGCGTCCAGCCGTTCCTGGCGATCCAGTGATTTCACATCTGTGAATAGGTCGTATTGTATCGGACAATCCTCTTCAAACAGGTTGATTGCCCGAACCGTCACCGAACGAATCGGGTGTTCCCACTGATAATTCTTTGCAAACAAAGAAAATGCGGTTTTCGCCAGATAGGTAGGGCTTTGTGTCGGAATACCAATCCGGCACTGCCACTCTTTCGTGTAAAGCTCGTTGTTGCGGATGGAAATCGCTATTCCGCCAGCTTTCTTTTTATGTGCTCGCAGCTTGGTTCCGATCTCCTGCACCAGTTCCAGCATGACACACCAGACTTCGGCGTTATTCTCCAAATCCTGCATGGTCGTTATTCCGTGCCCAATGCTCTTTACTGGGGAGACATAATCGGAACGCATAACCGGCGAATCATCCAGTCCATTGGCATATTTCTTAATCGCCAGTCCATTCTTTCCAAGGCGGCACTTCAAGAAATCATCCGATGTTGCAGCAAGCTCTCCAATGGTATGAATCCCATAACCGGACAGAACCTTCTCGGTCGCTCTGCCGACTCCAAGCAAGTCAGAGGCGGGAAGACACCAAATCTTCTCCTGGAACGAATCTGCTTCGATGCAGGTAATCGCATCCGGCTTTTTCATATCCGACCCAAGCTTGGCAAAAATCTTATTGAAGCTCACTCCTGCGGAAATCGTAAGTCCCAATTCAAACTTAACGGTTCTGCGAATCTCATCTGCGATTTCAAATCCGGTTCCCATGCAGCCGCTTCCGGTCACATCCAACCAGCATTCGTCCATCCCATACGGCTCGATCTGGTCAGTATAGCGACCGTATATCTCACGGGCTAATTTTGAAAACTTCATATATTGCTCATAGTGCGGCTCCACGATCACAAGATCCTGGCACTTCTGCTTTGCTTGCCAGATTGCCTCTCCCGTGGAAACGCCAAACGCCTTTGCTGCATAGTTCTTCGCAAGTACGATACCATGCCGTTCCTCCACAGAACCGCACACTGCCACCGGCTTGTTCTTCAGTTCCGGGTTCAGCATACACTCGACAGAGGCATAGAAATTGTTCATATCACAGTGAAGAATCACTCTTTGCATCCTGTATTCCTCCTCTCCGTTCGTGAAAGCACGAACAACTTTTCACGAACGCATTGACACACAGCATTTCTTGTGATACTATAATTACACGAATTGTATTTCGTGTTTTCATCGTCATTATAGCAAGCACAGTTTTTCGTGTCAATAGATTTTTATGAAAAAGTGTTCGTGTTCGTAATCAAAAAAGAAAGAGGTATTCCTATGGTCTTCAAAGAAAGGTTGAAAGAAAAAAGAACAGAAGCCAATTTAACTCAGGTAGAACTTGCAGAGAAGGCCGGTGTAACCGCCCGCACAATTCAGAATTATGAGCTTGGCAGCCGTAAACCATCCAATATGGTTACGATCCAGAAGATCGCAGATGCACTGAATACTACTACTGAGTATCTGCTGGGAAGCAGCGGCACCTATGTTGTAGAAGCCCATGAAAAAGGCGGCGCAAAAGCAGCGAAAGATATTGAAGAACTGGTCAGCGAAGTGACCGGTATGTTCGCTGGCGGCGAATTAAGCGAAGATGCCATCGAAGGAGCTTATAAAGCTCTGACCGATGCCTACTGGATTGCCAAAGAGAACAATAAAAAATACGCCCCGAAAACGAGGCGTAAAAAATCCGATCAGTGATATTTATCGTACACACTTTTCGCTATACTGTAAACTGGAGGTGGTATGATGAATGCGGAACAGCTTTCACGGGTCGGTGAGAAACTGGTAAAACGCTGCGGTTCCAGAGACCCTTTTGAAATTGCAAGGCAGCTTGGTATCAATGTCATGCTTTGCGAAAATTTTGGTTCCCTGAAGGGAATGTACCGGGTGATTAAGCGAAATCGCTTTATTTTCCTGAATAACAGTCTGGATGAAAATATGCTGCGCATCGTGTGCGCACATGAATTAGGGCATGACCAGCTTCACCGGAATATGGCGAAAACCACCCCGATTCATGAGTTCATGCTCTACGACATGAAATCCAAACCGGAATATGAAGCCAACATCGTAGCGGCAGAGATCCTGATGGACAGCGATGAAGTTCTTCGCTACATCTATGAGTATGGATACACAGCCGAGCAGATCGCCAGTGCGATGTCCACCGACATCAATCTGGTTGCGCTGAAGGTAGCGCACCTGGCTACACTTGGCTATAATCTGCACGCGCTGGAACACAAGAGCAACTTTTTGAAATAACGTACCTTTGAGGAGTCTGGACTGGCTCCTCTTTTTTGTTGCACAAATTGTGCAGGCGGTGCTTGCACAATTATCAACCTAACATCTGCATTCCATACAATCTCGATATTGTCCTCCTGTTGTTCTGCGTTATGCTTTCTCCGTGCATTTTCGTATTATTTATTCT
>ERZ779922.1461-NODE-1461-length-16303-cov-2.540374_pt1 | contig 16303 bp, 11 predicted proteins | sample MGYA00511544_ERZ779922 | MGnify/ENA primary metagenome ERZ779922 (study PRJEB29588, sample SAMEA2154516) | human gut metagenome | biome: human gut; feature: human-associated habitat; material: faeces | place: Denmark | collected 2008/2010 ... | reverse complement strand
GCTGCCTGTACCGGTGCCTGCGGTGCTGCGGCCTGTACCGGTGCCGGAGTGACAGGTGCGATCTGAACCGGCTGCGGAACAGTCTCCGGCTTTGCTGCCGGATTGGCCAGCGCGGCGGACAGGCGCACTTTGCCGTTGTCATAGTCCACATACATGGCGAACAGCGTGGTCTGGTACAGGTGCCACGGTTCCCCGCCCATTTTTCCGGACTGGTGTTGGCTGATGGCCTCCAACAGCCACGTCAGCGCATGTTCCAGTTCCAGATTGTCCAAAACATCCCGTATAAGAGATGTTTCGCGGCCGAAAACGGCCACGCTTTCCTGTTGTCTTGCCCTGTTGATTTTCATGTCTTGGTTCTCCTTTCCGGTTTCCCTTGTTAAGCAGAACGGCGGATAATTCTGCCGCTCCAATTGTTTTGGACACTTTTTTTCAACAGGTTGTTCAATCTGAATTCTCAACTGTGTCAGCCATGACCACTTTCCCAATGTACGGGAGTTCCCGGTAATGCCCATCCAGGTCCATTCCAAACCCCACCAGGAAATCGTTTCCCTGCGTAAAAGCCACGTAATCAGCCTCAAAAGGCACTTTCCGGCAACAGTGCTTGTCCACGGCTACAGCAGTGAGGACTTCCTTCACCCCTCTTCTTTTCAATTCCCGGCAAACTTCATCCAGCGTAGCACCCGTATCCAGAACGTCATCCACCACCAGAACAGGCACATCGGGCTGGAAATCCCCGCAATCCCCCTCCCACGCCACGGAACCGGAATTTCTCATTCCGGCATAACTGGAAATTTTGACGGCTTTCACCGCAGGCCGGGATTTCAAATGCTTCTCCAACATCGCAGCGAAAGGAAGAGCGCCGTTCAGCAGCAGCAATAAAATATAGGGTTTTCCTGCCATGGCCCTGTCAATGGATGCGGCCAGTTCCCTGACGCGCGCGCAGATGGCATCCTCTGCAATCAAAGGAGTGATGGTGTAAGTCATGGAAACGGAGTATGATAATGTTTCCTGTAAGAAAATCAATCCTTAAAGAAGGATGAACGGAGACAAAACATTCCCGGCCGGGCTCCAGCAAATTTTACAAGAAGCAGGACTGGTCTTCATAGTCAGGAGGCAACAAAAAAGCGCTCTCAAGATTGTTTCTCCGCCCCGATCGGCAGAGAATGCGGAGGCGCATTTAACGGTGGCTTCCCGCCGGACCGCATGGTAAAGTAAGGCAGAAATGACTGATTCCCCTTCCAAGCGCCTTTTTATTCTGGATGGAATGGCCCTGGCTTACAGAGCCCACTTCGCCTTTTTCTCCAATCCCATCCGCAATTCCAAGGGAGTCAATACTTCCGCCGTGTACGGCTTCGCCAATACGCTGCTGGGCATTCTGGAGCACGAACGCCCCACGCATATCGCGGCCTGTTTCGACACTTCCGTCCCTACGGCGCGCCATAAGCTTTACCCTGCCTATAAAGCCAACCGGGAATCCATGCCGGAAGAGTTGAGCTTACAAATGCCCCTGATTTTCAGATTGCTGGAGGCCATGAATATTCCCATTCTGCGTTATGAGGGTTATGAGGCGGACGATACGATAGGCACGCTGGCGCGCATTGCGGACGGTACGGAGGGGTTCCAGACCTACATGGTTTCCCAGGACAAGGATCTGGGCCAGCTTATTTCCTCCACCTGCTTTCTGTGGAAACCCGGCAAAAGGGGCAATGACCACGAAGTGATTGACCTGGCAAAGCTCAAGGAGCAATGGGGCATTGAACGTGCGGACCAGGTAGTTGATATTCTGGCCCTGATGGGCGACAGCTCCGACAATATTCCGGGGCTTCCCGGCGTGGGGGAAAAGACGGCCAAACTGTTGATCGGAGAGTTCGGCTCCGTGGAAAACCTGCTGTCTAATACGGATAAGCTGAAAGGGAAGCGCAGGCAGATTGTGGAGGAAAACGGGGCCATGGCGACCCTTTCCAAGCAACTGGCCACCATTGACCGGAACGTTCCCCTGACGGTGACCCTGCCTGAATTGGTTAAAAGAGAACCCAGTCCGGAAGAACTGCTGGCCCTTCTCCAGGAGTTGGAGTTCCGCTCCATGCAGGCCAAGCTGTTCGGGAAAAAAGCGCCGGAGGCCAGAAAATCCCCCCTCCCTGCGGACGATTTGTTTGCTCCCGCCCCGCAGACGGAACAGCCTCCGTTGGTGGAACCCTCCGCCCCCGTTTCGGGAGCACGTCAGAGCGGTTCCGGCCAAATGGACTTGTTTGAGGAACGCCATTTGAAAACGGTAGATGATTTCAGGCACGAGTATATTATTGCGGACACGGAGGAAGCCCGTTCCGCCATGGTTGCCGAGCTGGAAAAGCATGATTCCTGGTGCTTCGACACGGAAACGACGGGCCTGAATCCCCTTACGGACAATCTGCTGGGCGTCGCCTTCTGCGCGGAACCGCACAAGGCATGGTACATGCCTGTCTCCGGCCCGGAGGATCTGGAAGCGGTTAAACCGCTTCTGGAAGGCCCCGCAGAGAAGATAGGGCATCACCTGAAATTTGACCTGGAGGTTTTGAGAGCCAACGGCATTCACGTCAAAGGCCCCTTTTTCGACACATTGCTGGCTCATGCCCTGATCGCTCCGGGCATGAAGCACGGAATGGACGTTCTGGCAGAAAATTTGCTGCAATATTCCACGATTAAACTGAAGGACATTGCTGCTCCGGGAGCAAAAAAACGGGAACTGGACACCAGCGGCGTTCCCGTGGAAGTAATGGGCAAATATTCGGCGGAGGATGCGGATATCACCCTCCAGCTTTCCTCCATCCTGAAAAGGCAGGTCAAGGAAAGCGGCATGGAAAAACTGTTCCGTACCGTGGAACTGCCTCTGCTTCCCGTGCTGGCGGACATGGAGTTTTCCGGCATCCGCGTGCTTCCGGAATCCCTGGAAAAGGCTTCCGTCAAGGTAGGAGCCATCATTGACGGCCTGCGGGAAAGAATTGAAGAAGCCGCAGGCCATCCCCTGAATCTGAATTCCCCCAAACAACTCGGAGATTTCCTGTTCGGAGAACTGGAGCTGGTGAAGAAGCCCAAGAAGACGAAGACGGGCCAGTTCGTGACGGATGAAGACACCCTTTCCGCTCTGGCCCCCCAGCATCCCATTGTAGCGGATATCCTGGCCTACCGGGAGAATATGAAGCTGAAGAGCACGTATCTGGATGCGCTGCCCAAGTATATCTGCCCGCGGGACGGACGCATCCATACCCAATTCCACCAGATGCTGACCGCAACCGGGAGGCTCGCCTCCCAGGATCCCAATCTTCAGAATATTCCGGTAAGGACGGAACAGGGGCGCCTGATCCGCACCGCCTTTGTCCCCGCCTCAGAGGAATACACCATGCTGTCCGCGGATTATTCCCAGATTGAACTGCGCATCATGGCGGCTCTTTCAGGAGACCCCGCCATGTGCGGAGCATTCAGGGAAGGACGGGACATCCATACGGAAACGGCCGCCCGTGTGTACGGCATTCCCCGCGACCAGGTGGACGCCGTTATGCGCCGTGCGGCCAAAACGGTGAATTTCGGCATTATTTACGGCATTTCCGCCTTCGGTCTCTCCCAAAGGCTGGGCTGCCCCCGCGGAGAAGCCGCCACTTTGATTGAAAACTATTTTACCCAGTTCCCCGTAGTTAAATCCTTCATGGAAGACCTGGTTCACAAAGCGGAACAAGCCGGTTACGCGGAAACGCTATTGGGGCGACGGAGGATGATTCCGGAAATCAATTCCGCCAACAAGACCATTAAGTCCGCCGCGGAACGTACTGCCATCAACACGCCCATCCAGGGCACGGCGGCGGATATGATTAAAATAGCCATGATCCATGTGGACAAATTGCTGAAAGGTACCAGATCCCGGCTTATCCTCCAGATTCATGATGAATTGCTGGTGGATCTGCACAGGGATGAGTTGGATCTCATTCCCAAGATAGAGGAAGCCATGGTCAGCGCGCTGCCCCTGCCCAACGGCGTTCCCATTCTGGTGGAAGCCAGGACGGGAGGCAACTGGCTGGAAGCCCATTAAAAAATATTTTTTCAAAAGACTCCCACGGCGTTCCGCATTCCAGAATTTCCTCGCCTTCCCGATGCCGTATTTTTCCTTCCAGCCGTATCGGGTTCCAGTCTGTGGGTGTGCTGCCCCTCCAACGGGAAATTTTTGAAAAGAATGATTCCTCCGCGGCAGAAAAATAGGTAGGAAAGGATATCCCTTTGAAAAAATGAATTAAAGAATCAGAGCGTCCCCAGCCTGGAATTCCGGAACGGTCACCAGGGCTCTGCCGTCTTTCAACGCCACTACCTGCACCTTGCGCTCCTGCATTCCTGACGGCGTTTTTACCTGGATGGAGCTGCCGTCCCTGACGGCGGAAGCGGGAATCCACGCGGAAACGGGAACTTGAACATTGATGGCTACTTGAAGAGCCATGTTGACGGGAGCCACTTGCCACTCGGAGACATGGGAGGCATTCGGCTCCAGGGAGGCAATCAACACGGCGGAATTGCTTTTGGAATCCAGCGCCGCATCCACCGCCGTAACGCGGCCCAGCCACTGCAGCCGTTTTCCATTATTCAGCACGCAAGAGGCGGTCAGAGCCGTATTCACCTTGCCCTGCTCATCCCTGGGCAATGCGGAAAATTCTTCCAGCGGAACGGGAATCCGTATCATCCGCTCCTGAAGAGGAATTACTTTCCCTACCGGCTGCCCGGCGACCACGCGGGCACCGGCTCCCACAGAGCATTCCACCACCTGGCAGGTATAGGGAGCTTCCAGCACCGTATCCCGGAGGGCCTGTTCTGCTTCCGCCACATACGCCTCCGCGGCGTTCAGCCTGGCGTTTACGGCTCTGCGCTGCGGCACCCGGAGCACCAGTTCGGATTCCTTTCCGCTTTTGGAGACGGAGCTGTATGTCTTTTTGATGGCTTTCAGGGCTTCCGCCTGCTCCGTAGAAACATCCAGGCGGGCCTGTTCCAGTTCCGCCTGAGCGTTCGCCAGCCGGGCGCGGTATTCAAATTTTTCCAATTCCATCAGGGGGGTTCCCTTCAGGACAATTTCCCCCACGTTAAACAGGGGATGCACTTTGTCCACCTTTCCGGAAACGCTGGGAGAAAGCATCGTCAGGTAAGAGGCCTTCACGATGCCGGGCGCGGAAATAAAAAGAGTGTTCGTCTGCAACCGGAGAGGTGTCTCCGTTCCTGCGGGCGCGCAGCCCCTGTTTCCGGAAGAGGAAAAAGAGACGGACGGCTCCGTTACAATAGCCGTGCCTATCAAAAGCGCCACAATCCCCAGGCCGATGCCTATGGACCAGGACGTTCCCTTTTTTTGAGGGGCCTCGCTCATCAACAGCTCCGGGGGAAACGCGTCCCGTTATTTGGGATATTCCGTCTCCATGATGTGGGAATAGGCCTCCGCCGTTTCCACAGCCACGGTTTCAATATTCTTCATCAACTGGGCAAACTGGGCTTCCGTGAGGTCCATGCCTTCCAGAACGAAGGACTGGCGGTAATAAACATACCCGCTGTTGGGGTCCAGCTGAAAGGCGCCGGCCGTCTGGTCCGCATTCAGTTCGCTGAGGATAATGCTGACTTCCACACGGCGGGCTTCAGGAACCTTAGCGGCAAAAAGCACGTCAATGACCAGCGTCTCCGGACGTTCAATCATGGTGTACAGGAGGCTCACCGGGGTGAACGTATCACAGGGGACGAATGCGATGCCTGTCTTAATGTTGTGGTCATCAGCGGAAGTAATCCATTCCGTTTCTTCCCCTCTCTTTCTGAGAACGGTGTACACACGGTCCAAAAGGCTGAGATGCTGGTTTTCCATATTGAAAATTGTTTAACAGGGGGTTGCTTGCAAAGGCGCATGCAACGTACGCGCCCGTTTACTGAATCCAAGCTTACTGGCATCCTTCTGATTCGTCAAGCTCTCCTGACGTAAAGAAATTGAAAAAACATGTATGCAGCCGGCATAAAAAATCCAGACGCCGTCCGAAGGGGCGGCGTCTGGAAAAAACGCGTGCGCCGGAAATTCCGGCTTCTTTCCGAGGTTCTTTTTACAGGATATCCCCGGGCTGGTAGCCCGCCCCGTCCGGAAACCTGTCCGTCACTTCCTTAACCATGGAGCGGAATGCTTCCACCTGGGCGTCAGCCATGCCCGTAGCGGAGGAATTGGAATCAAAAATGCGCTGAAGGTCCGCCCGGTCTATTCCCAGGCGCCCGTCTTCCGCCAGGCGGTCCAGCAAATTGTTTTCCGTGATTTTTCCGGCCCGCAGGTCATTGGAGACGGCCACGGCATGTTCCTTGATCACCTCATGGGCGGTTTCCCGGCCAATGCCGCGCTTGACGGCCTCCATCAGGATGGTGGTTGTCATCAGGAAAGGCAGGTAGCGGCGCAATTCCGCAGCCACCACGGCCTCATACACGCCCATCTGGTTCAACACGGTCAGGAAAGTTTCAAACAGTCCGTCCGCAGCGTAAAAGGAATCAGGCATGACGACACGGCGCACCACGGAGCAGGAAACGTCCCCTTCATTCCACTGATCCCCGGCCAGCCCGGAAATCATCATCAGGAAACCCTTCAAGATGACATGGAAGCCGTTGACGCGCTCGCAGGAGCGGGCGTTCATCTTGTGCGGCATGGCGCTGGAGCCAGTCTGCCCCTTGGCGAACCCCTCCGTGGCCAGTTCATGGCCGGCCATCAGGCGCAGGGTCTTGGCGAAGGAGGAGCAGCCGGAGGTGAGTTCCACCAGTCCGGAAACTACGGAAAAGTCCAGAGAACGCGGATATACCTGCCCTACATTCATCCACTTGGCGGGAATGCCCAGGTGGGCGCACACGCGGTCTTCCAGTTCCAGCACGCGGCCGGCATCCTGTCCGAAGAGGGAAAGCTGGTCAAGCTGGGTTCCAACGGCGCCCTTCAGTCCGCGTACGCTGTAACGGTCCATGAGGGAAATCCAGGAACCCAGGCCGTGCACGATGTCTTCCCCGAACATGGCGACGCGCTTGCCCATGGTCGTGGTCTGCGCGGCTACATTGTGCGTGCGTCCGGCAATGGTCACGTGCTTCCATTGTTCAGCCAGGGCGCTCATGCGGTTCAACACGGCCACGGCCTTGTCCCGGATGATTTGCATGGACTTCCATATCTGGAGCTGTTCCACATTTTCCGTCAGGTCCCGGGAGGTCATTCCCTTGTGGATATGCTCGCATCCGGCCAGTTCACAGAATTCTTCTATGCGCGCCTTCACATCGTGGCGCGTCACGCGTTCACGCGCGTCAATGGAAGGGAGATTTACCTGGTCTTTCACCCGTTCATAGGCCTCAATCACCCCGTCCGGAATATCCAGCCCCAGATCCTTCTGGGCTTTCATCACGGCAATCCAGAATTCGCGTTCCAGAATGATGCGGCCCTCTGCGGACCAGATGGATTTCATGGCGGCGGAGGCGTACCTTTCAGCCAGGACATTGGGAATCACGCTCATATCAAAATGTGTATATGCGGGGGTTATCAAAAACGGTGAGCCGCCATGATCATGACGGAAGGGAAAAAAGCAAGCACTTTCCCGCAGCTTCACGGATTAGGGACGCCGGGGAATTCAAAGCCATTCCTTTTATGAACTTGATTCAGTATTGCGCCTCCCTCCCAATAAAAGTTTCAGGAACAGGCAAAAATTTTTATTTCCGAATGCCGGAATCGCAACATCTCCGCTTATCGCCATGTTCCTCATTCCCCTGGCGGCGGTTCCAGGCCGTACCTGGCATAACCGGAGACGATTTCCTGAAGGATGGCGGAAATTTTTTCCAGGGAACGGACAGGAACGTATTCATACTTTCCATGGAAGTTGTGGCCTCCGGCGCACAGGTTGGGGCACGGCAGCCCCATGAAGGAGAGGCGGGCTCCGTCCGTGCCTCCGCGCACAGGGACGATTTCCGGCCTCACTCCCACGGCTTCCATGGCCCTGCAGGCATGTTCCACCAGGTGCATGTGCGGAAGTATCTTTTCCTTCATGTTGTAATAGGAATCCGTAATCTCTGCCTTTACCGTCCCCTCCCCGTATTTACGGTTCAGCAGGGCCACGCATTCCTGCATGAATTCCTTCTTGCGCTCAAAGGCCGCCCTGTCATGATCCCTGATGAGGTACTCCGCAGCCGCCTGTTCCACATCTCCCCGGAGTGAATCCAGATGATAAAAGCCCTCGTACCCTTCCGTAAAAGCGGGATTCTGGAACGCGGGCAGCATTCCCTGGAATTCCATGAGAACCAGGCAGGCATTCAACATCCTGCCCTTGGCGCTTCCGGGATGAATGGAAGAGCCCTGCACCGTCACCACTGCGGAAGCCGCATTGAAATTTTCGTATTCAATTTCCCCCAGGGCGCCTCCGTCCACGGTATAGGCGAAATCCGCACCAAATCGCGCCACGTCAAAGGCATCCGTTCCGCGTCCTATTTCCTCATCCGGCGTGAAGGCGATCCGTATCTCGCCGTGAGGCCGTTCGGGGTTCAGCAGGAAGGAGGCTGCCATATCCATGATTTCCGCCACACCGGCCTTGTCGTCCGCGCCAAGCAGGGTAGTTCCATCCGTCACGACCAGGTCCTGGCCCAAATAATCCGTCAGTTCGGGAAAAACGGCGGGGGAAAGCACCATTCCCTGTTCCGGATTGAGCAGGATGTCTCCGTCGTACGAGCGCACGATGCGGGGCTTCACTCCGCTGCCGGAGACTCCCGGAGCCGTATCCACATGGGCCACCCAGCCGATGACGGGAACATTCCCCTCCACGTTGGAAGGGATGGAGGCGTAAACAATTCCGGAATCATCATCCAGTTCCGCCTGCGCTCCCATGTCCTTCAATTCCCCGGCCAACAGCCGGGCCAGCTCCGTCTGGCCGGGGGTGGATGGCACGGTGGCGGAATCCGCGTCCGACTGAGAGCCCACGGAGACATACTTCAAAAAACGGTCTAAAACGGAGATGTTCATGGGAAAAATCAAGGATTGGCAAGAGTCTACCACCCGCCCCCGCGAACACAAGCACAAGACACGGTTTATTCTTGCGATTCAGGACGGTGTGCCGTATGTAAACAAAGCTTCTCCCCATGATGACTCCTCTCCCCCTTGGCATTACCCTTGCTTTGTCCCTGACCTGCGGCTCCATGCCCCTTCTGGCCCAGGGGTCGTATATGCCCGGCCCCATGCCCGCCACCGCCGGGACAAAGCAGGATCCAACGGACATGTACCTGGAGGCGTTGAGGCTGGTGACCCAAGCCGCAGGACTGGTGGAAAAACGGGATTATATAGGAGCCATCCGCCTGACACAGCAGGCGGAAGACAAGTTCGGACGCCTGGCTAAGTCTTATCCCCAATGGCGCCCCAACCTGCTGCAAACGCGCCGCCAGCTCAACAGGGAAAATCTGGACCAGTGGCAGAAGCTGGCCCAGCAGCAGGCCGCCGCCTCTTCTTCATCCGGCCTGGAGCTGGAACGCCCGGCCTCCGTGCCGAAGCGCCCCAGGCCAAAACCCAACATAGCCCTCCCTCCCGGCTACAAGGGCGTGGAATTCCCTACCCGTCCCGGAGAATCCCTGATCAATACCATCCCGTCCCCTTCCGTTTCTCCCGGGGCGGCTCCGGAAGTGGTGGAGAGCAATTACGAACGCATCCGCAGACTGCTGGATAAAACCACCATGGAGAACAATGCTCTGATCCAGGCTCTCAAGCGCACCCGCCGGGAGCAGGAGGAGATTCTGGCAAAACTGGCCGTGGCATCCGCCGGAGAATCCGTTTACCGAGATGAATTGCTCAAGGTCAAAAAGCAGATGGAGGATGAAAGAAAGACCAGCAACAAGCTTATTCAGACTCTCACCAGGAGAGTGGAGGAACTGGAACAAAATGTCACCTCCCTCAGCCAGGACAAAGCCCGTTATCTGGCGCAGATCGCCGATCTTCAGCTGCAGCTCAAGGAGTACCAGGACAAGCTGGACAAAGTGACGGATGAGAAAAACGCCCTTCAGAAAGACCGGGACCAATTGGCGGCCCTGGTGGAGCTCAACAGCCCGGACAAAACAAAAAACCTGTTGGACCGCAACCTGACGCTGGCGGCCCAGCTCAAGGATGCCCAGGACAAAATCGCCGCTCTGGAAACAGCCAAATCCGATTCCGAAGAACAGCGGAAAGCCAACCTGAAAGCGTTGGAAGAGGCGCGTGAGGAATCCGCAGACCTGAAACAGAAACTGATTGCCATCCGGGATGAAAACATCGGCTACCGCAAACGCATCACAGAGTTGAATACCAAGCTCATCAATGCGGATGTGGAACTGTCCAAGCTGGAGGCCAATCCGGAAAAAAGCCCGCTTCTTCTGGAAGAAAACCAGCTGCTGCGCTCCACCATCGCCAAGCAGCTCCGCATCCTTTCCGTGCAGGACCAGAGCCGCTCCCTGCTCATCAGCACCTATAAGCGGCTGCATCAGGAAAACCCGGATACAGCGGAAATAGCCTCCCTGATGGATAATGAAGAAGCCATCAGGCTCACCCCCGCGGAAAAACAAATTGTCAACGCCATTGCCAAGGATAACAATATCAATGTTCCCCTGACGGCTCAGCAAAAGGAAAAAATCAATAAGCTGGCTCAAGCCCTCTCTGCGGAACGCGGCAAGGCCGCCCAGCTTGCCCGGGATTTGGAACTGGCGCGCAGCCAGATGAAAACCAAAGCGGACAAATCCGCCAAAAACGACAAAAAACAGGCGGAAGCCCTGGCGCGGGCCCAAAAGGCCCTGGAACAGAAAAACACTCAGGTGGAAGAACTCACCCGGCAGATGGAAGAACTGAAAAGACGTTCCGCCGAACAGGCCCGCCTGGCCGCCATCTCCGCCGGGGCCATTACTCCGGACCAGGAAAAGGCGCTGAACCGGAGCATGGAAGCCACGGTGCGCCGGAAGCTGGAGGCGGAAGCCCTGGGACAAGGCGCCGCAGAAGCCTTCGCCAAAAAACGCTATGCCGCCGCAGAACAGCTGTACCGGACGTTGCTGGACTTCCAGCCGGCCCACGTTCCGGCCCTGGTCAATCTGGGAACCATTCTGCTTCAGCGCAACAAGGCGGAGGAAGCGATCAAATTTCTGAAAAAAGCTACGGAACTGGACGCATCATCCTCCCCTGCATGGTTCATGATGGGGGTGGCCCAATACCGCGCCGGGGAAGACCAGCGCGCCATCGCCTCCCTGACGGAAACGGTCAGGCTGGATCCGGCCAACGCCCTTGCCCTGCTTTACCTGGGCAACCTGGAAACCAGCGCCGGAAACTATGAAAAAGCGGTTATCCACTTTGAAAACGCCCTGAAAATCCAACCGGAATCACCGGACGCGCATTTCAACCTGGCCTGGACCTATTCCCGGCTGGGCCGCACAGCGCAGGCCCGCAAGAGCTATGACGCAGCCATCCGCAGCGGAGGCCTGCCGGATTCCGACCTGGAACTTGCCATTACCGGAACTACCACCCTGCCCCGCAAAAAGCAGGCTCCGGACCAGAATCCCTCATCCGCCGCAAAAGAGGACGGCCCCCAGCTGGCCGCGGCAATAAGCGATCCGTCAGCCATTCCCCACGAAGCCAATGAAGTGCCTGCTCATGTGGCGGAGGATCCGAATGCGCGGGAAAAGCCTTCCGCCGGTCCCAAACAGGTTGTCGTCAGCCACCGTCCGGAATCCGGGAAAGCCTCTCTGGCCTCCCAAATGAAGGAAACCGCCCCCGCGGCTACATCCGCACAACCTCCGGCAGAAACCGCGACTGCCGCAACGGAAACGCCCAAGCCGGAAAAACAGGAACCTCCGCGCAGGAAAAGCCGTTTCCGAATCGGTTCCTGACGTCATTCTCCTTTTCCCCACTAAATAAAGCCATGTATCACGTTTCCATTTTAGGACTGGGCCTCATTGGCTCACGGATTGCACGCCATATGGCCGGGACGGGCGACAAAGTCACCGTCTGGAACAGAACTCCGCGGAAAGATTTTCCGGAAGCGGTTCCTACCCCGGCGGATGCGGCACGCGCTTCCAAAATCCTCCAGCTCTATCTGAAAGACAATAATGCCTGTCTGGAAGTATTTGAACAAATGAGGGAGGCTCTGACACCGGAGCATATCATTCTGAACCACTCAACCATTGACCTGGCGACCGTCGGCAAACTCTCCCTGATGAGTTCCGCCATTGGCTGCACGTATGTGGATTGCCCGTTCACCGGCTCCCGTTTGCCTGCGGAAAAAGGGGAACTGGTTTATTACGTCGGAACGGATTCCACTACCCTGGAACGCATACGCCCCGTGCTGGAGCGCAGTTCCCGGGACATCCTGCACCTGGGCGGAGTCGGAGACGGCACCGTCGTCAAACTGGTTACCAACATGGTCTCCGCCACCATGGTGCAGAGTTTGAGCGAAGCCCTGGCCATCTCCCAGGCGTACGGCATTTCCCCGGAAATGCTGGGCCAGGCCATTTCCCGGAACGTCATCGCCTCCCCTCTGGCTGCATTTAAGCTGCCCCTGATGGCAAAGCGTGACTTTTCCACCCATTTCTCCCTGGACAACATGAGGAAAGACAGTATTTACGCTCAGGAACTTGCCGCAGAAAAAGGAATCCACCCGCCTGTTGCCGCCCTGGTTTCCTCCATCATGGGGAGGCTGTGCCGGGAAGGTCGCGCGGAAGAGGATTTCAGCTGTCTGGCGGAACAATTCGACTAACTTTTTCCGTTGATGAAATTCAGGGGAACATGCGTCTTTCTGTTGACGGCTCTTCTTCTGCTCCCTGCCGGCCGGGGACAGGAACGAAAGGAGCCTGGCAATGATTCTTCCGCGGAAGTGCGGCAGACGGAAGAAGAATCAGCATCCGTCCAGGATGCGGATTTTATTGATGACGCCTCGGACCGTCCAGTATTGCAGGGCAGTTCCAATGTAAACCCCGTCGTTCCCCCTTCACCTTCGGCAAGGACCGCCGCCGGAGCGGAGGAACAGCCCGCCAAAAGGCAGCCGTTCACCAGCGTTTCCACCTCCAAGCAATTCCACGTCACCGGGATGGACTCCCTGCTGGCCGGGGCCATCGCCACCCGGGCGGATGCCATACGCACCGCGCTGCTAAAAGTCCTCAAGCAGCCTGACGAATGGAAAAACGGCATCAACATCCGCCTGGTAGGAGAGCCGGGAAGCCCCGTTCCGGCCAACCCCGTCCGCATGCAAACCGTCATTGTAGGCAATACCCTCTCCTATAGCATTTTCATTCATCTGGGCCACGGCATCAACCAGGACAGCCTGCGCCGCGCCATCGTCTCCACCCTGCTTTATGAAATGATGCTGCGCACAGTGGACCCGGAAGGCCTGCCGGACAACGTCACGCTGCCCCCCTGGCTGATTGCCGGGTTGGAACAGGCTGTTCTGTGGCACAATAATGAAGCTGACCGTGCCATGTATTCCACCCTGTTCCAGCAGTCCGGAATTATGACTCCGGAAGAAATCCTGAATTGCCGGGAACCGGAAAAGGAACTGGATGCGACCTCTTACGCGGCCTATCAAACTTCCTGTGGAGCCCTGGTGCTTTGCCTGCTGAACCAGGAAAACGGTCCGGAAGGAATGAAACAGCTTCTGGACCAGGCTATTCTGGGCAATGACGATCCCAGAAACCTCATCAAACGCCATTTTCCGCAGCTCAGCCTGACCCCCACTTCCCTCCATAAATGGTGGACGCTTCAGCTTTCCCGCATGGCGACGCCTCCCCTGACGGAAACTCTCACGATTACGGAAACGGAACGTCATCTCCAGGAAGCCCTTACCCTGGTCAAGTATGATCCGGATACCCGCACCACCGTCACATTTCCCCTGGATGACCTGGAACAGGCCCGTTCCCTGCCGGATCTGAACAGGCAGCTTTCCAACGTGGCTGGCAGCCTGCTCAACCTCAGCAGGCGTTCCTTTCCTTCATACCGGCCCGTCATTGTAGAATATGCCAAGCTGGTGGCCCTGATGCAAACAGGGAAAGTCAACAGCCGGGAAGCCGTCCCCAAAATCAGCCAGCTTCGGGAAATAAGAAACCTTTCCATGAAAACCGCCCGCCGCGTCCGGGACTATATGGACTGGTATGAAATCAACACGCGGTCCGGAACCGGCAAGACATTCGCTTCCTACGCGGCAGCCGTGAAAATCCTCCGGGAACAGGAACAGCCGGCCAATACCCCTGTTTCCCGCTACTTGGACGACATTGAAAAACTGTACACCCTCCCGGCCAGGGCTCCCGTGCCCTCCCTGCATGGGAAGGATTAAGGAATTAAGGAAAGGCGTTCTGCGGCGGAACCATCCTGCCGTCCCCATCAAGAGCGCCGCACTTCTAAAAAAACGGCTTCCTGTGCCGTGCAATGTTCTATCTTCACGGCATCACAAAATGCCGATGAGTTCTCCCCGGAAGCCGGATGGTGCGGAAATCTGGTGCTATGAAGAGAATTGCTTGCCGGAACATGCCAAATCACCGGCAGAAACCATGCATCACGTCATGAACCAATAGACTGTCCGTCAGCGTTTTGAATCATTCTCTGCATCAGCGCTCATCCCCGCCGCAGAAACGCGCATTTTTTTATGTGGTCTTTTTTTATTCAGAAAGATTCAGGGATTGTCTTTCCCAAGATGATTTGCAATCATCACCCCGAATTATTTTCATATCACTACATAATATGGACACGTCATTGAAACTCCACGGCCTGGTGGCCGCCGTACACACTCCGTTCAAGGCGGACGGTTCCCTGAACCCTTCCAGCGTTGACGCCCAGGCCAAGTTGCTTGCCTCCCAGGGCATCAAGCTTGCTTTCATTACCGGCAGCACCGGGGAATCCTCCTCCATGCAGCTTGAAGAACGCAAGGAAATCTATTCTGCCTGGAAGGAAGCCTCCGCCAAGCATGGCGTGGAAGTTATCGCCCATACCGGTTCCAACAGCGTCTGGGACGCCCGGGAACTGGCCTCTTTTGCCCAGGAATGCGGATTCGTGGCCACCAGTTCCCTGGCCCCGTCCTACTACAAGCCCGGCACTGTTCAGCGCCTGGTGGAATGCTGCGCCTTCGCCGCCTCCGGCGCGGTGCTGGGGGGCCGGAAGGGACTGGACGTGTTCGGCGTCTGTATCCTTGGCCTGACCACCGCCTGCGGCGGCGGTATGGTGCGGGATGTGCTGCTGGGCAACACGCCCCCGGCGGCGTTTCAGAATCCGACGGCCTCCGCAGTGGCGGTAATTACCTCGCTGATCCTGTTTCTCTCCGGCGTGCGGCATCTGCTGATGGGCAACCAGCGGCGGTATGACCTGTTTATGCTGCTGATGGACAGCGCGGGCCTGGGCATCTTCACGGTCATGGGCGTCCGCGTGGCATGGAACTGCGTGGAAGCGCCGTCCCTGTACCTGCTGGTGTTCGTCGGCGTACTCACTGGCGTGGGCGGCGGGCTGCTGCGGGATGTGATGGCCGGAGATATGCCCTATATTTTCGTGAAGCATATTTACGCCTGCGCCTCTCTCGTCGGCGCGGTGATCTGCGGGGTGCTGCGGCAGTCGGCAGGGGAGATGACGGCCATGCTGGTCGGTGCGGCGGCGTTTGCCATCCGGTGTCTGTCGGCCCACTACCGGTGGAATCTGCCCCATCCCAACGCCTGAAAAAACGGCGAAACTTCCCGAATATGGCGCGAATTTCCTGTGAAAATCGACAGGATGCGCCCCTTGACAATCCAAAAGAGCCGTGCTATCATAATTCCATTCTGAAAAAAGGCTTGGAAAAGGACGCTGTCCGGGAAGAACTTCAGAGAGACGCTGTCATGGGCTGAAAGCAGCGTCAGTCAGAACCGGAACAGTCACCGCCTTGGAGCTGCCCGCCGATATGTAGGCCGGGACGGGACCTCCCGTTACAGAGGACACGAGCGGCGCCTTACCGGCGCAAGCAGGGTGGAACCGTGGAATACAGCTTGTATCCCACCCCTGATCCAAGTCAGGGGGCCATCGGTTCTGATGTCAGATCCTTGGCAAAAAGCCGGAAGTTGGCTTCGAGCCCCTGCTTGCACAGCGAAACAAATTTTGTTTTACTGTGCAAGCAGGGTGGAACCGTGGAGCTTTACGCCTCACCCCTGACCAAAACAGGGGTGAGGCGTTTTTGTTTTACCCCAAGGGCGGAAAGACCGCCGCAGGAAAGGAGACATTACTATGTCTGAGGAAATCAAGGAATTCAGCTTTGAAAATGAGGAATACCGCCAGACCTACTGGCACACCTGCTCTCACATCATGGCACAGGCC
>ERZ779922.1459-NODE-1459-length-16321-cov-4.648408_pt1 | contig 16321 bp, 17 predicted proteins | sample MGYA00511544_ERZ779922 | MGnify/ENA primary metagenome ERZ779922 (study PRJEB29588, sample SAMEA2154516) | human gut metagenome | biome: human gut; feature: human-associated habitat; material: faeces | place: Denmark | collected 2008/2010 ... | reverse complement strand
TACGGAGAGGTAAACAATGGAATATCCCTATCGCAAATGTGCCGCAGCCGTTTTGTTTAACGATTCCGGCCGGGTACTGGTCTGTGCCCGCAACGATTTGCAACATGACGACTGGCAGTTTCCGCAGGGCGGCGTCGAAGCCGGCGAAACAGCTGTTGATGCCGCGCGTCGCGAGCTTTATGAAGAAACGTCGGTCAGGTCGGTTCAGTTTGTTACGGCCATGGAAGAAGGCATGCGTTATACTTTTCCCGACTTCATTCTGGAGAAAAGAAAAAAACGCGGAATTTACAATCCGGGTCAGGATTTGTATTGGAGCCTGTTCCGTTTTGTCGGCGAAGAATCTGAAATCAACCTTGATACGGCTGAGCCGGAATTCCGCAAATACGAATGGGTAACGCTGGACGAAGCGGTCAAAAGGGCCGTCGATTTCAAAAAAGACGCCTATAAGAAAATGGCAGCCGCTTTTAAACCTTTTATCGGCTGAATTTTCTGTGGCGCAAAACCGCAAAATGTGCTATATTCCCGCATAACGATTGAATATTCGGAGCCGGTTTGATGGACGCCAACCAGAAATTTCAGAAAATAATCCGCAGCCTTATCCGCCGTGCCGCGGAAGCCGAAATAGTTTCGGAGATCCCGCTGGAACAGGAGCAGCTTGCCGCGCTGCAAAACCTGAACCGCTATTGCGTCAATCAGGTCCTGAACGATACCGAAGTCGTATATGACCCGCGCAAAATAAACTACAAAAGCAATCAGGAGCTGAAAGCCGCGCTGGTTGCCCTGCTGCTCAGCCGGGCGCTGACCGACCCGTCCCGCCGTCGCATTGAAAACAAAGAGTATTTTGCCGAAAACGTTACCGTTTACATGCAGGGAGAACAAACCAAGGTTCTGGGTTTCGGCGAACTTCCGCCTTATCAGGTTCAGGAAAGTCTTTATCCCGAAATAATCAACGACTGGATGATATATCGTGACAATGCCGGCTTGGGCATAAAGGCGCTGATTGACAACAAAACCAATCTGGTTGGGTTGGATTCTTATCGCGCCGGCGGCGATCCGATTTACGAGTTTGCCCGCTTTCATCGCAAATATACCGAAAAAGAACACGAAAAAGAAGAAAAACGCCGCGAAAATGCGCAGGAAGCCCTGCGTAATGCGCTGGTGCAGTCGCTGGCCGCCGAAGTGTCCAAACGGCAGCTGTTGGCCGGACAAGATCCGCTGGCCTTGATAGACCGGCTGATTTCGTCAACCGGGCAGTATCGACCGCAGCCGCAAAACCGGCAGATTGACCGCCAGGTTGAAAACGACATCGCCCGCCTGCTGGAATACGACGACCGCGACAACGGCCGCGAAAGATAAAATCTTCATTGAAAATTAGGATTTAACTTTTATAATCGTTTCTGCCAAAGGAAATGGTTAGTCCGACGGCGGAGTGTGGAAACTCCTCAAAGGGAACCGATTATAACCTCCATCTGTGGAGGATGACGCGAAATAAGCCGCATTTGCGGGCGAATAAGCGTACTGTCTCTTTGCAGTTTCCAACTCCTCCGCTCTCATTTTGGGAGCGGTTTTGTTTTTAGCAAAACCTTTTATGGAGGAAGTTATGGAAAATAAAATCAGAAAACAGAATTTACAGCGGCTGCGCTCGGAATACGGCGAAAGTTTTCGCCGGGCTTTGGCGGAGCAGGGGCTGACGCCGGAAGAGTTCAGCGCGCAAAGCGAGATACCGCTGAATGTCGTTGAAGAGCACTTAAACGGCCAACGGCGCTTTCTTGGCGAAATAAACAATATTTGCTTTTGCCTGAACAAGCGCATGAAAATAGAACTGGTCGACTGAAAGGTTCAAAAAAAGCTCCCCGGCGGGAGCTTTTCGTTTTTACGAACGACCGTTGTTGCGGCTGATGACATAAGGCTTGCTGCCGGCGGAAGCGTTGCTTGACGGATTATTGTTGTTTTGCGCTTTGCTCAGGGTTTCGATTTTCTGCCTTGTGTCCGCGGCAACACCGCGGAAAAAGCCTTCGTTCAGTTCCGGCATATTGACGATTTTCATTGGCGGGTTGGCGTTCAGGCAGGCCAGAACCATTCTGGCGCGAAATTCCGGTGTTTTGATGTCAGCCAGCCGGATGGCGGACATATTGTTTTTGCGGGCAAATTTGACCAGGTCGTCAAAATGTTCCTGATTGGGAACCCGGCTGTTGCCGTCCTTGTCGACGGACGAAAGCGAAAGGTTGTTGATTGCCGGGGCTTCGATATTGGTAACCGAACCGTCGCCGGCTTTAAGCTGAGCCTGAAAGTTTTTTGCCGCGATGTTTTCGGTATAGTAAAGTCCTTTGTCGGCGGCGGCTCGCGTATAGAATGCGCGCAGCGGCTTTTTCCATGCTGAATCGATATGGTTGCTTTCTTCGGCGCTATTGTTGCTGATGTTCAGCGAATTTTCGTTTTCCAGCAACTGCTGGAGGTTTTCGCGCATGGCTTCCATGCATTCGTCGCAAAAAGGCTTGTCGAGCGGATGGTTAATATTAATCGGCGCCGCGTCCATCAGGCAGTCGGCGTTTGTGCAGTGTTGTCCGTTCTGTTCGACAATGTGGTCTCTGCCGTTGTAAGTGGCGCGGAAAACGTGCCCCAATTCATGTTTGACAATGTTTTTAAACAGGTCTTTTTGGCTTTCGTCAAAGTCTTTTACCGAAATTCCGAGACCCAGATTCTGCACGCCGTAACCGGTGCAGGCCGGCGCAAAGGCGTCAACGGTCAGTGTAATGCTCAGCGGATTTTCGCCGTCGTTGGCGTCGGCCCGAAGCTTGACCAGTTTTTCCGAATCAAAGCCGTTGTTGCCGGAAAGCTGTTTGGCGCGCTCAATGTACCAGTCGGTTGAAGCATAGGGAACCAGATATTTTCCGGAAGGGAGACGGACATAAAGATCCTTTTCGTCATCAGGGATGTTTTCAAACGCGTCCCGGTCAATTTCGCTGCCCTGCGGCCTGTAGTTGCCGCGGGCTTCAACGGCAAATTTGTCTTTAAATTCAGGAAACAGTTCGAGCATTTCCTCAACCGCTTCCATCGTCCACAGGTTAAATTCGGGAGCAACGCCGCGCTGATTTTCAATAACGATTTTTTTGGCCATTTTTTTGCTTTCTTCAGGCTGATTTTCACAACATTTCCAAACTATATCACGGATTCGCTTTTTTGTCTATGTTGTTTTGTCTAATTTATCTGAAAATCATCTTTTTTCTGTTCAAAACATAGGATAAAACCGAATATTCTCTTGGTTCGAAACCGAATTTGCTGTATAGTTCACACAGCTGAAATATTACAATTTAGAGGGTTTTAACACTATGGAAGAAATGACAGCCGAAGAACAGAAAAAAGAAGAAAGCGAGTACAATGCGGACTCTATCAAGGTTCTGAAAGGTCTTGACGCCGTACGGAAACGTCCGGGCATGTATATTGGCGACACCGATGACGGTTCCGGCCTCCACCACATGATTTACGAAGTGCTGGACAACGCCATTGACGAAGCTTTGGCCGGTTATTGCGACAAAACCGAGGTTATCCTCAATCCCGACGGTTCTGCCACCATTCGCGACAACGGCCGCGGCATTCCGGTCGGCATGCACAAGGAAGAGGGCATTTCCGCCGCCGAGGTCATCATGACCGAACTTCACTCCGGCGGCAAGTTCGATAACAATTCCTATAAGGTTTCCGGCGGTTTGCACGGTGTCGGCGTTTCGGTCGTCAACGCTCTGTCCGTCTGGCTCAATCTGCGCATTTGGCGCGAGGGCAAGGAACATCTGGCGCGCTTTTCGCACGGCAACGTCGTTGAACATCTGAAAGTCGTCGGCGATGCCGAAGGCCGCCACGGTACCGAAGTAACTTTTCTGCCCAGCCCCGAAACCTTTACCATGACCGAATTCAACTTCGATACGCTTGAACGCGCCATTCGCGAAAAGGCTTTTCTGAACTCCGGCGTTTATCTGCGGCTGATCGACAACCGCGGTGCCGAACCGCGCGAGGTTGACTTCCATTATGAAGGCGGTCTGACGGCTTTCGTTAACCATATTAACAAATCCAAGTCGCCGTTGCACGAAAATGTCATTGCTTTCAGCGGCGAAAAGGACGACATTCAGGTTGATGTTGCCTTGCAGTGGACCAATGCCTACAACGAAAGCATGCTCTGCTTTACCAACAACATTCCGCAGAAAGACGGCGGTACGCATCTGGCCGGTTTCCGCGGCGCTCTGACCCGCACCGTCAATAACTACATTACCGAAAACAACCTCCTCAAAAAAGACAAAAACGCCATTACCGGCGAAGACATGCGCGAGGGTCTGACCTGCGTTCTGTCGGTTAAGGCGCCGGATCCGAAGTTTTCGTCGCAAACCAAAGACAAGCTGGTTTCTTCCGAGGTTCGTCCGGTGGTCGAAAACGTTGTCGGCGACAAACTTAAGGAATGGCTGGACGAGCATCCGGTTGAAGCCAAAATCATCGTCGGCAAAATCGTCGAGGCGGCAACTGCCCGTGAAGCGGCGCGCAAAGCCCGCGAACTGACCCGCCGCAAGGGTGTTCTGGATGTGGCTTCTCTGCCCGGCAAACTGGCCGATTGTCAGGAAAAAGACCCGGCCTTGTCTGAAGTCTTTATCGTTGAGGGTGATTCCGCCGGCGGTTCCGCAAAACAGGGGCGTCATCGCAAAAATCAGGCGATTATGCCGTTGCGCGGTAAAATTCTGAATGTTGAACGCGCCCGTTTTGACAAAATGCTCAATTCTGCCGAAATAGGTACGATTATTACCGCTCTGGGTACCGGTATCGGCCGCGATGACTTCAACGCCGACAAATGTCGTTATCACAAAATCATTCTCATGGCCGATGCGGATGTCGACGGTTCGCACATCAGAACCCTGCTCCTGACGTTCTTCTACCGCCAAATGCCCGAGCTGATTGAACGCGGCTATGTTTATATTGCCCAGCCGCCGCTGTATAAGGCCAAACGCGGAAACTCGGTTCTGTATCTGAAAGATGACAATGAGATGGAAGATTACCTGATTCGCGGCGGTTGCGAGGACGCGGTTCTGACCAAGCGCGATGGCGAACAGATTATCGGCGCCGACCTTATTTCATTGGTCGAAAAAACCCGCCGGGCCCGCGGCCTGATTGCTGCGCTCGGTCGCAAAGCGCCGGAAAAAATCGTTGAACAAATGGCCATTCACGGCCTGTTTGATGCCGAAACCCTGAACAACAGGGCCTGCCTGAAGGGCGAGCTTGAAAAACTGGCAGCTCGTCTTGACAGCTTTGAAGCCGAATATGACAAAGGCTGGAAAGCCGAGTTGAACGAGCATGACGAAATCGTCTTCCATCGTACGCTGCGCGGCGTTAAGGAGCAGCACGTCATCGGCGGCGGCATTCTTGACAGCGCCGAAGCCAAGGCTTTGAACGATATGCGTTCTTTCCTGTGCGAAAACTTTGGCGAAATGTCCGTTCTTACCTCAAAAATCGGTGTGGAAAAGAAAATATCCGGCCCGTCCGTACTGGTTGACGCCGTTATGGGAGCCGGCAAAAAAGGCATTGCCATCCAGCGCTATAAAGGTTTGGGCGAAATGAACCCCGAACAGCTCTGGGAAACGACCTTAGACCCTGAGGCCCGTTCGCTGCTCCAGGTTAAAATCGAGCACTTCGACGAAGCCGACGAGACTTTTGCGACCCTGATGGGTGACGTGGTCGAGCCCCGCAAGGAGTTCATCCAGGACAATGCGCTGAATGTCGTCAACCTCGATATTTAATCTTCCGCACTCTAAAACGAAACCCCGCCTTGCCGACGGGGTTTTTGCTTTTAATAAGAGATAAAAGGAAGGATGACATCAGGTTGGTCAACGGATATTTGCTTGCTGCTGCCGGCCATTCCGCCCGTGTTGATATAAATGAAACCGCATTGTTTGTCATCAATTTCATTAGACGTAATCGTATAGAAATCTCTTCTGGTATACCACCAGTCATTGGGAAGTTTATTGATAGCCTCCAGCATTTCAAGGATGGTTTCCCGGTTGTCAAAATAGGCGAAGACCTGATAATTGGACGGAAGATACCAGTTTCCGGCGCCGCACCAGCTGCCGCTAGCACAGCCTTCGGGCTGATATTTGTTTGCTGCTTCCGCCGCGGGGTAAGAGATATTGTTTGCCTTGCCGTAAGCCAGAATTTTTTGCGTATTTTCTTTTCCGTCGCGGATTTGGTATGAATCTCTTTCTCCTTTGACATATACGCCGGCGCTTGCCCACGGCGTATTTTCCAACGTCGGAATATCAATCCCGTAACCGCCCCAGCAGGCTTTTTCATAGCCGACGGCAACGGCCAGACGGTTGTCCGGATCGACGGCGATGCCGACAATTGTTTTTGACGGAATGATTTCCGAACTCAGGCTGTGGTCGGAATATAAATATTGTAATGGCATTATACATTTTTCAAATTTTCCGCCGCAGGATCCGCCGGATAGTTCTTGAGGCAAAGGACAGTTTGATGAGTCATATTGATACTTGCTGTCGCAGCATTCTTTGCAGATTTGATATTTTGTTATTGAACCGCTGATACAGGTATTTGTTCCGATTTCGCCGCCGCAGTCACAGGTTTTGAAGCCGGAACAGGGATTTTCTTTGCGTTTGTAGTAGATTGTGCCGCAGCTGCTGCAGCTGCCATCGGTCACATAACCGCTGGCCGTTGCCTGCGCATAAGTATAGGCGTAGCCGTCACAGGGATTGCACTTGCATTTTTTATATGAGCTGTCATAAGGACAGAGCTGTGTGTTGTCTAAAATATATCCGTCGTCGCAGGAAAGAACGTAACCGGCTTCCTTGCAGGCACGCGCTTTGTCTTCACGACAGCTCCGATAATAGGCGTCGTTGTCCGGGCAGCGGTCGTAAAGATAATTCGGCAACACACAGGAGGTTGTTGCATATCCGGCCTCAATGCAAAGCTCGGAAGTCGGACGGGTATAAGCTTCGCCGCCGACGGTATTGAATCCTGCATCGCCGCAGTTTTCGGCGCCGAGAAAACAGACGGCGGCGAGTTTAAGGGAAGAGGAAATATCGGATATGGGCTTCAACTCAATAGGTGTGTCTGTGTGTGTATGTGAAGGAAAGTCGGGAGCGGCCATGGAAACGGCCGGTACCAGCAGTAGAGTTGCAGAAGATAGAAGCAGATTTCGCATGATCGTTCTCCCGAAAGTTCAGAATTGAAGTCCATATCTGAATATCAGGATACACTGATTTGTCGGAAGAGTCAACTATTAATGAAACTGCATTTTTTTCTGTCTACCAATGATGGAACCGCCTTTATTTTTGTCTTAGCTTTTAAATCGCAATTTCCGGCACCAGCTGTTTGCGCTTAAAGGCCTGGGCATGATAGCGTTTTACCACCCATCGGACTGTTTCTGCCTCGTATCCGGCCGCAACGATTTCTGCTTCTGATTTTTGTTTGTCCAGATACAAAGCCAGAATACCGTCCAGAATACCATAAGGTGGCAGGCTGTCCTGATCTTTCTGGTTGGGTGAAAGTTCGGCTGTCGGCACGCGTACGATGACCTCGGTCGGCATCGCCAGAGACAGGCTGTTCCGCCATTTGGCCAGTTCATAAACCTGTGTTTTGTAAAGTCCTGCAATCGGCGCCAACCCCCCGCAGGTGTCACCGTACAGCGTGCAGTAACCCATGGCCGTTTCCGATCTGTTTCCGCAGGCCAGCAGAAGATAGTTACGCTGATTGGAAACCGCCATCAGGATTTTGCCTCGTTCGCGGGCTTGCAGATTTTCCAGCACGATGTTTTTCGGTTTCTCGTCAAAGAGGCTGCATAGAAAATCTTTCTGCGCGTCGATAATTGGCTGAATGTCGACGTTTCTGTAGTCAAACCCGTTCAGACGGGCAATTTCGGCGGCAATCTGGGTGCTCAGCGAAGAGGTGTTCTTGGTTCGCATCATCAGCGCATGCACATGTTCCGCACCCAGTGCGTCGGCGGCGATAACAGCCGTCAGAGCCGAGTCAATACCGCCGGACAAGCCAAGAAGAACGTCCGAAAAACCGTTTTCGCAACAATAGTCTTTCAGTCCGGTTGTCAGTTTTTGCCAGAGTTCCCGCATTTAAATCATCCCTTTGTTTTGGTTGTTGATATAAGCTTCAACCACGGCATGGTTGCACGGATTGACAAAGTCTTTCCAACGCCGGTCGCCGATGGTAATCATGTCCCGCACCATGGAACCGGAAACGTACGGAAAACTGTAATCGGTGCGGTCAATAATTTCAAAATGTGCAAAAATATTTTTAAACCATTGCGCATCATAAGCGCTGCCGGCAAAATAAACGTCCGGTTTTTCCAAGTCGGGAAAGGCTTCTTTCAGAAAATCAAGTACGAATTTTCCCCATTCCGTCGGATTGTTTATGTCAAACAGACCGATAACCCGCAGCCTTTTGCTTTCGGTTTCGGCATTGAACACGTTTTTTATCATCTGCTTGCGTTCCGTATAGCTGAACGGATTGCGTGCCGTTCCCTGTTCCTGAATCGAACCGAGAATAATCGTGACCTTGCCGCATTTTGCCAGCATGTCGCGGATAACTTTTTCGTGGCCGATATGCAGCGGCTGCGCCCGCATGACCGCCAGTCCGTGCCTGTATTGATGATTTTCCGGCATTTTTCTCTCCTTAAAACTGCCTTAAAGTATGGCCGCAAAGTTGCAAAATTGCAAATACAAAATATATTGACTCATGCCTTGTGCCCTCCTAAACTCAAAAAGAATTTTTTAGTAAGGTAAAACTGATGAAAACAAAATATCTGTTCGGCTTTCTCAGCCTGTTTGCCGCTTTTCCGGCCGCGGCCGGCGAATGGAATTTCGACGCTTCGGGCAGCGCTTCCGCGCTGTATGGCTACAGTGATGTTGACAGGCGTTATGAGAAGCTGAACGACAACAACCATACGCCTTCGGAAACCGAAATCAGCCTTTCGGCCGAATATACGTTTGACGACAACGCCTATCGCGCCGGTTTTTATCTTGATGCCATGGCCGGTGCCGACAAGGAATTGGAAGACTATACGCAGGGAAAATGGGGCGAGGAGGCTTATGCTATTTTAGATACGCCTTACGGCCGCGTGATGGGCGGACAAACCTGGAACGTCGCCTATCAGTTTGGTGTCGGCGCGCCTTCGGTCGGACCGCTTGGCGTCAATAACAGCGATATCGTCGACTTCATCGCCAATCCGAACTGGCGGCGCAACAAAACGGGAACCGCTTTCCGCACCCTCAATTCAACTGACATTAATACTGACGGTACCGCGCCGAAAATCAGTTATATCACGCCCGAATTTTACCAGACCGTTGTCGGCCTGACCTATGTGCCGGACATTTATTCCCGCGCCGGTCTGGTCAGCCGTTATGCCGATTACAAAAACGAAGACGGCTATGTTGCCGCCCTGTATAATCATGCCGAATTCGGCAGCTTAAGTTTGGAAACTTCGCTGGGTTTTGCCGTTTTTGCCGATGATGACCGCGAGTTTTCGGCCGGTATGAGCTTGTCCCGCGGCAACTGGACATTTGGCGGTTCCTACCGCCGCACCTGTGTTGACGGCAGTGATTATCCGCAGAATGTCCGGCGTAAACCGCAGCGTATGCCGGATGGCTTTGACGGCTATCGCGAGGGATATGCCTGGAACGTCGGCGTCAGCTATGCTTTCGGCCCGTATCAGGCCGGTCTGAGTTATTTTAATTCCAAGGCCGACCATGCCGGCAATGAGGACCGCATTGTGCAGTTTTCCAATCAATACCGGCTGAACAAATACACGGACCTGTATCTGATTGCCGCCCATGTTGATTACCGCGGCGCAGATGATGATGTCCGCGGCAATGCAAAAGGTTACGCTTTCATTGCCGGTGTCGGTTTTAACTTTTAGAGGACCCGTCTGATGCCCAATCTGCTCTTTATTTCCGATAACGCTTCTTTTGCCGAGGACCTGTGCGGCCAGATTAAGTATTATGCGCCGGAGTTCAGTCTTGTCGAAGAAAAGGATGCCGGTATTCTTGATATTGTCGTTTTGGACGACAAGCCCGCGCTTTTAAAAGACATTCGCGCCAGCCATCCCAAAACGCCGGTTTTTCTGCTGCTTTCGGAAACCGATGAAGTTTTTGGAAACTCCAATCTCAACATAACCGTGGCTAAGCCGCTGCAGCTTGACGCTTTTCTGAACCAGCTTCGCGCCGGCAGCAATCTTCTCGATAACTCGGCCGACGGCTATCTGCATTTCAACCGCTATGAACTGCGTCCGGTCGCCCGTGAGATTCTGAACCTCCGTAACCATGAAACCGTCAAACTGACCGAAAAAGAAGTGGCAATAATCAAATATCTGTATAAGGCAAAAGATAAAATCGTTTCCAAAAACGAACTTTTGCAGGAAGTCTGGGGCTATAGTCCCGACGTCAGCACCCATACGATAGAAACGCATATCTACCGCCTGCGCCAGAAAGTCGAACACGAAAATCCAGACGCTCAGCTGATTATGACCGAAGACGGCGGCTATAAATTAAAAATGTAACCGTCAGCGTTTGATTTCCGCAATGACCGGCACATGGTCGGAGGGACGTTCCCAATTGCGCGCTTCCTTGAGTATTTTAACCGCAACCAGCCGGTCTTCCAGATTCGGCGTCGTCCAGATGTGATCCAGGCGGCGGCCTTTGTTGTTAGTCTGCCAGTTCGGATTGCGGTAGCTCCACCAGGAATAGGCTTTTTCCGGTTCCGGATGAAATTTGCGCAGTACGTCGACGAAGTTCAGCGAATTTTTCAACCTTGTCAGCCTTTCGATTTCTACCGGCGTATGCGAAACGATTTTCAGCATTTGTCTGTGATTCCAAACGTCGTTTTCCAGCGGCGCGACGTTGAAATCGCCGCAGACAATCATTTTTCTGCCGGCATACGTCTTCTGATGCTGTTCCCACCATTCCGCCACATCGTCCATAAACGTCAGCTTATGGGCAAAGGAAAGGTTGGCTATCGGGTCGGGAATATCGCCGCCGGCCGGAATATAGATATTGTTGATTTCAATATCGTCGAAAACTCTGGCGCAAATATGCCGGGCATCGGTTTTGCCGACCCAGTTTTTCTGTTCGACGTCTTTCAGCGGCGTTTTGGAAAGAATGCACACGCCGTTGTAGCCGGCCATGCCGTACAGCGCAATATGCGGATAACCGAGTGCCCGCACGTCTTCAAACGGAAAGTCTTCTTCCTTGGCCTTGACTTCCTGAATGCAGACAACGTCCGGATTTTCCTGTGCCGTAAATTTTTTCAGAAGCTCCATGCGGATTCGAATGGAGTTGACATTCCATGTCGCCAGTTTAAAAGTCGTCCCGTCCATTTATTTTTTTCTGCCTTTGTAGTTCAACGGCGAAGAACCGCCTTTTTTGAATTTAAACAGGTTTTCGTCCAGCGGCAGGTCGCGGGCGGCGTCATACAGCGAAACCGTGACTTCTACGCTTTGCGGGTCGACGATTTTCCATTGTTTCAGCTCAAAGGGGTCGTTGCCGAAAGTCAGCGTAATCGGCCCGATGTCGCCTTTTTCCCTGTAGTCGAGGGTAACCGTGGTAATGCCCGCGTCTTTGTAAAAGTCGGTAATTTTAACCTTTTTGCCGTCAATTTTGATGTCGTTTGCCAAAATCAGGCTGGCCGGAATGTCGTCATAGTCTATATGCGTAACCTGGTCAAGTTCGGTGTCGTTGTAGACGATGAAATTGCCGTCGCCGACAATCAGTACCGAAGTGGGCGCATCATAGGTCATACGGATTTTGTTGGGTTTTTCGATATAGAATTTTCCTTCTGCGGTATTGCCGTTGCTGGCCGTTTGCACAAAGCGTGCTTCCATGGTTTTAATTCCGTTCAGATAATTCTCAATCTTTTTGATGTCGTCGGCGGTCTGTGCCGCGGCGTTGCCTGAGCAAAACAAAGCCAGTCCGAAGAAAGCAGCTGCAAATTTTTTCATTCTCGAAATCCTGTAAAATTTTTTCACTTTTCACAATATAATCGCAGGATTGTCATTTGACAACGAAAAACCTCCGCCCGGTTTAAAATCCGAAGCGGAGGCGGAGTTTATCGGATAGGCTTATTCGCCGCAGCCGCAGCGTCTGTCGCTGCTGGATTTTTTCGAACCCGAGCTGGAACCTGAAGAGCTGGCGGATTTAGAAGATTTTGAACTTTCGGCACTGGCAGATTTCATTGAACTTTTCTCGTTTTTCATAATCTTACTCCTTGTTAAAAATTATTTTAAACTGTCAACGTAACGACATGATAGAAAATAATTCCGAAACTTCCGGAAACAAGGCTATAGCTTACAGATATTTAGTTATAAGGAGGTTTTCAGGCAAAATTTCTCGCTTTGAAGACGCCGTTTTCAAAACCCTGAATGCTACGGTTTGCATTGGCGTCTTCCAGCCGTTTTTCGGCAATGGCGGCATATTCTTTTTCGCGTTCGATGCCGATGTAGTGCCGCCCGAGTTTCTTGGCCGTAACGGAAGTTGTTCCCGAACCGAGAAACGGGTCGAGAACGACGTCGCCGGCATTGCTGGACGCCAAAATGAGTTTGGCAATCAGTTTTTCCGGTTTTTGCGTCGGATGCGGCGTATTTTCAGGCATTGACCAGAATGGGATGGAAATGTCGGTCCAGACATTTGACGGCGCGGTCAGTCGGTAGCGGCCTTTGCCGTCGTCTACCCAGTCCTTGGGGCGGCCTGCTTCGTCACGGTAAGGTGCGATTACCGGACGCTGAACCTTAACTGCGTCCAGATTGAATTTGTAATTGCGGCTTTTGGTAAAGAACCAGATGTCTTCCAGACAGTTTTTCCAGTTGTTCAACGCGCCGCGGCCCTTTTCGCGCTCCCACGAAATCCTGTTTTGCAGAATAAAGTATTTGCCGGCAATTTCGGGAATGGCAATAGACGTTTTCCAGTCTGCGCAGATATAGACTGAAGCGTCGTCTTTCAGCAGCCGCACCGTTTTGGCCAGCCATTTGTCCAGCCACAGCTTGTAGGCGTCAAAGTCCATTTCCTTAAAGGTGCTTTTGCCGAAAATTTTGGTAAGGTTATACGGCGGGTCGGCAATCAGCAGGTCGGCACAGGCATCGGGAAGCAAATCAAGCGCCTTGAGCGCATCCTGACAAATGGTCTTGTCCAAAACCTCGGAAAGCGCCGCCGTCTTGGTCAGTCGCACGGTTCTCGCCGCATAGGCGGCGGTTTCTTTTCCGGTCAGGCTGATAGTTTTGTTGCGGGGCGCTTTCTTCTTCATGTTTTGCGAACTTATTCTTCGCCGAACTTGCTGTCAATCAGCAGGGTCAGAGCGTCAAGGGCTTCCTTGGCCTGATTGCCGGCACAGGTTACCGAAATCGTTGTACCTTTGGCTGCGGCCAGCATCATCAGTCCCATAATTGAACAGCCGTTGACTTTCTGGCCGATTCGCTCGACGGTTACCTCGGCGTCCAGATCTTCGATGGCCTTGACGAAAGCGGCGGCGGCTCTGGCATGCAGGCCTTTTTTGTTTTTGATTTCCAAAACGGCGGAAACAGTCTTGTCAGTCATTTTACATTCCCAAAAGTTGCGAGGCGATATTGATATATTTTTTGCCGGCTTCCTGCGCGCCTTCGACGGTTTCTTTCAGCGATTTGTCTTTGCGCAGCGAGGCCAGTTTTATCAGCATCGGCAGGTTAATGCCGGCGATGATTTCCACTTTTGCGCGGTCCATGATTGAAATGGCCAGGTTGGACGGGGTGCCGCCGAACATGTCGGTCAGCACGATGGCGCCGTGACCTTTGTCGACTTCTCCGACTTTTTTCAGAATTTCGGCGCGGCGCATTTCCATGTCGTCTTCCGGGCCGATGCAGACGGCTTCAACCTGCTCCTGTCTGCCGACCACATGCTGCATGGCGGAGATAAACTCTTTGGCCAGGTTGCCGTGTGTAACCAGAACTAATCCTATCATTGTCTGCCACCACAACTCCAGCTGCGGATAGCGCCGAAACTTTTCATGACGTCTTCTTTGCTCTTGGCTTTGACGATTTCGTCGGCGCGGGTCTGGCGTCCCTTAAATTCGATTTCTTCAACATTTTCAACCGGTACGCCGTAGGTCCTCTCAACCATTTTGCCGTTGAGTTCGACAATCAGCACAAATTCGGCTTCGGCCAGCGGGCCTTTGGTTTCCTCGTCGATGTTGTCCAGACGCACGGCCAGCCGCTCGTCTCTTTTCAGCAGGGCGGTTTTTTTGCCGTCGAACTCCAACACCGGATTAACCGGGCTGCCGTCGCGGGCGTCGATAAAAATAGCCAGTTCGCCGAACTTGTTTTCGATAATTTCAAAGAAATCCTGTTTTTCTATCAAGGTGTAATATTGTGTTTCCATCGTTTTTCCTGTAATATGTGTTAACACGCAAACTAAAAAACATATTATTACAATATCAGCAATGTGTCAATTTTGAGTTAATGGAAAAGGCCGGTAATGGAAAAAACACCCTTCAGGTATCTGTGGCATTATATTCGTATTTTCAAACTGCTGGTCGTTTCCGTACTGGCGCTCAATTTTCTTTCCCAGCTGTGCGGGCAGGTCTATCCGCTGTATTTGGCCAAGATTTACAGCACCGCTGCCGGCGAGGTCGGAACCCCGGGCTATTGGGACAAAATCGTTGGCTTTACGCTTGCCGCTTTTGTGCTGGGTTTGGGAAAAGTCATATTTTTTGACGTTACCATGTTTATCGCCGCACGGATTCTGCCGCAGGTGCGGACGCTGGTTATCCGTGACAGCTTTGACTATGTTAACCGCCATTCCATAGCATATTTCACACAGGAAATGTCCGGCAATATTTCCAATAAGGTTACCCAGCTTAATACCGGTGTGTTGGATGGTTTCAACGAGTTTATGATGTCAACTTCAATGGTAATGTACGTATTGATTGCCATCGGTATTCTGAGCTTTATGAATATTTGGTTTTTTGCGGCGATGATGCTTTGGCTGGCGCTGATTGTTCTGGTCAGCTGGAAACTCGGCCAAAAGCGTTCGGCACTTTCACGGGAAACCAGCCGCCGGCAGAGTCTGGCCAACGGCGTTATTGTCGACAGTCTGGCCAACTACAGCGAAATTAAAAGCTTTGCCAATTTCCGTTTTGAGCGGCTGAACCTGATAAAACACCTGCGGATTCTGCGCCGGGCCGAAAACGTCGAGCAAAAGGCCAAAGCCTGGATTCACCTGGCACAGAACCTTTTTGCGGTTGTGTCTATGCTCGGTTTCATGTTTCTTTCAATATGGATTTTCCGCTGTGGCGCAATCGACACGACCGGCTTCATTTATGCCAATTCTCTGTTTGCGATGATTGCCGGCATGGTTTTTCAGCTGACTTGGGTTTACAGCAATGTCATGCGTATTCACGGCCAGCTCAAGTCGGCGCTGGACACGCTGGCGGGAGAAACGGGGCTGAAGGACCGTTCCAACGCCGCCGATCTCCGCGCGGTCGAGGCTGAAATAGAATTTGCCGGCGTTTCCTTTGCCTACGCCGGCAGGGAAAATCTTTTCGAAAATCTGAATCTGACGATTAAAGCCGGCGAAAAGGTCGGGTTGGTAGGGCATTCCGGCAGCGGCAAATCGACTTTTATCAAACTGATTGCCCGTTACTATGATACGACTGCCGGCAGCATAAAAATCAACGGTACGGATATCAGAGACGTCAGGCAGGATTCGCTGCATCGGCTGATTTCGGCGATTCCTCAGGACGTCTGTCTGTTTAACCGCTCGTTGTTTGACAATATCCGCTATGGCCGCACCAATGCGACGGAAGAGGAAGTTTACCGCGCGGCGCGTCAGGCCGGCGCCGACGAGTTTATCCGCGCCTTTCCGGGCGGTTACCAGACCAAAGTCGGCGACCGCGGAGTCGTGCTCTCCGGCGGCGAACGCCAGCGGATTGCCATTGCCCGCGCCATTTTGAAAAACGCGCCGATACTGGTCTTTGACGAGGCGACCTCGGCGCTGGACAGTCAGAGCGAAAAGCATATTCAAAAATCTTTGGTCCGGCTGATGAAAAACAAGACCGTCATCGCCATAGCCCATCGTCTGTCAACCCTGCGTGAGATGGACCGGATTCTGGTTTTTGACAAAGGACGCATTGTCGAGCAGGGAACCCATCTGAGCCTGTTGCGCAAAAAAGGCCTGTATTACAAGCTTTACAATATGCAGGTTGACGGTTTCATGATGCAAAACGGCAATCGGTGACGACTTTGGGCGTAAGTCAGTTTTTGACTTTGAAATCGTCAAACAGCAAACCGTAAACGTGAAGAATCAGC